>Ga0247611_10009527_pt1 | contig 11650 bp, 21 predicted proteins | sample 177DNAGHGhighgp2_FD_192422 | JGI IMG/M metagenome (GOLD analysis project Ga0247611, IMG submission 192422) | Sheep rumen microbial communities from Palmerston North, Manawatu-Wanganui, New Zealand - 1770 DNA GHGhigh gp2 | ecosystem: Host-associated > Mammals > Digestive system > Stomach > Rumen... | reverse complement strand
GTGCTTGTTGGGAAGGATGTAGCTTTTGCAGGAAGTGATATTACAGATAGACCGCAAGGGGAGTGGAAGCCAAAAAACCACCACACGGATTATTGCAGTAATTGTGGCTTTGAAGAAACGCAATGGAGAACTGCGGACTATAACTACTGTCCATCGTGCGGAGCAAGAATGAAAGGAGTGGACGATGAGCATACTGTTTAAAGGTAACCTCGAAGAGGGTAACTACACGCTGATAAAGACCACAGACGGGTGGGTGCTTAAAGGCAAAACATCATATGTTGGATTCAATTTTGCAGGCAGACCGCAAGGGGAGTGGGTAGACAAGGGCAGAAACCTTTGGAAATGTTCTAACTGTGAAATGGTTATATATAGCGAGTCCGAACAAGACCGAAATGAGTTTCACAAGTGGTGCAGTAGATGCGGAGCAAGGATGAAAGGAGCAGACGATGGAGAAGATAACAATTAATCCAAACAATGAGCCGTATTACTCCGAGGATTTTATCAAGGGCTTTAAGTGCGGAGCGGAGAGACAGCTTGAGGCTGATAAGGCAGACATCCCGAGGTGGATTCCATGCAGTGAGAGGTTGCCGAAGCAGGAAAGAGCCACTTATCTGATCTGCACGGATGACGGATATATTTGCTCTTGCAGATGGACAAACGTGAATCCCTTTTGGACTGACCTTACAGTAGAGTGGCATTGGTGCGAGTTCGACATCCCTCAGTACAATAAGGCGGTGGCGTGGATGGACTTAAAGCCGTGGAAAGGAGCAGACGATGATATACATTGATGCCGAACAACTACAAGACGGGCCGTACAACATCAAGGACGGAAAGATATTCAAGTACAAGGCAAAGGGCGGTACTGTTCGAGCATACGAATTAAGGGACATCGTCACTTGCGGAGAGTGCAAGCATAACTACAACACGGCAATCAATCACGGCAAGATGCAACCGAGATGCGATTTTACGGATTACAAACTGACCGAGAATGATTTCTGTAGCCGTGGAGAAAGAGAGGGCGAGTAATGAAGATAAGACCGATAACATTCAAACAGGCTTGCGACTTCATCAACAAATATCACAGACATCATAAGGCAACTGTAGGATGCAAGTTTTGTATCGGCTTATTCGACAATGACAAAATGGTAGGTTGTGCGGTTTGTGGCAGACCTGTCAGCAGATATCTCGATGACGGACTAACACTTGAGATTAACCGACTCTGTACAGACGGAACACGAAACGCTTGCTCAATGTTATATGGCGCTTGCTGCCGAGTAGGTAAGGCTATGGGGTACAAGAAAGCTGTGACTTACATTCTTGAGACAGAAGACGGAGCAAGCCTAAAAGCATCCAACTTTACTTGTGAGGGTGAAGCAGGTGGCACACATTGGACAGGCGAAAGAGATAAAGGACAGGACATACCACCGATGTTCAAGACAAGGTGGGTGCGGAAATTATGAGCAACAGTTCGGAAAAACCGAACAACTTGGAAAGGAGTAGCGAATGAAAGACTTTGTAATAGCCGTTATACTTGCTGTTTTGATTGTGATTACGATACTGCACGACATCAGCATATACCGATTAGGACGCAAGGTCGATATATTACAGTCGTTCTTTGATGTGATTATGCGACAACTTGAGGATTATGTGCTAGGGCAGAAAGATATTCCGAAGACGGAGAGGATGAAGACACACGATTACTGCGATATATGCAATCACAAAGGGTGCGGAACTTGCATAGCAAATAATCTTGATGACTATTGTGTTCCGAGCGGTTATGCACCGAAAGATACTCCGCAGACGGATTGCGGATGGAAATAGCCAATTACTGTGAGCGTGATGAAAAGAAAGGCAGGTAAATCCTCTGGGATCACTCACAGTTTTGGATAACAGTAGGGAAACCGATGGGGAGCGGTATATCTCCCCAAACAACACTATGAGCAAATACAGAACAGACAAAGAAAGAATGGACATAATCGCAGAAAGATTAGTCCACAGACAAGACATCTGGCAAGACAGATACATTTATTGGATAGCGGTAGCATTAGGACATATTCTGGAATGGATGGTGAAGCATGAACACAGTAATGTGGCTAATGGTAGTGGTGATAGCACTACTGATAGTAGTAAGGGAGAGTGATTAGATGAGTGTGAAGCTTTATGCGTATGAAGCGTGGAAGTGTGAGGGCGAATTTTGTCCACAGGATTGTAGCCGGTGCTATAAAGCGCAGATAGAACAAGATGGTGATGTAACTTGGGATGGTTTTACAGATGACAACAAAAGAGTATCTGAAACAATATCAAAAGATGATGGAAGAGGTTAGATGCCTTGATGTCGAAATAGAAGAACTCTGGACACAGCTTACATCAGCAACCTCAAACAATGATGGGATGCCTAAAGGAACTGTGCAAGACCGGCAGACAAAACTTCATGCAATCATGGCTGACAAACTACAGACCAAGAGAAGCAAGAAGCAGGTGGCAGAAGAAATCATGGCAGAGGTTCTGGAAACAATCGACAAGGTAACAGATCCAAACCACAGACAACTACTCTTTGAAAGATACATCCAAGACAAAGAATGGAAAGACATAGCAGATGATATATCTTACACAGAAGAGTATGTGCGTGGTGAGTTACATGGCAAGGCATTAAATGACATCCGTTTTTTAATGGGATGATAGTTAACTAAAAGTATAAGGAGAGTTAAGTATGAGAGGTAAGCATGGGGTGTCTATGCAAGGCATAGAGTACGCACCAAAGAAGAAAGGCAATGTGAAGTGCAACACCTGCAAGCATCTTATATTCAAAGCCACAGGCAAGAACAAAGGCACAAGGGCAGATGTATGTAGCCATTACTGTGAGATCAAAAAACAAGCACGATGGTATACATCGCAATGTTATTGCAAACAGTATGAGCCAAAGACCGAACCTGCAACCAATGTGAAAGTAGCAAACATCTTGCAGAGAAGAGCAGAGCAGGTCAAGGAAGAGAAGCGTATACGCAAGGCAGAGAAAAGGAGAGTTAAGCATGGATAGAAAAGAGTATATGCGTGAATATCAGAAGCAATGGCAGAAGAAGTTTAGAGAAGAACACGGGATGTCTTATCGTGATGCACTGGCATTGAAGAAAGCACATGAAGCGTTGACAGGTGAAAGCATATCAATCGAACAAATTGTAGCAAAATTTGCTAAACACCTTACATGACCTTACGGAAACTACAAAAAATATTTTTTATAATTAAAATGCCCTAAAGGGCAGAGGTTGGAGAACCTAATAACTGTACTGAAAGGATGGAGATTCTATGAGTATAAAATGTTGGATATGCGGTGAACCTGCTACAAGAACTAAACCTGTATTACAGTATAAGATTTGGGTAGAGCCACCATTATCCGAAAAGCGCAGATGTTATTGTGATAAGTGCTACAAGGAACTTGAGCAAGCAGAAACTGAAGAGCGCAAGACTTATGTGAGATTAAGAAAGCGTGAAATGTTCCGCAAGGCTGTCAAGATTCTTGAGAACCAAAACACTAATATGTACGCATACAAGGATGCCATTGAAGTAGTACATGACTTCCTTGAAGATAACATTGATAAGGCAGATTCATCCTATGAGATATTAACCGCCATAGTCCTTGTACAGAATCGTATCTATTCAAAGATGCAGTACAAGGTAGGCAAGTATCAAGTAGACTTTCTGCTACCAGACTACATGGTTGTTCTTGAAATTGATGGAGAACGGCACAAGCACAGGAAAGAGTTTGATAGTCAGCGTGACAAGTTTATAAAGAAAGAACTTGGAGTGCATTGGGAGATTATCAGATTATCTACAGATGACTTGGACAAAGATGCCAAGAAGATACCAAAGGCAATAGACAAGGTGCTTGAGTATAGAGAAACGAACCACATCAATTGGAGAGAACTATGAACACATCAAAGATTAACAGCAGAGCCAAAGGCGCAAGCGGTGAAAGAGAACTTGCACAGCTTCTACGCAACCAAGGTCACCTTGATGCAAGAAGAGGTCAACAGTATTCTGGATCTAATGGTGATGCTGATGTAATCGGAGTTAAGGGCATCCACATCGAATGTAAAAGACAAGAAAAGGTCTATGATGAGAAGTGGATGAAACAAGCTGAAGATGATGCCAGACATGGTGAACTTCCTGTTGTGATCTACAGAAGAAACAGAGAACAATGGAAAGTATTAATAAGGCAAGACCTTGCTGACATCATCTGGCAGACCTTAACAGAAGAACAGAAATCAAGTATAAGAGATAGAGTCAAATTTATGCATCCATAGACAATTTCTCCTTATACAATACTTACTAACTCCTTTCGCATAGGGCAGGTGTAAAAGCCTGTCCTTTTGCTATGGGGGGAAACACTATGACAGAACAACAGGAAAGATTTGCAATTGAATATGCACAGGGCAACAGCGCAACGCAATCTGCAAAGAATGCCGGTTATTCAGAAGAACACGCAGGTAACCAAGGCTATAGGTTGACGAAAAATGACGAAGTTATGAAAAAGGTTGAGGAAGTCAAAAGCCAAATGGCAGAAGACCTGCGTAGCAGAATGGCAAAAGAAGCATCGTCAGCATTCAATGTCCTTGTGAAAATCATGAACAATGATGAAGCAAAAGACTCTGACAGAATCAAGTGTGCTGTGGATCTACTCGACAGAGCCGGTTATGTTGCTGAAAAGAAAGTAGAGATAAAGACCAATGAGGACAGGTCACTCGATAGATTAAGACAGGACATGGCTTACAATGACTTACGAACAGGCAATACAACTGATACAGAATAATCCTGCAAGGATAGGGTATTATGTTGGGTTCGATGATTTAAAAGAGATCCATAACACATGGCTTAAAGAAATGCTGTTTGCTGAAGCAGACTTCACAAGGCAAGCACACAGAGGTAGCTTCAAGACAACCATAGATGCGCTTTACATTGCATTGACCGCAATTACAAGACCTTGGGAGAGATTGCTGTTTCTGCGTAAGACAGACGATGATGTAACAGAAGTTATCAAGCAGGTTGACATGATTCTGAATAGTGGTGCTGTGCAAGAGATAGCAAAAGCATTACATGATGGCAAGTCACTTGTGGTAACAAAGTCAACCAACAATGAGATAGACACAAGCTATAGGGCAGATGCAAGTGGTGCTTGTCAGATAAGAGGGTTCGGTATTGGTGCGTCACTCACCGGCAAACACGCAGATGTTATTCTGACAGATGATATTGTTAACATTAAGGATAGAATCAGCAAGGCTGAAAGAGAACGCACCAAGCTGATGTACCAAGAACTTCAGAACGTAAAGAACAGAGGTGGGCGCATCCTTAATACAGGTACACCTTGGCATAAAGACGATGCATTCAGCTTGATGCCGAACATAAAGAAGTATGATTGCAAAAGCACAGGCTTGATGTCGGATGAAGAGATAGCACACCTGCGTGATTCAATGTCACCAAGTCTTTTCTATGCGAACTATATGCTCAAACATATAGCAGATGAGAATGCGCTGTTTTCAGATGCCAAATTCACACAAGACCTGCCTATGGATGGCATAGCGCACATTGATGCCGGTTATGGTGGGGAAGATTCCACAGCACTTACAATCCTCTGCATCAAGAATGGTAATTTCATCGTATACGGCAAGAAGTACCAAAAACATGTGGATGATTGTTTAGCTGACATTCTGCGCTTAAAAGCCAAATACAGGGCAGGTACAACATGGTGTGAGAAGAACGCAGACAAAGGGTACTTGGCAAAGGAACTGAAGAATCATGGGGATCTTGCACAGACCTACCATGAGAGAATGAACAAGCACATAAAGATAAGCACCTACCTCAAGGAGAATTGGGGCAAGGTTTATTTTACAGAGGACACAGACCCAGAATACATAGCAGAGATTCTGGATTATAACGAACACGCACCACACGATGATTGCCCAGACTCATTAGCAAGTGCAATTAGACAGATGGGCAAGAAGCCTATGACATTGAACAAGGGAGTACATAGGGGAATATGATTTACCACATACCATATGACACAGAGATGTCCAAAGAACTGTTGGGCAAGTATATTGGAAAACACAAACAGTATGTAGCAAGAAGTGCAAGACCGCTGATGGATGCTTACATCAACAAATATCCAATATTCCTTGCACCACCAAAGATGGATGGCAAGCCAGACAACAGAATAGCTGTCAACTATGCCAAGTACATCACAGATACATTCAATGGATTCTTCATTGGAATACCTGTCAAGGTAGACACAGAAGATGAAACAGTATCAGAGTACATTGACCTGCTTGATGCAGAAAATGATGGTGACAACCTCAATGCAGAGGTAAGTAAGTTAGCTGACATCTGCGGTTCTTCATGGGAGATGTACTACAACAAGGAAGATGGTGAAACAGGCATCACCTACTTGAGTGATACAGAAGCATTCATGCTGTGTGATGATTCTATTCTGGAAAGACCTCTGTTCTTCATTCGTTATTACAAGGATGAGGATGGCAATGAGTACGGATCATATTCCGATTCAAAGATAGTGCGCCACTTCTGGTATGAGGGTGGTGAGTATCACTTTGAGGATGATGAACACATTCATGGATTCGGTTATGTACCTGCTGTTGAGTATTTAAGTAATGATGAGCGCATGGGTCTGTTTGAATCAGCATTACCTGCCATCAATGCATACAACAAAGCATTATCCGAAAAGGCGAACGATGTTGATTACTTTGCTGATGCTTACTTAAAGGTCATTGGTGCATCCGTAGATGATGATGACACATTCCACATCAGAAGAACAAGGGTAGTCAACTTTGATGGTGATATATCAGAGGGCAACTACCCTATTGTTGAATTCATGGAAAAACCATCAAGTGATGAAACACAGGAGCATCTTCTGGACAGACTCAAGACAGATATATTCGTTACATCAATGGTGGCAAACATAAGTGATGAGAACTTTGGCACAGCTTCTGGCATCGCATTGAGATACAAGCTTGAAGCAATGAGCAACCTCTTTGTATCAAAGGCAAGGCGTTTCACATCGTCAATGATCGAGAGATACAAGATTATCTTTTCATCCCCTGTTGCACAGATGCATGGAGTACCAAAGGATGCATGGAAGTATCTTGATATACACTTTACACCTAACTATCCTGCAAACGTAGAGAGTGAAGCAACAGTAGCAAAGAACCTTGAGGGCATTGTAAGTAAAGAAACACAGCTTAAGGTGCTGTCTGTTGTGGATAATGTCAAGGATGAGGTTGAGAGGTTAGAAGCAGAGCAGATGCCAAGCGTAGTTGACAACATATTTGAGTAATGGCAACAGTAAGAAACTATTGGCAGAGACAATACAATAACGGCAGGTCATATTGGTCTAATCGTGAATGGGAAGTCCGAAACAAGTATCTGCGTGAAGAAGATGCAATGGCATCTGACATCAACAAGGTATATGAAGATATGTACCAATGGTGTGAAACCGAGATAGAAAGATTCTATGGCAGGTACGCAGATGCAGAGGGCATAGACATCACAGAAGCCAAGAAGCGTGTAAGCAAGATTGACATGGATGAATATGAGAGGTTAGCCAAACAGTATGTGGCAGACAAAGACTTCTCTGATTTAGCCAATGAACAGATGCGACTTTACAACGCTACAATGCGGATCAACAGACTTGAGATGCTGAAAGCAAGGATAGGCATTCACCTTGTAGGTGGCTTCAATGACATAGACGGATTCTATGAGAGAGTAGCCACAGACCGAGCAACCAAGGAAGTGACAAGACAGGCAGGTATACTTGGCGAGACTCTGACCAATGCCGACACAGTAAGCAGAGCCAAAGAAGCTGTCAATGGATCATTCAAGGGTGCGACATTCTCACAGAGGATATGGACGCATATGGTGGCACTCAAGAATGAGATAGCATCTGCACTTCAGCAAGGTCTTATAGCCGGTATCGGTTCAACTGAACTTGCAAGGAGAATCAGAAAGAAATTCAACACATCCAAGTACAATGCAGAGCGGTTGATAAGAACTGAACTGCGTAGCATCCAGACGGATGTTGCAATGAACAGTTACAGAAGACAAGGTATCGACAGATATGTATTCCTTGCTGTGAACCGCAATGCCTGTCCTATATGCAGAGCCTTGAACAACAAAGACTTTGCGGTAGCTGAAGCACAAAAGGGTGAGAACGCACCACCTATACATCCTAATTGCCATTGCACAACCGCACCATACATTGACGAGTCAGAATATAATATGTGGCTTGAATGGCTGAACCAAGGCGGTACAACAGAACAATGGAATAAGATGACACCAACACAGCAGAGAAATTGGTACAGAAAGCACTTCAAGTAGGTGCTTTTTTATATGTCCAAGCATTGATGACACTAAAAGCTATGGGAATTAGTGCAAGCCTTGAACACTTAAAAAGCTATGGGTAGTTTAGCTTACAACTTAAAAGAAAGGACAAAACAATGAACGAAAACGAGCAGATGGAGCAGAACGTAGAAACTACAGTAGAAGAAAAGGCAGAACCTAAAGCAGAAGCCAAAGAGCCAGAAAAGAAGTACACAGATGCTGAAGTAGACAAGATCGTACAGGACAGACTTGCAAGAGAACAGAAGAAGCGTGAAAAGGAAGTAGCTGAAGCTGAAAAGCTTGCCAAGATGAATGAGAAAGAACGCTATGACTATGAGGTATCTGAACTCAAAAAGGAACTTGATGCACTCAAGGCAGAGAAGAGCCGGTCAGAGATGATGACCACAGCAAGGCATATGCTTGCCAATGATGGTCTTAATGTATCTGATGCGCTTATAGGTGTACTTGTCACTTCCGATGCAGAGCAGACCAATGATGCTGTCAAGGCATTCAGCAAGATGCTCAAGGAAGAGATTGACAAAGGCGTAAAGGCACAGCTTGCAGGTGGCAACCCAAAGAAAGGTAGTACATCTGCTCTTACAAGGGAACAGATTTTTGCAATCAAAGACCCTAACAAACGGCTTAAAGCAATTGAAGAGAATATGGATTTATTTCAGAAAGGGAACTAATCATGGCATTAATTACTAACACAACTGTTTCGACAGATATTGCACCGGCAATCTCAATCGATCTCGTAAACGAACTTCACAACAGCTATCGTGCGCTTGCTGAAATTCTTGGTATCAGCAGAATGGACGCAGTACCAGAGGGCAACACAATCAATGTGTACAAGTCAAGCGTTAAGGGCAACATTCCTGCGCAGGTCGCAGAGGGTGTTGAAATCGGTCTTACCGAAACACAGAGAGTAGGAACACCTATTACCATGACTCTGAAGAAATTCAGAAAGCTGACCACAGCAGAAGCTATCCAGAAGAGTGGCAGAGAGAATGCTATCTATGATACAGACCGTGCGCTTATTCGTGCGATCAGAGCAGACATCAAGTCTGATTTCAACACATTCCTTGCAACAGGAACAGGCACAGCAACCGCAGGTAACAATCTTCAGAAACAGCTTGCAAACAACTGGAATGCACTTCAGACATACTATGAGGATGCAGATGCAGAGCCTGTACACTTTGCATCAAGCACAGATGTAGCAGGTTATCTTGGCACAGCTTCAATCACCATGCAGACAGCATTCGGCATGACTTATGTAGAGGATTTCCTTGGTCTTGGTACTCTGTTCATCATCCCATCCCTCACAGCAGGTACTGTAATCTCCACAGCTAAAGAGAACCTGCATTGTGCGTATGTACCTGCTAATGGTGCAGTAGGACAGGAATTTGAACTGACAGCAGATGAAACAGGTCTTGTAGGCATCACTCATGGCAGAGTGCTTGAGAGAGCATCAATCGAAACACTTCTGATGACAGGCGTAAAATTCTATGCAGAGGAACTTGCAGGAGTAGTCAAGGGAACTATCTCCACCAACTAATCACAGAAAGAGGTAGCCTATGTTAGAACAGGTATTGATATTACTTGGCATAAGTGACCCAACAGAAGAGGTTACCTCATTACTCAATACAATCATCAGCATGACACAGCAGAGGTTGCAGTTAAGGCTTGGAACTTCTGCTGTGCCGTCTGAACTTGAGTACATAGTAGTAGAGGTATCAATAGTCAGATTCAACAGGATAGGTAGCGAGAGATTATCAAGTCACAATGTTGAGGGTGAATCCATGACATGGAATAGTGAGGATGACTTTAAGCCATACCTTGCCGAGATCAATGCATGGTCAGCACAGCAGGAAGAATCCAACTATGTAGGGAGATTGAAATTTATATGAGATTCGATACTCCTGTAAGGTTTGTGAAGATGGCAGATGTCTATGATGAATCAACAGGGAATTACTCAAGTAGTGTGGTAAATGAAGTGACACACTATGCGAGTGTTGATAACACAACAGAGCGCATGATGACTTTGGTGTATGGGGGAGTCATGCAAGACTCAATCACAGCCAGATTCCAGAACCACATAACAGATGATTACACAGACATTGTGATTAATGGCAAAGCGTACAAAGTAGATTACATAGCACCTAAAAGAGTCAAGGATGTATTTGTGCTTCACAGAGTATGAGCGGTATCAATGTAAAGCTGAATGGCATGAATGAGTTTGTGAAAGCCTTGAAGCCTAACGTCACTATGGATGATGTCAAGCGCATCGTAAAAACCAATGGTGACAGGCTGAACAGGTACATGAAAGAGCAGACAACCCATGCCTATGTGAAAGGTTATTCCACAGGTGACACAGCATCGTCAATCAATACAGAGGTAAGAGATGGTGGTTTAACTGTGGCTGTGGGTGCAACCATGAACTACAACCCTTATACAGAGTACGGCACAAGATATATGAGTGCAGAACCTATATTAGATCCATCCTTGGAGCGGGTAAGACCGCAGTATTTAGGTGACTTGGACAAGGTGACAGACAAATGACAGCACAACAGGAACTATTCACATACTTTAAGACGCAATTAAATGCCTATGACGGTCAATTACCGCCAAAGGGTACACAGTATCCTTTTTATTATCTTGCTGATACAAGACAGCAGTTTGGGAGTGCCAAATCACAGGATTACGGCTATGTGACTTTGATTGTGCATATATGGCACAACGATGAGAAGAAACGTGGCACGCTGTCGGAGATGATGGACAATGTAATGAATGTGGGCGGTACTCTCAAGGAAACCTCTAACTACAAGTGGTCACTTATCCGTAACGAAACAGAACAGCAGATAATGGCAGACAATACAACCACACCACCACTTATGCATGGGTGGTCAAGTCTGCGATTCACTTATTCAAAGAAAGGACAGAATTAATGAGCGCAGTAACAGGTAAAAACCTTATTTATATGTACCGCCTTAATTCAGAATCAGCAACAGTTGATGGTGTAAGGATCGCATTCACCACAGAGAATGAACTGTCGATTTCATCTGATGCAGACGCAACAGCAACCAAGGATGGTTCTGTAAGAGGTGCTTCTGTAGCAGAACTTGAACTGACAGCAACTTCTCTGATGGACGCAAATGACCCAATGCTTCCAAAGCTGAAGAGCGCAATTCTGAATGGATCACTTCTTGATGTCTGGGAAGTCAACCTTGACAAGCCAAAGACCGGCAACAAGTTTGAGGGTACATATTAT
>Ga0247611_10009526_pt1 | contig 11652 bp, 9 predicted proteins | sample 177DNAGHGhighgp2_FD_192422 | JGI IMG/M metagenome (GOLD analysis project Ga0247611, IMG submission 192422) | Sheep rumen microbial communities from Palmerston North, Manawatu-Wanganui, New Zealand - 1770 DNA GHGhigh gp2 | ecosystem: Host-associated > Mammals > Digestive system > Stomach > Rumen ... | reverse complement strand
TTCCAATTTTTAGAGTCTTTTTCTTTCTTTTCCATTTTTCATTTGTACTTTTGCAACTGCATCTGAAGTAGAAAAGACCTCGTGCCCCCACGGGTACATGAAAGTAATCATCAGGTGGGAATCGCAAGATTTCCGCCTTTTTCTTGGTCGTTTCGGAAATAATGCTTATATTTGCAGCGGAACAGAAATACAGAATACAATTATGCCACAAATAAGTTTCTTCTATGGAATATATATATGGATGAATATGCTATGTTTCTGGAGGTAGTAAAAGCAAATTATCTGGATGGCTACAAGATTGAGTTGCTGTTCAACAATGGTGAAACTAAGGTTGCAGACCTTAGCAATTCCCTTAATGGCAAAGTGTTTGCACCCTTAAAGGATATAGAGTATTTCAAGCGATTCTCTATTAAGTTTAATACGATTGAATGGGAGAATGGTGCAGACTTTGCACCAGAGTATCTATACGGGATTGCATCATAAATAAAACACTATCGCTATTATATAATAAGGTGGGAATCGAAAGATTTTCACCTTTTTCTTTGTTTTTTCGGAAATAATGCTTAAATTTGCAGCCGAGACGGGGAGAAATCCGTCTCGGCAGAAGAAGCGTTATGCTCCAAACTTGCGGATGGGAACGTAGGAAATTTTCACTTGCAAGGCTAATAATAGCAGGAGGGCAGAACGGTTTCCGCGCAAATGTGCGTGGGGCTGTACCCATTTTCTATTATTAGGTTTTCCTACGACCTCCATCCGGAACTGGCAAAAGCAGTCCCGCGCTTCTGCTGTGTATAGCTGTGAAGCGTATAACGAAATAGATAATATAAGAATCACTAAAACAATAAGCTTATGAAACGGATTCATTACTTAGTGGGTATAACGCTGCTATTGGCAGGAACAAGCACAATGGTTAGTGCTCAGGTGAGCAACAACAATGAGGATGGTGTATACAAGGTACAACATCATCAGGCCAAAGACTATGTTCAAGGTGAGGTGCTGTTTAAACTCAAAGATGGCAAGAAAGCTAATGTTCGTCGTGCCGCAGGAAAAACAACAGCAGGTATCGCTTCTCTGGATGCCGTATTAAGTGAATTTGGGATACAGAAGATGGAACAGCTTTTGCCTAAGGCTGTCGTAAAGGGTGCACCCCGTCGTGCCAAGGCTTTCAATGGCTCCACAGTTTTGGAACGCGACCTGACCCAGCTCTATAAAGTGTCTTTACCAGAAGAGAAGCAGATGGAGACCATGCAGATGATCGAAAAACTGAAGGCACTGCCTGAGGTTGAATTTGCTGAACCCAACTACAAGGTTTATCTGATGGATGCTAATATTGCTGGCAGCTATGGTTCTAATCCGTATGCGCCGAGTCAGTGGTACCTTGATGACTACGGTGTGAAACAATTGTGGAACAAGCCCATCATCAATCCGACACGTCCTGTGATTGCCATCATTGATACGGGTGTAGATATGACGCACCCTGACATTGCTCCCAACCTTTGGACCAATACTGTCGAGGCAGAGGGTGAGTCGAACTACGACAACGATGGCAACGGCTTCAAGGGCGATGTCCACGGATGGGATTTCATCAACAACACCCCAAAAGTAAAGGACTTCAACATGCATGGCACCCATGTGGCAGGTATTGCCGCAGCAGCCAATAACAGTATTGGTATCGTCGGTGCCAACCCTCGTGCGCTTATCATGCCCGTCTCTGTCATGCAGAGCGATGGCACAGGCGACGTTGCCACCATCGTGAAGGGTATCGACTATGCGGTGGACAATGGTGCTACTGTGCTAAACCTTTCGTTGGGAACCTACGCTAACAGCCGTGCCATGCGTCAGGCTTTGGAGCGGGCTTATCAGAGTGCTGTCATTGTGGCTGCTGCTGGTAATGACGGCAAATGTATCAACAGTCCCCATCATCCCAAACCTTGTTATGGTGCAGCACCCATGTTCCCCGCTGCCTATTCGTTTGTGCTGGGTGTCCAGGCTACTCAGAGCAATGGCTCTTTGGCAGGCTTCAGCAACTACGACGATGACGGCAATACCTTCTCAGCTGTTACAACCTTCCAAGACCCAGACGGCTTCAACTACGAGCTGAAGGCTCCTGGTACTGATATGCTGAGTACCATTTCTGGCGGTAAATACAAAGTGTTAAACGGAACCTCCATGGCTGCCCCCTTGGTGGCAGGTGCCATCTCTGCGCTGAAGATGGTGAAGAACTACGACTCGCAGGAGATTCTCTGGGGCGACTTGCTTCATACGGACAATATTTCACAGGCTTACGCTGTGACTAATCGTCCTGCTGAGCTGGACCTCATGAAGATTATGTACCGCGAGCGCAAGGAACTGGCCGATGAGACGGATGAAGACTATAGTGGTGATGGTCGTATTGACGCTGGTGAGACTGTTAGTCTATATCCTGTAATTCGTACTACCTTTGGTGCTGCCAGCAATATCAAGATGTATCTTGCGATGGGTGATGAGTTTGAAGATCCGAATACTGTGCAGATTCTCACAGGTGCTGACAACAAGGTCGACTTTGGATTGCACCTCGATGCATATGGCAAGGGTGTATCGCTGAATCCTTTGAAGCTGAAAGTTGGGGAAAATGTTGCTAATGGTCGCCATATCAAGATGAAAATCGTGGCTACTTGCGATGAGACAACTACTATTTATGAGGGTCATTTCACTATGATAGTTGATAATGTATCAAAGATTGGCGGATTTGTAAATGAAGATTTGACGCTAAAAGCAGATCATGTGTACTTAGTATCCAAAAGTCTTGGTATTCCTGAAGGAAACACACTAACTATAGAAGCTGGTACAACCATAATATTTGAACCCAATGTTGGTATATCTTGCTCAGGTGTATTAAATGCAATAGGTACACCAGAAAAGCCTATCATTTTCACATGCTCTGACGAAACAAAAAGATGGAATGGTATAGTTACAAAAAATACTTTAAAATATTGTGTGTTTAAAAACATGTATCGAGATTGGTCGGGAGATAAAACTACAAAACGCATGGAAGATTGCACTTTGATTGATTATTGTGGAGATTATCGTCCTCTAGATTACTTTATATTAGAAAGATGTAATATCTTCAACAGCAGAATTGGCATTGGAAATATGGGAGGTAGCGCCGACGCTATAAAAAAATCTAATATCGCAAATATAGAAATTTATTATAATTCTAATATGGGCGGACAGATTGGCCATAAGGCTTTTTATAATTCCAATATTATAAATACGTTGTGGGAATATCATGGAAAACAATTTGTTATTGGCGAAGATTCTAAGAATCCAGCTGAGATAGTGGTAAATCCAATTTATTTTGGCACTGCTAAGGAGAGTATAATGAGAAAACTATTTTGGGAAATAGGAAACTCTGAAGGAAGCTTCGAAACTTTTATACATTTTAATACCAAGAATGTTTTAAACAAACCTGATGCAGAGGCTCATGGTATTGTTTGGAAGGTATTGGTGAATGGTAAGGATGCGCAGGATGAGTACGAAGACCTGGCACCACTTGGTGTGGGTAAGCATAAGTTTGAGGTGTACTTCAATCGCCCGATGAACAAAGCTGTGGATCCGCAAATCTCGTTTGGCGTCCGTGACCCATATACACAGAATGCAGTGAGCGAGGATGGCTGTTGGAACGAGGAAGGAACCATCTATACAGCCTATAAGACCATTACGGGTAAGACAAAGAGTGACGGCATCAACCGCATCTACGTCTATGGTGCTGAGGATGACGAGTACTTCGAGATTCCTTACGAGAAGACACGCTTCAACTTCATGATTAACGCTGCCGGCTCTATGGCAACGGGCTTTGCCGGTGAGGCTCAGATGGGTCGTGTCAAGTTGACTTGGGACAACTCAGAGAACAATTTCGACGATGCCATGGGATTCAATGTCTATCGCTATCAGTTGGATGCCGATAATAACGAAATCAACAACACTCGCATCAATCAGGAGATTGTTGACATCGAGACGACAGAGTATACCGACTACGACGTAACACCCGGCGAGACCTATTATTATATGTATAAGGTGTTGTCGACAGATTTGAAAGAGTTCGACGCTTCTAACGTGGTGGCTGTTACGCCGCTGACAGCAACACAGGGAGATGCTAATGGTTCTGGCGATGTGGATGTGGCTGACGTGATTACCACTGTGAACTATGCCGCAGGTATGGAGCCGAAGCCGTTTATCTTCGAGGCAGCAGATATGAATACCGACCAGACCATCGATATTCTCGATGTAGTAGGCATCATCCAGAAGATTCTGAATCCAGGTGCTCGTGAAGATGCTATGTTGGAGGCTACCGCAACCTATACCATTGAGAATGACGTGCTATATGTAGAGACTCCTATAGCTTTGGCTGGTGTTCAAGTACAGCTGAATATGGACGAGAAGCGTGACGTGATGGCAACAGAAGCCTTGAACGGCTTTGAGCAGGTTTCAGCTTGGCTGTCAGATAACGATATGCTGTTTCTGGCCTATAATATGAATGGCAAGACCTTGGCGGCTGGCAAGCACGCACTACTGAAGATTGGCAATGCAGAGGTGAGCACACTGCGCCTGAGCGACAGCCAAGGACGTAACGTCATGGTAGAGGCCGGCAATGGTACGACAGGTATCGATGCACTGGGTTCGAAGGTTCAGCTACAGGGTGGTATCTTCAACCTAAAGGGTCAGAAGGTAAGCGGCAAGGCCGTTGATCTGCAGAAGCTGCCGAAGGGTGTCTATATCATCAATGGTGAAAAGATCGTGAAATAATGAGAAAATATAGATTATATCTGTTGTTAGCCCTGCTCCTTTGCCTTGGCATGGGAGTACGGGCTGACAATATTGTTGCGGTATCATCAGCAGAGGGCGCTCCTGACGATGAGGTGACTGTCAGTATCGGACTGCAGAATACAGATGCTGTCGCTATGTTGCAGGTCAGCATCCCGCTGGACGAGAACCTGACGTTGGTGGAGGGCTCCGCACAGGTGGGCAGCCGATGCAGTAGCCACTCGCTGACTGTTGGTGTCAAGGATGGAGTGCTGAACGTGCTCGTCTATTCCATGATGATGAATACTATCAGTGGCAATAGTGGTGAGGTGGCTTCGTTCCGCCTTAAGTTAGGCAATCAGCCTCAGGCCTTTAGCCTGACACCCTCAAAGTTGGTGTTGACCAACGGCAGTGGAGATGAGATAGATGGTTCGTCCGAGGCTGGCAGTGTGACAACGCGCTGTGCCAAGGCGCAGTATAGCACGATGGAAGTTGACTATGAAGAAGTTCCTATCCGTAGTAGCTATGAGAGAACTGTTACTGTAACAAATGTGGGAAATGCAGACCTGACGATAACGGCTTTGACATTCTCGGATGTTAACGTCTTCTCGTCAACAACCACTTTGCCTATAAGCATTGGCGCCGGACAGTCGAAGCAACTGAATATCACTTATGCTCCAGAGGAACGAGGAACTATCTCCAAGACGCTGAGAGTGGAGTGTAACAGTGTATCGAAGTTGAACACCATTGCACTGAAGGCTCAGCCTTTTGCCGTGAACGAACTGCATATACAGCCAGCATCCGGCATCAGCGATGAAGAGGTAACCGTCTCCATGACCATGAATAATATGGATGATGTCAGTGGATACCAGGTGGAGTTTACCCTGCCCAGTCAGTTTGAGTACGTAGATAACAGTTTTGCACTATCTAGTCGTAAACAAGACCATGTGGGTATGGCTACGCTAAACGGCAACTCATTACGCATCATTGTCTATTCACCAACAGACCAGCCTTTGACAGGCGATGACGGAGCGATTGGTTCGTTTAAGGTTAAATTGGTGGGACGCTATGGCACTATGCTTACTCCCAGCAAAACGGTGCTCTCGGCTACTATTAATAATAAGGTGGATAATGTTGTATCAGCAGTCTATGGTGGACAAATTACCATACAGAGTCCACAGATAAACTGTAACAACACATTGAATATGGGCGCTGTGTCTGTTACTGAAGACTGCGAAAAGACATTAACAGTCAGGAACTATGGCAATGCTTCGCTGACCATCAGTCGGGTGACATTCGATAACGAGAATATGAGCATTAAGGAGGAATTGCCTTTAGTCATTTCTTCATGGGGTAATAAGACGCTTACAGTTGTCTATCATGGTGTGGAACAGACAGCGTTTGAAGGTATGATGAATATCTACAGCAATGATCCTGACCAGCGCATGAAAACGGTGACGGTCAATGGCACTCGATTCGCGCCCAACTACATGGCAGTAAGCACATCAGACATCACTACCCGTGACAAACTGGCAATCGACATCTTATTAGATAACTATGATGCCATTACAGGTATGCAGTTTGATGTGGAATATCCAGGTCAGTATTACACCACCTTTGCTGATAACTACAAATTGGAAAGCAGAGCCAATGGGATGACAGTGGCTATGCATCAGGTAGACGATAATACGCTGAGAGTATTCTGTTATTTCTTGTCTGGTGGTTCAATCAGTGCAGGTAGCGGAAAAGCCTTGACACTGCAACTGGAACCTACAAGTAGTAATACCCCAGAGTCCATATATACTGTTCGCATCAAGAACATTACGATGGGAACTCAAGAACTGACGGATAAGTATGCTGGTGGTAACCTACAATCAACATTCAATGTGTCTTATGTACAATTAGGTGACGTGAATGGTGATGGAGAGATAACAGCTCAAGATGCGTCACTGGTACTACAGAATGTTGCAGGGACAATAGAACTCTCTGCAGGTCAAATAGGAGCCGCTGATGTGAATGGTGATGGTAACATTACCGCTCAAGATGCCTCGCTAATACTGCAAATCGTGGCAGGACAATAAATAGATAAGGATTGCATACGTAGTTTAAGATTATGAGAAAAAGATTATTATTTATTATCATGGCTCTGTTGCCGATGTTGGCATTGGCAGATGACAGCGGTTCGTGTAGCTATAGTGTGACATATTCGTACAATTCATACACTAAGACACTAACGATCCAAGGAAGCGGTCCGATAGGATATTTTAATCAACTTTCTGAACGCCCTTGGCATACATATTCCGGCGATATTAAAACTATCGTCATTCAAGAAGGAATAACGAATATACCAGATAAAACATTCTATGGCTGTTCAAACCTTTCTTCTATTAACATCCCTAACAGTGTAACGAGTATTGGAGAACGTGCGTTCTATGGTTGTACCAGCCTTACATCAGTCACCATTCCAAACTGCGTAACAAGCATTAAGAGTGCAACGTTCGCTGATTGCTCAGGACTCACCATTGTCACTATCCCCAACAGTGTTACAAGCATTGGAGAGGGTGCGTTCTATCATTGCTCAGGACTTACTTCAGTCACTATCGGTAGTAGCGTAATAGACATTATGCAATATGCGTTTGAGGGTTGTATAGGCCTTACATCCATAAATATTCCTAATAGCGTGACAAGCATTGAAGACAGAGCGTTCTATGGTTGCTCAGGCCTTACATCCGTCGCCATTGGCAACTGCGTGTCATTCATCGGAATTGAAGCATTCAGATTGTGCTCAAGCCTTGCCTCTATCACCATCCCCAATAGCGTGACAAGCATTGAACGTGACACATTCAGGGGTTGCTCAGGGCTTACCTCTGTGACTATCGGTAGTGGTGCAAAGAGCATTGATAAGTCTGCATTCTATGGTTGCTCTGCCTTAACATCTATAAACATAACTAATGGTAACACGAAATATGACTCACGTGACAATTGTAATGCTATTATATCAACTTTGACAAACGCTTTGATAGTAGGGTGCAAAAACACCATAATTCCTAACAGCGTAACTAGTATAGGAAGTTATGCATTCTCTGGTTGTTCTGGTCTTAACTCCATCACAATCCCTAACAGTGTGACAAGCATTGGAGGTTATGCATTCCAGCATTGCTCAGGTCTTACTTCTATCACAATCCCTAATAGTGTGACCAGTATTGGAAGTGATGCATTCAGTAACTGTACAGGTCTTACTTCTGTAACATATTATAATATGACTCCACCAACAATCACTTATTCTACTTTTAATAGTAGCATATATGCAAACACGACACTAAGAGTCTTTGCGGGTGCAAAAGCAGCATATCAGGCCACAAACTATTGGAGTAGCTTTACGAATATTGAGGAGTTCGGTGACTCTAATGGCGATGGACAGGTTACGGCACAGGATGCAGCTATAATACTGCAGCATGTTGCAGGGAACTAAATTAAGGAACAAAATATTAAACACTTTATTAATACAACTATGAAGAAAAAGATTTTTAATTTGCTTGCTCTATCACTGATTAGCTCAAGTGCAATGGCGGGTGACAAACCTGTTATTTCGGTGCCCGACGTGGAAGCCGTGCCAGGAGAGACGGTATCATTTGTTGTCAATCTGGAAGATGGAAAAGCTGACACCTATACAGCAATGACGCTGTATGCTCAGTTCCCAACGGAAGGATTTACCACAACAGGAAGTTATACTGTGGCGTCTGCTTGGTCAGGAGCAACAGGTGTAGTGGGTAGCGTACAACCAGATGGAAAGGCTACAATGCCTTTTGCATCTGCAAACAGAATAACAACAGTCCCAACGAACGAGCTTGTGACGATTAGTTTCAAGGTAGGTGAAACTGTTGCACTGGGTAATTATGACGTCACACTGAAAGAAACGATGTTTGAGTATAACACCTCGGATAAAGACTATGCCGACGACGTAACCTTCAAAGTAAAGGTAGTAAATACTCATACCGTTGTGCTCGACGAGACATCTACCGTTGCACCCGTAGCTGTTACTGGTGTAGACGTCAGAGTGAAGCGTGCCATCAAGGCTGGCAGCTGGAGCACAATCTGCCTGCCGTTCGCTATTCCTGCAGAGAAAATGACGGCAGCGTTCGGCGAGGGCGTTGAGGTGAAGGACTTCACCAGCTGGAGTTCGACAGAAGAAGGTGATAACATCGTTGGAATCACCATTGGCTTTACCACCGTAACAGCTATGGAGGCCAACCATCCTTATCTGATTAAGGTGGTTAATGCTATTTCGGCTGAGGATGGCTTTACCGTTGACGGCGTGGATATCGCCCCTGAGGCTGAACCTGCAAAGCAGGTGGGAACGACCAAGAAGACAAGAGGATATTTCTATGGAACATACGTTGCCAACACTACAGTACCAGAGTGTAATCTGTTTGTGAGCAATGACAGGTTTTACTATTCCAATGGCTCCACGAAGATGAAGGCTTTCCGTGGCTACTTCGACCTGTATGACTACCTGAGCTCTCTTGATGAGGCTGGTTCTCGCATCACGATGATTGACAGCGATGCTACGGGTATTGCAAATTTAAACACGATGTCTGTTAAAAGTAGTGACTATTACGACTTGCAGGGCCGCAAGGTAGTGAATTCGGGTAAGGGACTGTACATCAATAACGGCCGCAAAGTAGTGAAGAGATAATTTCTGGTTATTAATGGTAATTTCTTTCTATAGAAGATGAAAAAGACATATATTGCTCCCGCTCCTGAGGAGATTAAGTTGAACTATCAATATAGTTTATTGACAAACTCCGTGCTCAACATTGATGATGACACAAGTACCATTGTTGATGATGCCGACATTATTGACGTTGGTGGTGTATTGGATCCCGATGCTCATGCCTTCGACTTTGAAAACTAAGGCTTCTCAAACTTCGAATAAGAAGGAAAATGTGATTCTATTATAAACGCGAACGGGGATGTGTCGAAGAGGCATGTCCTCGTTGTCGTTTTGCGATGCCGAAATCATTTGGGACAGTTCTGTTCCAACACCATAACCTGATGCCATAGGGACGGGTGACTGACATCCGATGTAGGAAGTCGAGATAGTTTCTCCGAAAGTAGATCAAATTACTCCGAATAGAAATTTAAATACTCCGAAAGTAACGAAAATTACTTTCGGGAACAGCAGGGACTGGTACCTGTTCCAACGGACTTCGAGTAAGACGGAATTGGTGAATCTATTATAAATGCGAACGGGGATGTGTCGAATAGGCATGTCCCCGTTGTGTTTTCGGCGAAGTTTTTGTGGATAAGTTTGGCGGTTAAGGAAATAGTTTGTATCTTTGCAAGCAGAACAGAAATAATAATTAGGAGAAATTATGGGCAAATTGATGCTTCTGCTATACTTCATACTATCTGTGTTTCCCGCAGATGCTACAGAGAATCGTCGCCACATACATGTAGTGCGTCGTGGTAGCAAGAATTCTCACAGAGGCGACACGGTGGCAAAGATATGGATAGAAGAGAATGGGACGAAGAAAATAGAAGTGGCATGGTCGGAGCTTAGCGCTGACGAAGAGGCAGAAGTTATAAAGGCTATTGACGAGCATTGGGAGGAGTTGAACAAACTCATTGACGATGTGTTCGCTGGCAAGAAGATACAGATAAAGAGAATTAAATAAAAAAAGTAGGAGGACAAAGAGTATGTGTAAGTACAAAGACACGAATTTGGGAATCAAGAAGCTTGACTTCAACGTTAAGCGCGGTGCTATGGCGGCCTATCTGACTGACGGAAGAGAGATAATCGTTCCCGTGTCGATGTTCCCTGATATCAAACATCTGACAAAGAAGCAGCGCGAGGATTACATGATTATGGACGACCAATATTTCTCGTTCGAGTCGCTCAGCAAGATTTATTCCGTTAAAGATCTGTTGAGGTTGTAAAACATCAGCCGTATCACGCCGCCCCACTGATAGACGAACAGAGCTTCCTCCTGCAGCAATGCAGCGGGGAAGTTTTTTTTTTGGTTGTCGCACAGATTTTTATCCTATCGTTGGTGGGAAAATCATCAGACTGGCACCTGTTCCAACACCATAACCTGAAAAGTTTTGTTTTTCGCTGAAAATCGTAAACTACAGGATGAGCTGTTGGAGGCGGGTGGGGGCGAAGACGTGCTGGGCAACGTCCTGCAGCTGGGGAGCTGTGAGGGCGTCAATCTGCTGCAACAGCTGACCGATGCTGCGCTCTTTTCCGTAGTGAAGGAAATGTTTGGCGAAGTCGAGGGCATATTGCTCGCGGTTGTCGCAGGCAATGGCAATCTGTCCCTTGAGTTGTCGCTTGGCAGCTGAGAGTTGTCGCTCGGACAGCGGGTGCTGCATCAAGCGGTCCAGTTCCTTGTTGACAAGATGCAGGCAGCGCTTGACGTCGTGGTGGTCGCAACCGAAATAGACCGACCAGCAGCCTGTATCGCTATAGCTGGCCATCGAACTCTCAACAGTATATACCAATCCTTCGCGTTCACGCAGCGACAGGTTCAGCCGTGCATTCATGCCTGGGCCGCCCAGCAGGTTGTTGAGCAGGTAGAGGGACATGCGGCGAGGGTCTTCGTAACCGAAAGTCTGGCTGCCTAACATGACGTGTGCCTGATGGTGGTTCTCGGAGGTGAGGGGGGAGGGGTGAGAGATGAGAGGTGAGACATCAGAAGGGAGAGAATCTTCGGAATTTGGCCTGTCCGCGCGTAGTGATTCTCTCACCTCCTGTTTACCACCTCTCGTTTCCAGCATCTTGACCAACCGTTGGAAATTGACGTCGCCGTAGAGGAAGAACACAGCATGCTGTGGGCAGTAGTGGCGTTGGGTAAAGCGTTGGGCGTC
>Ga0247611_10009525_pt1 | contig 11652 bp, 11 predicted proteins | sample 177DNAGHGhighgp2_FD_192422 | JGI IMG/M metagenome (GOLD analysis project Ga0247611, IMG submission 192422) | Sheep rumen microbial communities from Palmerston North, Manawatu-Wanganui, New Zealand - 1770 DNA GHGhigh gp2 | ecosystem: Host-associated > Mammals > Digestive system > Stomach > Rumen... | reverse complement strand
TCTTCGCCTCCTGCTCCGAGAAAGAAGGCGTCTACAACCCCTCAAAGAAAATCTCCCACATCTACGAATCGTCCGTCAACATCGACAGCTATCGCGACTCCGAGTCCGGCATCTGGTATCACGACACCGTCAGCTGCCCCAAATCCCCGGCCGAGGACTGGACCTGGGACGGCGACAAACTCACCAAAATCACCATCTACGAAGTCGCCAATGTCAACCACAAGTCCGACATCGCCGACGTCATCAACTTCTCCTACGACGGCAAGCAGATGACTCGCGCCGAAGGCGAAGACCAAATCATGACCTTCGAATACGACGGCAAAAAGCTCAAACAGGCCAAACTCTTCGAAAAGGATAGCGCCACCACTCAGCTCATAGCCACCATTACCTTTGAGCGCACCGACAACCGCGTGACCAAACTCAACATCACCGGCGACATGGAGGACTTCATGGGCAAAGGCCGCAACCTGACCAAAGTGCTCTTTCGTTCCGTGCTGCCCACCGTCGGCCATGCCGACCGCGCCGTGGCAGCCCTGGCCAAAGCCGCCGACCGCGCCGCCGGTTCCAAAGCCGCTATGACTATCACCTTCAACCTCACCTGGACAGGCGACAACGTCTCCGCCATCTCTGCCAACTTTTCGGGCATGACCATGAACGGCAAGTTCACCTTCGACAACAAGCACAACCCCTACCAGAAATTCCCATTCAGTCTGGCAGGCGTGGCCGACAACATGGGCACCGACTTCTTCAACCAAAACAACACCACCAAATCCGAGTTGACAATCTCCATGCCCATCTTCGGCACCCAAACCGATGAGGAAACCTTCGCCTACACCTACGATGGCGACTGGCCCCTGACCCAGACCGCCACCTCAGACAACGGCAATGAGGAAGACGGCTACCGCAACCAATCCACCACCACCCGCTACTTCGAATACCGCTAAACCCGTCGGCCCCCAGTCCGGCACCGACGGCTGTCGGTGACCCAAGGCACGCTATACCCAAAGCCCGCCACCGTAGGCGGGCTTTTCGCATGTCCGCCACTCGACGCGCCCCTGCGGCCGCAGGGGCGTCGGCCGCAGCGCGGCCCCTGCAAGGTGCCGTATCCAATCTTTCATCGCCACTTCGCCCTCCGTTGAACGCCTATTTATCCCCTTGCAAGAAAAGAACAAGAGAATAAATATAGAATAAATGTAGACAAAATATTGGATAAGGAGCGGAGGCAGAGCGGAGGTAGAGCGGAGGTAGAGCGGAGGCTGGGCGGAGGCTGGGCGGCTCCGAAGGCGGCGTGGTGCGGCTGGGGTGGGGCGGCATTGCAAAGTTTTTTTTGGCAGGGTAGTAATAAAAACCCTTGTTTCGAGTTATTAGATATTTGCGAGGCCTCCGCCGGGCCAGAGGAGTCCCCCCGGCGGGCAGCCCGATGCCAGTAAAGCGGACTCCACCCAAACGCAGACAAAACATTATGAAGAACACAGTTATTTGTGCCGTGGCAGCGGGAGTCCTGCTCCTTGCAGGGAGTTGCCAAGAGAAGGAGGGGACCTTCGTCCCCGTCCGCGAGATAGAGAAGGTTTACCGTTCCACCTCCACGGTGAATGAGAGTTATAACGACGCCACGGGCGAGTGGGACACGGTGGACTATTCGTCGACCCCCAAAACGCTTGTCGAGTCCTGGGTGTGGGACGAGGACTTGCTTGAGAAAATTGTGCTGCACGGCAACGAGCAGGCCGCCGGAAGTGAGAAAACGGTCTTTTTCACCTATAACCAGGACCGTATCAGTGTGGTGGAGACCACCAACGAGCGCATAGAGTTTACCTATTCGGGCAGCAAGCTGGACAAGGTGGACCTCTACGACAAGTCCGTCAGCACCAGCACCGCGTATATGTCCTTCTCGTTCCGCTACGATGGTGGCCGGATTTCGACCATTGAGGTGATTACCTCCGAACCCGGGAAGAAGGGTGCCGTCCGCCCGCTGCAAAGCCGCCTGCTGACCATGATGCAGCAAACGCTGGCGGTGCCGCAGCGTGCTGTGGAGCAGGCCGTCGCGCGGGCGGACCAGCGCAAGGCTTCCGTTTCGCAGATCCTGAAGCTGAAATGGATTGGCAACAATGTGAGCTCGGTGGAGACCGAGGATGACTACAGCCGCACCAAAGTGGAATATACCTACGACAACCAGATCAACCCGCTGCGCCATTTTGTCTTTACCATTTGCGGCATTTATGGTGGCGAGGACATCGTGTTTGCCAACCAGAATAATAATGTCAAGGCAGTGACCACCTACACGCTGCTCGACCCCGAGGAGCCGTTGGAGGAGCGGAGCGAGGAGCAGTATGTGTATACCTACAGCGGCGACTGGCCCATGGAGAAACAGCAGGTGAAAGTTTACGGGTCGGAGGACGAGGGGTCGCGCATCACGATGCGCACCACCCTCTATTACGAGTATAAGTGATGCGCAGCCGGCTCGCACTGTGGGGACCGGGACGGGGGGCTTGCCGACGGAGCGGAGGGGGTCACAAAAAGTGTGTGGCGGTTGAGCGGAAAGCAAAATAATTCGTATCTTTGCAAATTCAAATAAAATATAGATATATGCAACAATTGTTGATTTACAATACTCTTTCGCATCAGAAAGAACTTTTCAAACCGATCACCCCCGACCATGTGGGCATGTATGTCTGCGGCCCGACGGTGTATGGCGACGGTCATTTGGGCCATGCCCGGCCGGCCATCACGTTCGATGTGCTGTACCGCTATTTGATGCATCTGGGCTACAAGGTGCGCTATGTGCGCAATATCACGGATGTGGGCCACTTGGAGCACGACGCCGATGAGGGCGAGGATAAGATTGCCAAGAAGGCACGCCTGGAGCAGCTGGAGCCGATGGAGGTGGCCCAGTATTACACCAACCGCTACCATGCGGCCATGGACGCGCTGAATGTGTTGCGTCCCAGCATCGAGCCGCTGGCCTCGGGCCATGTGATGGAGCAGATAGAGCTGGTGCAGCGTATTCTCGACGCGGGATATGCCTATGTGAGCAACGGCAGTGTCTATTTCGACGTGCGTAAGTATAACGAGGACTTTAAGAGCTATGGCCGGCTGAGCGGCCGTGTGATCGAGGAGATGCTTTCCACCACGCGCGAGCTGGATGGGCAGGAAGAGAAGCGTTTCAGCGGCGACTTTGCGCTCTGGAAGAAAGCGCAGCCCGAGCATATCATGCGCTGGAACTCGCCTTGGAGTGTGGGATTCCCCGGCTGGCACACGGAGTGCACGGCCATGGGCACCAAGTATCTGGGCGAGATGTTCGACATTCACGGCGGAGGCATGGACTTGATGTTCCCCCACCACGAAAGCGAGATAGCGCAGCAGACCAGCGTGTGCGGCCACGGCCCGTGCCGCTACTGGATGCACAACAACATGATTACCATCAACGGGCAGAAGATGGGCAAGTCGCTGGGTAATTTCATCACGCTCGATGAGTTCTTTACGGGCAAGCATGAGCTGCTGACCCAGGCCTACGCCCCCATGACGATACGGTTCTTCATTCTCCAGGCTCATTACCGCAGCACGGTGGATTTCAGCAACGAGGCGCTGGTGGCAGCTGAGAAGGGCTATGCCCGCCTGATGCAGGCTTATAAGACTTTGGGCCGTCTGCAGCCGTCGAAGAGCAGCAGTGTGGATGTGAGTGGCTACAGGCAGCTGTGCTACGATGCCATGAATGACGATTTGAATACCCCCATCGTCATCAGCCATCTGTTTGACATGGCCAAAGTCATCAACACCGTGAACGACCGCAAGGCCACGCTCACCCAAGCCGATATCGACGAGCTGAAGGGTGTGATGGACACTTTTGTGTTTGAGGTGATGGGTTTGCGCGACGAGTCGGCCACCGACAATACTGCTCTGGTGGATGGCTTGATGAAGATGATACTTGACGCCCGCGCCACGGCCAAGGCCAATAAGGACTGGGCCACGAGCGACCGCATCCGCGACGAGCTCTCGTCGCTGGGTGTGACGGTGAAGGACGGCAAAGAGGGCGCCACCTACGAGTTGAACTAACAGTTGAGTGCCGAGGCGGCGGGCAGGGACATGGCCCCATGGATTCTGCCCGCTGCTGCTTATTGCTATGGAAGAGATGGAAAAGAGCTACACCTACCGTTATCCGCGGCCTATGTTGACGGCGGATTGTGTGGTGTTCGGTTCCCGCGGCGACGGTGCCTGCACTTTGTTGCTGGTGAAGCGCGGCGGCGATCCGTACAAAGGCATGTGGGCTTTGCCCGGAGGGTTTATGGAGATGGACGAGACGCTGGAGCAGTGTGCGCGCCGCGAGCTTGGCGAGGAGACGGGATGTGTGCTGGAAGGCCCGATGGAGGAGTTGGGCAGTTACAGCCGCGTGGACCGCGACCCGAGGGGCAGGACGGTGACCGTGGCTTTTATGGCCGAGACGGCGGAGACTCCCGTGGAGGGAGGCGACGACGCCCGTGAGGCCCGCTGGTTCCGGATTGAGGAGTTGCCGCCTTTGGCTTTCGACCATGAGGAGATTGTGCAGGACGCGCTGCGCCGCCGTGCGGCCTCGCAGCATGGGGAGGCAATAAATGAAGGTAAAGGCCGTTATGGAGAATTGATATGACAGAGAAGAAGAAATATACCTTTTCGCTTGGAGTGGTGTTGCTGGCTGCGGCGTTGGGATTGTTGTCGGGAGTGCTTCTGGCTCCGCGCGGAGATGGCCGCAGGGCTGAAGGCCTGTACGGCACGGTGGGCGACGGACGTCTGGATGCCCTCATGCAGATAATAGATTATTATTATGTCGATAAGGTGGACAGGGATTCTCTCTCCACAATAGCGGCGCAGTCGTTGCTGTCGTCGCTCGACCCCCACAGCACGTTTCTGGTGCCCGAAGCCATGGACAAAGAGACCGAGATGATGCAAGGCCGTTTTGAAGGTATCGGGGTGACGCTGGCAAGCTTGAACGACACGATTTTCGCATCGACTGTGAAGCCCGACAGCCCCGGGGCCAAGGCTGGCATGCGTCCGGGTGACATTATTTTGATGGTGGACACGGTGAAGGTGTCGGGAGTGAAGATGGAGGGCGGCACGGCGAGTGTTGTGGACTTGATAAGGGGTCCGCGATACAGCACTGTGACCCTCACCCTGGCCCGCAAGGAGTCCAAAACACCCGTGAAAGTGAAGATTAAGCGCGATGTGATACACCACGCCTCTGTACCCGCCGCGGTGATGATAAACCGCACGACGGGATATATCCGCGTGTCGCGGTTTGCCGAGACCACGGCGTCGGAGTTCCACAATGCCCTGTTGCAGCTCAACTCCGAGGGGATGAAGCACCTGGTGCTTGATTTGCGGGGCAATGGGGGAGGCTCGTTGGGGTCGGCAGTCAGCATGGCCGACGAGTTGCTGCCTAAGGGTGACCTGATAGTTTACACACAAGGAGCCAACAGCCGCCGCTATAACTCGTATGCCACATCGGGCGGCCTGTATGAGACCGGAAAGCTGACGGTGTTGATTAATGAGTTTTCGGCCAGCGCCAGCGAGGTGGTGTCGGGTGCCATACAGGACAACGACCGGGGCAGGATAGCCGGTCGGTGCAGCTTCGGCAAGGGATTGGTGCAACGGCAGTTCACCCTTCCTTCGGGCGATGGGGTGCTCCTGACCACCGCAAGGTATTACTCGCCTTCGGGCAGGTGCATACAACGGCCCTACGACAAGGGGAGCGACGCCTACTACATGGATTATTTAGACCGGATTTTCTCCAACTATACATCGCCCGACTCGCTTTTCAACGCCACGGCGGACACCTCGCAGTGGTTCCTCACCAAGAAAGGCCGCAAGGTGTATGGCGGCGGTGGCATCCAGCCCGATCTTATGTTGCCCTATGTGCTCGACACCAATTGGGCTTTCTACAACAAGCTGGTGGACAAACGCGTGCTGGATGAGGTAGTGTACCACCAGCTGCACGACAATTATCTACAGCTGATTAAACAGTACCCCACTGCCAATAGTTTTGTGGCAAACTATCAAGTCGATGCAGCCACATGGAACACCATCCTCGCCAACGCCAAGGCAAAGGGTATTGTACCCACCGAGGGCAATCTGAAGCACTGCGCTTCACATATCCGCAATCACTATAAGGCGTTGATGGCAGAGGCCATGTTTGACGAGAACGCCTACTTCCGCGTCTCGTTGCAGACAGATAACGAATTGCAGAAAGTAATAAAATAAAAACCTATTAACATTATGAAACGCATAATCCTTCTCATCGCCCTCGTGGCAGCAGCCATGATCGGGGCACAAGCCCAGACCTCCACCCTCAGTGGGTCGCTCAAAGGGGTGCCCGCAGGGTCGCGCATCGTGGTTGGGCAGATAGTCAAAGACCGCATCCAGCCCGTAGACACCTTGCGGTTAGACAAAAAAGGTGAGTTCAAAATCAAGCTGAAACACAGCGAGCCCGCCTATTATGTGCTCCAAACCACCGAGCAGGGCAGCGGCCTGTGCCACATACTTCTCGAGCCGAAAGACAAAGTCAAGATAAACCTCGTATACTTTGTCGACCGCCATGCCTTCACCATCCAATCGTGCAAAGGGTCGCGCAATGTCGAGCTCTACCGCCAGTTCAACGACCTCTTGTTGGCATCTATGACTCCGGAACAACAGGCTCAGCTGCCGGACAGGGCCTCCCGCCTGCTCGCCATGAACTCCGACATCCTGATGAGCGCCTTTCTGGTCACTTTCTTTGACAGGTATTTCGACAACTACGTGTCGCTCTATTCCAAGATCCGCAATGATCTGAAGCCCCGCTATCCGCAAGACCCCTATGTCAAGCATATCGACAAACGGCTGGAAGGGGTAGTCTATCCCGGCATGCAGGCCCCCGAAATAGCCATGAAAGACCCCGAGGGGAATGAGCGCCGCCTGTCAGCCCTGAAGGGCAATGTCGTGCTCATTGACTTCTGGGCCTCCTGGTGCGGTCCCTGCCGCCGCGAAAACCCCAACGTCGTTAAACTTTATGAGAAGTATCACGACCAGGGATTTGAAATCTTCAGCGTCTCGCTCGACAAGGCCAAGGACGCCTGGCTCCGCGCCATCAACGAAGACCACCTCAGCTGGCCCAACCACGTCAGCGACCTCAACGGATGGACCTCATCGGGTGGAAAGACCTACGGCATCTCCTCCGTGCCCAGCACCGTCCTTGTGGACCGCTACGGCAAAGTCGTAGCCCGCAACCTGCGCGGTGCCGAGTTGGAAAACAAACTCCAAGAACTTCTCGAACAGGAATGGATCGCCCCCGAGGAGGGTGATGCACCCGTTGAAGAACCCGCACACGAATAACAAAGACAACACCTGCAACCGCCCCCAAAGGGCATAAACACACACGGCCCAATGGCAACCCCTTGGGCCAAGGCGACCGGAAAGAACGTGAGGCCACCCTGCCCCGCCGCCCAACCACGCCACAACAGAAAACACACTAAACTATGATAACATCCACAATGATAGAAATGGCCTTGAGCCATGTCAACGACCCCGACTTGGGTCGCAGCCTGATTGAGCTGGGAATGATAGAGAACATTGCCATCGACGGCAATAAAGTCTCCTTCGACCTCGTGCTCACCACCCCCGCCTGCCCCATGAAGCAGCGCATGACCGACGACTGCGTCAACGCTATCCATGAATATGTCGATGCCGACGCCGAGGTGACCGTCAACCTCACCTCGCACGCCCAAGAGCAGCCCGACCCGCACGACTTGGTGCCAGGAGTGAAGAACGTCATCGCCGTAGCCTCCGGCAAAGGTGGCGTCGGCAAGAGCACTGTAGCCGTCAATCTGGCCATCTCCCTGGCCAAAACCGGAGCCTCCGTCGGCCTCATCGATGCCGATATCTATGGCCCCTCCATCCCCATCATGTTCAACCTCGGACAAGAAGATGTGATAGGGGAGGAGCACGACGGCAAAACATATATGCTGCCCATTGAGCGCTACGGAGTCAAACTGATGTCCATCGGGTTCCTCGTCGACCCTGACCGCGCCCTCGCCTGGCGTGGCCCCATGGCCTCCGGAGCCCTGAAACAGCTTGCCACCGACACCTGGTGGGGTGAGATAGACTACCTCGTAGTCGACATGCCTCCGGGAACCGGCGATGTGCAGCTCACCCTTGCGCAGACCCTGCCCGTCACCGGAGCCATCATCGTCAGCACCCCCCAGCAGGTCGCCCTCGCCGACGTGGTGCGCGGCGTAGAGCTTTTCCGCAACCCCGGGCTCAACATCCCCGTGCTGGGATTTGTAGAGAACATGGCTTACTTCACCCCCGCCGAGCTGCCCGACCACAAATACTACATCTTCGGCAAGGAAGGCTGCAAACGCCTGGCCCAACAAATGAACGTACCCCTGCTGGGTGAGATCCCCCTTGTGCAAAGCATAGCCGAGAGTGGCGACAGCGGCAAACCCGTCTCGCTGTGGTCGGAGACCGAAACACCCGAAAGCACAGCCTTCATGCAGCTGGCCGAGAACACCATCAGGGAGATATGCAAGTTGCAAAAATAACAACAGGCAACAGCCTTGCAACCCCAATGCCACAACACAATAGTCCATCATCAATAAACACAAAGAATATGACCGACCAAGAAAGAATCGCAGTCGAGGGCCGCGTAAAGAACGCCCTCCAACAGATACGCCCCTACCTTCAGCAGGACGGAGGCGATGTGGAATACGTCGACATCACCAACCAGGGAGTAGTCATGGTGCGCCTCACGGGCCACTGCGGCTCCTGCCCCCATGCCCTCCAAACCCTCAAACAAGGCATCGAGACGGCCATCAAGCGCGTCATACCCGAAGTCAAGTCAGTGGAACGTGTCTAACCAGCTGCCCGCTATGATTTACACCAAAACAGGCGACGGAGGGACCACCTCCTTAGTCGGAGGCACGCGAGTGCTCAAATGCCACCCCCGTGTTGAGGCCTATGGAACGGTCGACGAACTCAACTCCCATGTGGGATTGCTGGCCGAACTCGTCAAACCCCTCAACACCCCACACTATGCCCACCTCAAACAGGTGCAACGCAACCTTTTCATCATCCAGACCCTCTTAGCCACGGAGGAAGATTCCGCCTACAAGCCGTCTCCCTTGCCCGACGATGCCGTGGCTGGTCTGGAACATCTGATCGACAGCGTACAGGCCGAAGTTCCGCCGCTGCGCAGATTTGTCATACCCGGCGGCACTGTGGCCTCGGCCCAGTGCCACGTGGCACGCACAGTCTGCCGCCGTGCCGAGCGCAGTATAGTGGCTCTCAGCCAGCAACAGCCGGTCGACAGCGCTGTGGCCTGCTATGTCAACCGCTTGTCTGACTACCTCTTCGTCCTTGCTCGCCACCTGGTGTTGCAGCAGGGAGCCGACGAGTCCTTTTTCGAATAAATCCAGCTTGTCGCACATGCAAAACACACCAATATGCCTGTGAACAATAAAAAAAATACTAATTAAACCCAAAATAGTTTGCGAGAAAAGAAAAAAAAATGTACTTTTGCAAAATAATTTGATGCAAATCGAACTCTAAACAATTCGTCAACATCAACAAGTTCAAATTGTTATTATTAGGAAGGTAAAGAGATTAAAAGTTAGAAATTATGTATTGGACACTTGAATTGGCAACAAAATTAGAGGACGCCCCGTGGCCTGCCACAAAAGACGAGCTGATAGATTATGCTCAGCGCACAGGAGCCCCGATGGAAGTTATAGAGAACCTTATGGAAATTGAAGACGAAGGCGACCCCTACGACAGCATCGAAGACCTCTGGCCTGATTACCCCACAAAAGATGACTTCTTTTTTCAGGAAGACGAATATTAACAACATACTATGAGAATATCTTTTATTGGCTCGGGCAATGTGGCAACACATCTTGCCCTTGCCATGTACAGTCGTGGACATGTGATAGAGCAGGTGTGGTCGCGCAGCATCGACCACGCCAACCTCTTGGCGGCACGTGTCGAAGCCAAACCCATCAACAAGCTATCTAAACTCACCGACAACGCCAACGTATATATTATTGCTGTATCTGACGACGCCTTGGCCGATGTGGCCAGCAATATCCAAGTCAAGGACGCCCTTGTGCTGCACACTTCCGGTGCCACATCCCTCGATGTGCTCAAGTCCTGCAGCTCGCGTTACGGTGTGTTGTGGTCGCCGCAAACCTTTGTGCGTGATGTGGCTCTCGAATATGGCCAGTTGCCCTTCTGCATTGAGGGCAACACTGCCGCCACCGAGGATGACATCGCCGAATTCATCGGCATGATATCGCCCCATATCTATCGCACCAATCTTAAGCAGCGTCTCTATCTCCATCTTTCCGCCGTCTTTGTCAACAACTTCACCAACGCCCTCTACGCCATTGGGCAACAGATATGCCGTGACCACAAGGTGCCGTTCGAAATCCTGCACCCCCTTGTCCTCACCACTGCTAAAAAACTACAATGGGGCGATGTGCGCTATCAGCTCACGGGTCCTGCCGTCCGCAAAGACCAGAAAACCATCGACGCCCATCGTCAGCTGTTGGCCAAGGATCCCGAAACCCTTGCCCTCTACGACAGTCTCACCGCCCTGATCCAGAAACTGAAGAATGGTTGACACCCATTGTCACCTCTATGACGAGGCTTTCGACGCCGACCGCCAGCAGGCCATCCAGCGTGCGGTAGAGGCTGGTGTCAGCCTCATGCTACTGCCGGGCATTGATAGCTCCAGCCACGACAGGCAGGAGGCTCTGGCTCGGCAGTACCCTTCTCTGTTCCGCCAGATGATGGGACTGCACCCCACATCCGTCACCGAAAGCTACCAGTCCGAGTTGGATCTCATCCAGCAAAAACTTTTCTCCCCCGATGCCCATTATGTTGGGGTGGGGGAGATTGGGCTTGACCTTTATTGGGACAAGACCTTTTACGAACAGCAGTGCGAGGTGCTGAAAACCCAGATGCGCTGGGCACGGCAGCTGGATTTGCCCGTCTGCCTGCATGTCCGCAAGGCCTATAACGAATTGTTCGGACTTCTGCGCGACATCAATTTCGGCACCTACAAAGGTGTCATGCACTGCTTCGGGGGCAGCGTGCAGCAGGCCCATAAGGCCGTCGAGATGGGTTTCCACCTCGGAATCGGCGGCGTGGTGACCTTCAAGAATGCCACTATGGCCGAGGTCGTAGCTTCGGTGCCCCTCCAAAGTCTCCTGCTGGAGACCGACGCCCCCTACCTTGCTCCCATGCCCTATCGCGGCAAACGCAATGAGAGTGCCTACATCCCTGTCATAGCCGAGAAAATTGCAGCCCTCAAAGGTGTCTCCATCGCCGAAGTGGACGAGGTGACATCTGCCTCGGCCACCGTTCTGTTTGGTCTGTAGCGGCCGCCGTGCTATAGGCGATAGCCTATCCGGGCTATGAACATCAAGGGGTTTATGAAGTCGCCTTTAAACACCATGCTTCCCTGTTGGAGAGACCTGTCCCCAGCGGCCCGATAGTTGAAGTCCTCATAACCCTCAATCAGAACAGCCCCCATGCCCCACAATCCCAGGTCGGCCAGCCAGTGCCGGCTCTCTGTCAGTCCCACCGCCACCCGCCAGGCGGCCGTCACCTTAGTGCTGTAGTGGTCCACATAAGAGTAGTCATATAGTTGCA
>Ga0247611_10009524_pt1 | contig 11655 bp, 9 predicted proteins | sample 177DNAGHGhighgp2_FD_192422 | JGI IMG/M metagenome (GOLD analysis project Ga0247611, IMG submission 192422) | Sheep rumen microbial communities from Palmerston North, Manawatu-Wanganui, New Zealand - 1770 DNA GHGhigh gp2 | ecosystem: Host-associated > Mammals > Digestive system > Stomach > Rumen ... | reverse complement strand
GGGAATCAACGCAGTGCTGCTTAACGCGCTCGACTTCATGCGAACAGACAAAAATGCAGAGCCCGATCCCGTCTATATCAAAGATAAATTGGCAGCCCTTATGGAGAAGACCGAAGGTATTCAGGTCTATATCACCCAGGGGTTCATCTGCCGTAATGCCTATGGGGAGATTGACAACCTTCAGCGTGGAGGCTCTGACTATACCGCATCGCTCATAGGTGCGGCCATTAATGCAGAAGAAATTCAGATATGGACAGACATTGATGGTATGCACAACAACGACCCACGTGTCGTCGACAAGACACAGCCCGTACACCAACTCCACTTCGAGGAGGCTGCGGAATTGGCTTATTTCGGTGCCAAGATTCTGCATCCCACGTGCGTACAGCCGGCCAAATATGCCGGTATCCCCGTACGCCTGCTGAACACGATGGATCCCGATGCAGAGGGGACTACAATCTCTAACTCGACAGAATACGGTAAAATCAAGGCTGTAGCAGCCAAGGATAATATCACGGCCATCAAGATTAAGTCGAGCCGTATGCTCCTTGCTACCGGTTTCCTTCGCAAGGTCTTCGAAATATTCGAGTCCTACCAGACACCTATCGATATGGTGTGCACCTCAGAGGTCGGCGTGTCGATGTCTATCGACAACTCGTCGCATCTTGGGGAAATTATGGACGAATTGAAGAAATACGGTACCGTGACCGTCGATACCTCAATGTGCATCATCTGTGTCGTCGGCGACCTCGACTGGTCAAACATCGGCTTCGAGACAAGGGTGATGGATGCTATGAAAGACATCCCTGTGCGTATGATATCTTATGGCGGTTCTAACTACAACATCTCTTTCCTTATCCGTGAAGAAGACAAGAAGCGCGCCCTGCAGAACCTGAGCGACCAACTATTCAAATAGGCCAACAATCGACACAACACACAAATGAAAGGAATATTTCCTGTAGAAAAGTTCGCACAGATGCGAACCCCTTTCTACTATTACGATATGGATCTGTTGCGCAAGACGCTACGTACTATCAACGACGAAGTGGCACAGCACGAAGACTTTTGCGTGCACTATGCTGTCAAAGCCAACGCCAACCCTCAGGTGCTGCGAACCATCCGTCAGGCCGGTCTTGGTGCTGACTGCGTCAGCGGTGGCGAAATCGAGGCAGCACTGAAGGCCGGTTTTCCTGCTGACAAGATTGTCTTTGCCGGTGTGGGCAAGAGCGACTGGGAGATTAATCTTGGCCTTGAAGCAGGTATCCACTGTTTCAATGTGGAGAGCGTACCTGAACTGGAGATTATCAACCAATTGGCGGAAGCCAAAGATGCTGTGGCTCGTGTGGCCTTCCGTATCAATCCTGATGTCGGTGCTCATACACATGCCAATATTACCACAGGTCTGGCAGAGAACAAGTTTGGCATTGCCATGCGCGACATGGAGGACATTATCGAGCGGGCACGCGGCATGCTGCATGTCAAGTTCGTAGGACTCCACTTTCATATCGGCTCACAAATACTCGACATGGGTGACTTCCAGGCACTCTGCAACCGCATCAATGACCTGCAGAATCAGTTGGAGACGCATCGCATCGTGGTGGAAAGCATCAATGTCGGCGGTGGACTGGGCATCGACTATCAGCACCCAAATCGTATGCCTATCCCCGACTTCAAGGCCTACTTCGACACCTATGCCAGGCGACTCAAACTTCGCCCCAGACAGACATTACATTTCGAACTGGGACGAGCCATCGTAGGTCAGATGGGATCTCTCCTCGCGCGCGCGTTATATATTAAGGTGGGAGCCAAGAAACAGTTTTGTATCATCGATGCCGGAATGACCGACCTGATACGTCCTGCTCTCTATCAGGCCTACCATAAGATAGAGAACATCACAAGCAACGAACCGATGGAAACCTACGATGTTGTGGGGCCTATCTGCGAGTCGAGTGATGTCTTTGCCAAGCAGATAGATCTGAACCGTACCAAGCGAGGCGACATCATCGCCATCCGTTCGGCAGGTGCCTATGGCGAGATTATGGCATCGCAGTACAATTGTCGGCCCTTGCCTAAAGGTTATTCCAGCGACGAATTATGATCAAGATCTTGCACATCTATCCAAAGGGCGAGGGCCTGACAGCACGCTATGTCAGACTACTGACGGAATACGCCAGTGCAAAGGTAGAGCAACGGATTGTCGAGCACTCGCCTGAGGCTCAGTTGATGTGCAAGGAGTGGCAACCTGACATCGTTCACTGTTATGGAGCAGCCACTGTCAATGGCGATAGCTTTCGAATCGTCGTGTCGCCTTGTGGACAGAAGGTTCCTACTCCACGGAATCAGATATTCATATCACGCAGCAACTATGAGGCACAGCGTCTGAAGCAACAGGGAGCCATTCATGTGGAGACCATCCTCAACCCGCTGATTACGAAGACAGTTGATTTTGCTGTCGCAGCAAAGAAGACACTGGCCGTCTATCAGAAACTGATGGATTCCGCCCCCTTGGAAATGATGAACGACGCCACCTGCCGACTGCTGGCCCTCGCCCTGAAGGCAGCCATTCACGGCGATCGCCGATGGGCAGGTGACACGTCAGATATTTATAATAATATCGATTTCCGGCGACTCTACATCTATGCCACGCTCGAAGGAGTACTCTCTTTAGCGCAGAAGGGGCTACAGTTATTGAACATTGACGCACCAGGCTACGAAAAATCAGACAGTTACGTACCATACAATTATCATCATCCTGAGCCTATGACTTTCAAGAGTCTCTACGAGCTGATTACCGACATCGAAGTTCATGGCCCTTCACTGCTTCGACTGGCAGAAATCCACCAGAGCCTGATCAATCCTTGTCTTAATGAAGATATGCTATGTAAACAATTCGAGGAGAAAGGTCTGATGCCATTGTTCTGTAGTACACTTCAACTACTCACTGAACAAACCCTACTCGACGAGGGCTTCTGCCCTTGTCAGCCCGTCAATAACGGCTATACTGACCGTCTACGAACAAAACTACTCAATCACCTTAAACTATGAATACCGACTTACGTTACCTTCATCTTCTGTCAAACACCTACCCCACTGTCGCTGATGCTGCCAGTGAAATCATCAACCTTGAAGCCATTCAGAATCTGCCCAAAGGTACGGAGCACTTTTTGGCTGACCTGCACGGTGAACACCAGGCCTTCATCCATGTACTGAAGAATGCCTCCGGAAACATAAAGCGCAAGGTCAATGAAATTTTCGGCAACACCATCCGCGAGAGCGAGAAGAAGGAACTGTGTACACTCATTTATTATCCTGAACAGAAACTTGAACTCATCAAGGCTTCCGAGACCGAACTTGATGACTGGTATCGCATCACCATTCATCAACTGGTGCGTGTCTGCCGTGACGTGTCCAGCAAGTACACCCGATCCAAGGTACGCAAGAACCTGCCCGAAGAGTTCTCGTATATCATCGAAGAATTGCTGCATGAACGGACCGACGACCAGAACAAGGCAGCCTATGTGGCGGTCATTGTCGACACGATCATCTCTACCGGCCGGGCTGACGACTTCATCGTGGCAATCTGTAATGTCATTCAGCGACTGGCCATCGACCAACTACATATACTGGGCGACATCTACGACCGAGGCCCCGGAGCACATATTATTCTCGATACACTCCGCCTGTATCATTCCTGGGACATACAATGGGGCAACCACGACATCCTATGGATGGGTGCTGCAGCTGGCAATGATGCATGCATATGCAATGTCCTTCGCCTCTCCTTGCGCTATGCCAACCTGGCGACGCTCGAAGAGGGATACGGCATCAATCTCGTGCCGCTCGCCACCTTTGCCATAGAAGTATATGGCGATGATCCCTGTGAGGAGTTCATACCCAAGGTACTAAAAAATGATGATAAGATTGACGAGAAGACGCTGTTACTGACCGCCAAGATGCACAAAGCCATTGCCATCTTGCAGTTCAAGACCGAGGCAGCGATTTTCGCACGTCGCCCTGAGTGGCACATGGACGACCGTAACTTGATAGCCGGCATCAACCTCGAGAAAGGTGTCTGCTGTATCGATGGAAAAGACTATGCCATGAAGTCGTGTAACTTCCCTACGCTATCGGCTGACAACCCCACTATGCTTACACCCGAAGAGGCTGACCTGATACAGAAACTACACCACTCTTTCCGTGTCAGCGAGAAACTTCGCAAGCATATCCGCACCATACTCAGTCATGGTTGTATGTACAACATCTGCAACCAGAACTTGCTCTTCCACGCCTCTATTCCTCTCAACGACGACGGTACGCTCAAGAAAGTCGAAATCCTTGGCCGTCAGTACGAGGGCAAAGAACTGATGTCGTACATCGGACAACTGGTACGCGCTGCCTTCGAGAGCGACACACCGACCGACTTGAAAGCCTTCGCTAAGGACTATTTTCTCTATCTCTGGTGCGGCAAGGACTCGCCACTGTTCGACAAGTCGAAGATGGCCACCTTCGAGCGTTATTTCCTGGTGGACAAAGAGACCTACCATGAAGAGAAGGGCAATTACTTCAAACTGCGCGATTCATCTGAGGTCTGCGACCGCATCCTACAGGCTTTTGGCATCACCGGCCCTAACCGACATATCATCAACGGGCATGTGCCCGTACATGCTGCATCAGGCGAAAATCCTATTAAGGCCAGTGGACGGCTGATGGTCATCGATGGCGGCTTTTCCGAGGCTTACCACAAAGAAACTGGCATCGCCGGCTACACGCTGGTTTACCATAGCCGTGGTTTTCAACTCGTTCAACACGAACCATTTACGAGTACACAAGATGCTATCAGCCGAGGCACCGACATTAAGTCTACCACACAGATTGTTGAGATGTCCACCCATCGTATGTTGGTGGCCGATACCGACAAGGGCGATGAACTGCGCACTCAGATCGGTGAACTCAAAGACTTGCTCTACGCCTATCGTCACGGTATCATCAAGGAGAAACGAATTTAGACCGACTCCATTAAGAACTTCACCACCAGAGCAGCAATTCTCATGCTACGCCTTAGGACCAGAATCTTCTGTTCCGTAAGCATTCGATACCTGGCTTCGGCGATGCGCCACTCTGTCTTTGAAGAGTCAACAGGGCGAGCCAAGATTAGTCCTTCACTGGTCGAAACCCTATGCAAAACTTACATTGCATTGGTAGTGAAACGTAACTCTATTGAAGATGATCAGTAACATCAGTCCCAACGAGGTTACTCATAACCCAAATATATTGGAACTCATTTGATTACAAGTGTTTAGAAGGGGTTAAGAGTGTTATAAACTCGTAACCAAATATACTGAGTCACCCGAGTCGACATGTAAATCACGTCAAGTATAAGACTGGTTCTGGCCATATTCGTATTTTTATGATTTCCATCGCCAGGTTTTCTTGACGAGTGTAGTTATCTTGTGTTTCATGCTGCGCAGGTAAATATTCTCGTTCTGAGAGCGTTCTGCGGACGAGCGCTTGCCCAGCACAATCAGCAGGACGGATGAAAGGATGAGAACGATGCCGACAACGAGCCGGAAGGTAAGCGACTCGTCAAACACCATCACACCAATGGCCACGGCGGTCAAAGGCTCCAGTGCTCCCATGATAGCCGTTGGTGTGGCTCCTACCTCGTGGACGGCTATGGTCATCAATACCAGAGAGAGAACTGTTGGCACCAATCCCAGCCAACAGGCGAAAAACCATGCTCGCAGTGATGGAGGTAACATCAGGTGCAGGTCAGACGAGATCAAGGAATAGGTTAGCAAAGAGAGCATGCATACCAGCAGCACGTAGTACGTGAGTTTCAGCGACGACATGCGGATGCTCGACTGATTGACCACTACGATATAGACGGCATAAGCCAACGAAGAAATCATTACGAGCAGTACACCCATCGTACTGAGCGATACTCCTGAATCGCCCCTATATAACAGGCCGATACCAACTAACGCGAGGACAATGGCAGCAACTGTTGAAAGCGTCACTTTCTCTCGGAAAAATGTGGCCATAATGACGGCTACCATCACTGGATAGACGAACAGGATGGTGGAGGCGATACCGGCATCCATGAAACGGAAACTTTGATAATAGGTGATGCTCGAAGCAGCAAAGAGCAGCCCGAGCGAACCGAGTGTCTTCAGTTCGCGGTTGTTGATACGAAATGATTTACGCTCTATGAGCAACAGCACCGCCAACATCAGCACCGCCGTTGAAAAGCGATAAAAGAGGACGGAGGAGGTATTCACTCCCTCCTCGTAGAGCGGCAGGGCTCCGAACGGATTGGTACCATAACACACAGCGGCAAGTATGCCGCAAATGATTCCCTTATGTTTCATGTTTGTTGTCCCAATCAGGAGGCTTATTTGCAGCGATCTAGCCAGTCTTTAAGGGCGGCACGAGGTGTGCCAGAGGCAATGAGAGCATCGAGCAGTGTTTTAGCCTCGCGCCGGCGGTTGAGAGCCAGTAGGACTTCCACTTTAGAGACGACGAAATCGACACTGGCCGGTGATAGTCGAATAGCCTGTTCCCAGTCATAGAGGGCGGCATCCCACTGGTGCAGTTCCATTTCGTAGCCGGCACGGGCTGCGTAGGCTAGTGCTGAGTCAGGGAATAACTGTATGAGGTGGTTGAATTGCTCGATGGCCTCCATCTGTCCCGATGCCCTCTTTGTGGCCATCGCCAATCCTAAACAGGCTTCGAAATGCTTGGGCATAATGGCAAGGAGATGCTCATAGTCGGCAACGGCCATGGCATAGCACCGCGACTGCATATAGGCATAAGCCCTGAAATAGAGGGCTGTTAGGTTGCACGGGTCGAGGTCGAGTACACGTCCGTACTCGTCAATGGCATAGTTCCACTGGTTGAGTTCGATATTGACTGCAGCCTTGCGCAGACGTAGTTCAACGGAATGCGGGTCCTTTTCGATGGCTCGGCCAAGCACAGCAAGAGAGTCACGCCACTGCTGGGAGGTCTGGGCGTGTAAAGGATAGAATAGTTGGCATAATGAGACTAGAAGTAGAACGATGCGAAGCGAAACGGTCAGAGCGGCGCGGAGGCCAACAGACGGTAGAAGAGTATGGCGGGGCATAAGAACCTGATCAACACTTTTGGATGTAGTCGACAATCCAGGCACCGACCTCTTTGGTTCCGTACTTGGCACCGCCTTCGACCTGAATTTCCGGGGTACGAATATTGGCATCGAGCGAGGCATTGACAGCCTCACGGATGAAAGAGCCCTCTTTGGTAAGTCCGAAATGCTCAAGGAGCATGGCGGCAGAGAGGATCTGTGCCAGTGGGTTGGCCAGGTTCTGTCCGGCAGCCTGAGGCCATGATCCATGCACAGGTTCGAAGAGCGGCGTGTGAAGGCCGATTGACGAAGAGGGTTGGAGTCCCATGGAACCGGTGATACATGAAGTCTCGTCGGTGAGAATGTCGCCAAAGGTGTTCTCGGTGACTATCACGTCGAAGAAACGAGGTTCGGTGAGCACGCGCATCGAAGCATTGTCGATAAACATATAGTCGGTGCGCACATCAGGATACTGCGGCTCCATCTCCTTGGCAATCTGTCGCCACAGGCGCGAGGAGGCCAGCACGTTAGCCTTGTCGACGACAGTGAGGTGGCGGTTGCGCTTATGAGCCATCTCGAAAGCCACCTTCAGTATGCGCTCTATCTCCGGACGTGTATAGACATCGGTGTCGTAGGCACGGTCGTTGTCCTGATATTTCTCGCCGAAATACATTCCACCGGTCAGTTCGCGGATGACCACGAAATCGACACCATGAAGCAGTTCGTCCTTAAGAGGCGACATATGAAGCAAACAGTCGAAAGTGCCCACAGGACGAACATTGGCAAAGAGTCCCAACTGCTTGCGCATGGCCAACAAACCAGTCTCCGGCCGGACTTTCAGCGTTGGGTCGTTGTCATATTTCAGGTCGCCCACAGCAGCGAAGAGCACGGCATCGGCATTCATGCACACCTGGTGGGTAGCCTCTGGATAAGGGTCGCCCACGGCCTCGATGGCACAGGCACCGACAAGTGCCTCTTCGTAGACGAATTCATGTCCGCATTTTTTAGCAATGGCATCAAGCACGGCCACGCCCTGTTTCATAATTTCCGGACCTATTCCGTCGCCCGGAAGAACAGCAATCTTCAGTTTCATATTATTTTTTTTATATTTCGTTGTTTCGAAGTTTCGATGCTTCGATTCTCTGAAGTTTCATTTTTCTTCTATATCGTTTTCCACGATATTCAGCATCTTGAAGGTGGCCTTGATGGCAGCCTCTGTCTGGTCGGCATCAAGGCCTCGCGTGCGCAGCAGTCCGCCGTTATAGTGCCATGATATGACCGTCTGCACCAATGCATCAGTGCGTCCACCGGGAGGGATACTCACCTGATAGTTTGCTAGGATGGGAAACGTGCGGTTGAGGTATTTCTTATAGATGTAGCGCAGGGCCTTGACAAAGGCGTCATACTGACCGTCGCCGGTGGCTCCAGCCTCATACTGCTGGCCGTTAATCTCGACACGTACATTAGCGCCGGGCTTCAGACCATAGGCCGTCGACACAACGTAACTGATGAGTTTCACCCGGTCGTCGGAACCATCGTGCTTTAACACGTCAGAGACAATGTAGGGCAGATCTTCCTGTGTAACGCGTTCCTTCTTATCGCCCAGTTCGGTGATGCGCTGGGTGACATGCCGCGTTTGCTCAGGGGTCAGTTCAAGTCCCAATTCCTCGAGGTTCTTCAGGATATTGGCCTTGCCCGAGTTCTTGCCAAGCGCATATTCGCGCTTGCGTCCGAAACGCTCAGGCACCAGTTCGTTATAGTAGAGTTTGTTCTTCGAGTCACCGTCGGCATGTACACCGGCCACCTGTGTAAAGACATTCTCGCCCACAATGGGTTGGTTGGCAGCAACTGCGATGCCGCTGAAACTCTCAACCATTCGCGAGATGTCGTTGAGTTGACTCTCGTTGATGTTGGTCTTGGCTTGAAACTGGTCCTTCAGTATGACTTGCACGGAAGCCAACGGCGCATTGCCGCAGCGTTCGCCAAGACCATTTACGGTGACGTGCAGTGCCTTGGCCCCACTGAATACCGCCGCCAGTGAGTTGCTCACTGCCAGGTCGTAGTCGTTATGGGCATGAAAGTCGAAATGGATGTTCGGATAGCGCTTCACCATCTTGCGGAAATATTCAATCACCTGCAGCGGGTTCATCACACCCAACGTGTCAGGTAGCATGTAGCGCCTCACCCCTCCTTGGGAGGGGCCGGTGGTGGTGATCAGGGCATCCATGAGTTGATAGATATACTCGGGCGAGTCCTTCATACCGTTCGACCAGTCTTCTAGATAGAGGTTCACCGTGAGGCCGTGCTGGTTGGCAATGACTATCTCACGCCGAATGTCAGCAATGTGCTCCGCTGGCGATTTCCTCAACTGGTGGGTGCAATGCTTGAGCGATCCTTTGGCCAGCAGGTTGATGACACACCCGCCGCAGTCAGCAATCCACTCCACCGACTTGCCGCCATCCACGAAGCCCAGCACCTCTACCCTGTCCTGCCGCCCTATCTTGGCAGCATACTGGCAAATCATGCTGACGGCCTCTTTCTCTCCCTCGCTGACTCCAGCCGATGCCACCTCAATGCGGTCGATATTAACATCGTGCAGCAGTTTGCGGGCAATGACCAGTTTTTCGTGGGGCAGAAACGATACACCATTCGTCTGTTCACCGTCACGAAGGGTAGTGTCCATGATTTCCACGAACCGGGATAGACTCTCCTCCTTCCCTTCCCTGGCTGAGAGTGGAACAGAATGATCAGGCGTCTTCTTATTATCCATATTATTACACTTGAAAGGCTTTATTCCCCCTCCCGCACTGGGCAGGGTTGAGGGAGTAACTACGCTCCCATTGTTCTGTCTTCTGCCGATTGTTTACCAGGAAGTCGATATCGTCAAGCCCGTTCATCAGGCAATGCTTCTTATAGCCGTTGATGTCGAAATGATCGCTGCGTCCTGTTTGCTTGTTAGTGACGGTCTGACGGGGCAGGTCGACCTCCACTTCCGTCTTCGGGTCGCGCCTAATGCTGTCGAAGAGTTCGGCCAGGAACGACTCGCTCACCTGTACGGGGAGCACAAAGTTGTTGAGTTCGTTGTTCCTGTGGATATCGGCAAAGAAACTGCTGATGACCACACGGAAGCCATAGCCGGCAATGGCCCATGCGGCATGTTCACGGCTGGAACCGCTACCGAAGTTCTTGCCAGTCACCAGTATACAACCGCTATAGGTAGGGTCGTTGAGCACAAAATCTTTAATTATGCTGCCGTCCTTGCGGTAACGCCAGTCACGGAACAGGTTGTCACCAAAGCCCTCCTTGTCTGTGGCCTTAAGAAAACGGGCAGGGATAATCTGATCGGTATCTACATTCTCCAATGGGAGGGGAATGCAAGTGGAGGTGATGATATTGAATTTCTGTTTCATAATAGTTCTCTTGGGTCGGTTATTACTCCTGTAACGGCGGCAGCGGCAGCCACTAACGGCGAGGCTAGGATGGTGCGCGCGCCAGGACCCTGACGGCCTTCGAAGTTACGGTTGGAAGTGGAGACGCACAGTTTGCCTGCCGGCACCTTGTCATCGTTCATAGCCAAGCATGCCGAGCATCCAGGCTGTCGGATTTCGAAACCGGCTTCGGCCAGCAAACGGTCAAGTTTCTCATCACGAATCTGCCGATCGACAGCCCATGAACCGGGAACGAGCCATGCAACAACACTGTCAGCCTTACGGTGGCCCTTCACAATGGAGGTGAAAGCACGGAAATCCTCTATGCGACCGTTGGTACAGGCTCCCAAGAAGACGTAATCCACCTGTTTCCCCAGCAGTTTCTCGCCTGCCTTGAAGCCCATGTACTGCAGGGCCTTTTCATCGCCTTCCGACGTGGATGCGGCGGGAATGGATTCCGTTATGCCGATGCCCATGCCGGGGTTGGTGCCGTAGGTGATGCGAGGCTCTATGTCGGCAGCATCGAAAGTGAGTTCTTTGTCAAAGACGGCATCGTCGTCGCTCTTCAGCGTGCGCCAGTAGGCAACGGCCTTGTCCCAAGCCTCGCCTTTAGGTGCATATTCGCGCCCCTTGAGATAGGCAAAGGTAGTCTCGTCGGGTGCGATGAACCCGCCCCGTGCGCCCATCTCGATGGACAGGTTGCAGAGCGTCAGGCGCCCTTCCATAGACATCTGGCGAACCACATCGCCGGCATATTCCACGAAAAAGCCCGTAGCACCGCTGGTGGTCAGCCGACTCATCAAGAAGAGGGCCACATCCTTGGGTGTCACTCCCCTGCCCAACTGTCCGTTGACAGTGATGCGCATCGACTTGGGCTTCTGCTGCAGGATGCACTGCGAGGCCATCACCATCTCCACTTCGCTGGTGCCTATGCCGAAGGCCACAGCACCGACGGCACCATGGGTAGACGTATGCGAGTCCCCGCAGACAATAGTCATACCGGGCAGCGAGAGCCCTTTCTCAGGACCCACGACATGAATGATGCCATTGTCGGGCGACATCATGCCGAAATGGGTCAGGTCAAACTCACGGGCATTACGCTCAAGCGTGTCCACCTGCTTCTTCGAC
>Ga0247611_10009522_pt1 | contig 11657 bp, 8 predicted proteins | sample 177DNAGHGhighgp2_FD_192422 | JGI IMG/M metagenome (GOLD analysis project Ga0247611, IMG submission 192422) | Sheep rumen microbial communities from Palmerston North, Manawatu-Wanganui, New Zealand - 1770 DNA GHGhigh gp2 | ecosystem: Host-associated > Mammals > Digestive system > Stomach > Rumen ... | reverse complement strand
ATCATAGAATGCTATTATCTCAAAAGAAAGATCTAGTTAAAGAAGAAATGCTTGAAATAACAAAGCCACTTCAAGAAAAGAAACTTGAATTTATTAAAAATCCAATGGTGTTAGAATTCTTAGGAATCCCTGAAAATAATGATTTTAGAGAAAGTGAATTGGAAAAAGCAATAATAAATCATTTGCAAAAATTCCTAATGGAATTAGGTAAAGGATATGCATTTATTGGTCGTCAAGTAAGAATACATACCGAAAAAGAAGATTATTATATTGATCTGGTATTCTTCAATTATATGTTAAATTGTTTTGTTCTAATTGATTTAAAAACAAAGAAGATTACACATCAAGATGTTGGGCAAATGGATATGTATGTAAGAATGTATGATGAAAGAATAAAAGAAGAAAATCATAATCCAACATTAGGCATTGTGCTATGTGGTGAAACAGATGAAGATATTGCTAAGTATTCAGTATTAAATGAAAATGAGCAATTATTTGCATCTAAATATAAGTTATATTTACCCAGTGAGGAAGAATTGAAAGCTGAGATAGAAAATCAAAAAACAATGTATTATTTACAGCATAAAGATAGACAACGTGTTTTATGAATATAGATTAAATTAATAGAGTTGTCCAAGATTGATTATGATGATACTCCGCCAGTTGATGATGAAGGTAATATAAGATTTATAGACATGGCAGTGGAAAAGCTACTTATTATGATTTTAAGGAATAATAAATTGACCAATCGACCACTGAATCGACCACTTTTTTTGATGGAAGTGGTCGATTCTTTGTTTAAAGACGTAAAACGTCCACCAATGAACGCTTGAATATAATTTTGACGAAATAAACTTTTTTCAAAATAAAAAAACAGCATCAGAACTATAAAATTCTGAGGCTGTTTTAATTTCTAAATGGCAGTCCCAACCGGATTCGAACCGATCATTCTAACTTAGGATTTGAAAAAAATTGTTAAAATATCTTTTATAGGGTTAAATATCTTGTATAGCTTATACAATATCTTGTATATTGTGCACCATACGCAATATCTTACATAACTTTTATAGCAATTTGGTGGCAAAAAGATGGCAAAACGTTTGGTGGCAATTTTTGAATAAAGTTGGAGACTTGTGGTGGCAATAGTTTTTTTACTGGTTTGGGATTCTGAAATCTATATAACATATCGTATAATATCATCTCTGAGGATATTAGTCTGAAAGAAAAAATTGGTATTTTTAGTTACTTATCCATGATAAGTAAAATAGCCAATTACCATAGAATAAAATTTTATGGCTATGTGTGCCTTTCGAGGTACGAAGAAAGGAATGTGAGGTTAATATGAAATATGTATATTACGATAAACATTATAATACTAGAACTATAAGAGCAGCCTTGGCACGTCTTTTTGTGGCTGCAACTATATCCGCTAAAAATGTTTTGTTTGCAAATAGAAATGTATTCAGCTCGAATCAACTTGGTATTACAATTTATTGTGACATTTATTGTGACATTTATTGTGACACAGGAGGATGCTATGAATTTAGGACGAGAAAATGGAATAGTTGAATTTAAAGAAACAAGTTGAGAAATTAATGAAGTGGTAATTGATATTGTTCATATCTTGTATATCTTTTATAAAAATAATTATTATCTCGTTGACTACATGGTGACTATGGTGACTAATACAATATGGTAATTTGTTTATGATTTTATGTAAAAAAGCAAAATGTATGTAAAAAGGTGCAATTTATGGACGAGTAGATGTTGCAAAAAAGTGCAATTTATGATAACATATTAAATGTAAAAAGGTGCAATTTATGGTGATGATATGGAAAGAAAATATTTAAAAGACTTAGTTAATTGGATGAATGATGAGGATAAAAAGCCTTTACTTGTTACAGGCGCAAGACAAGTTGGTAAGACTTATTTGATAAAAGATATTTTTGCTGAAATGTATTATAAGGATAAATATCTTAGAATTGATTGCTCTGATGATGAGGAATTTGTAAATTATGTCTATAAAAATAATAATCTAAAAAAAGTAATTGATTATATAACAGTTAACTATAATTTTACTTTAGATAAAGATCATCTTTTGATAATTGATGAAGCACAAGAATGCCTTCCAATAATTAAAATGATGAAACATTTTTGTGAGCAAAGAAGAGATATATCATTAATTGTCACTGGTTCACTTGTAAGGATTAAAATCCAACGTGAGACAAGAAAACGTGGAGGATTTGCACAAAATAAAAACTTCCTTTTTCCTGTTGGTAAAATAAATCAGATTTATATGTATCCAATGACGTTTGATGAGTTTTTGTTAAATTATAATCAAAATGCCTATAATTATATAAAAGAACATTTTGAAAAAAAATACAAATAGATGGTGATATGCATAGCAAGTTTATTGATATATTTAATGAGTATCTTCTTGTTGGTGGTATGCCAGAAGTAGTTAATGTATATTTAAAAAATAAAGATAATAAGCTACAGGCACTAAAAAAAGCATATTCAAAAATAAAAGAAATATATGATGATTATTTAGATGATATGCAATTATATCAAGCTAGTCCTGAATCTATTATTCGTAGTAGGCTTATTTTTCAAGATATTTTTAAACAATTAAATAAAGAAAATAAAAATTTTAAGTTTGCTGAGATTGAATCCGGAAGTAAAGGAAGAGACATGATCAACCCAATTGGTTGGTTAACAACTGCCAATATAGTTTATCAATCATTTTTGTTAAAAGAAAAAATAACTCTTCCATTAATAAAAAATAATGATTCATTAACCAGATTATATTTATCTGACATGGGAATGTTTACATATCAAAGCGGTTTAAATGCAACAACATTTGTAACAAGTAAAGATAATACACTATCAGGAATTTATTATGAAAACTATGTTGCGATTGAATTAGTATCAAGAGGTATTAAATTATTTTATTGGAAGGGAAAACGAGCTTCAGAATTAGAATTTATAATAAATGTTGATGATGACGTTATTCCGATTGATGCAAAAAAGAAAAAAGGATCACTAAATTCATTGGAAGAATTTAGAAATCACAACAAAAAAAATACAGCTATAAAAATATCTGAGAATCAATTCGGCTATAATGACGATAGTATGATATTAACTATACCATATTATTATTTCCCTTTTTATTTGAATGAAATAAAAAAGTAAAACACATATAAGATTTTAAAAAATATTCCGGTTTTTGCAAATCGGTATTGAAAGTAGACAATAAAAATTCAATGGTTAAATCATTAAATAGAAGTATTACCGAACCACAAATATCATTTTATAGTGATAGAATTGAAATATTATCTCATGGTGGACCTCCATAGGGTTTAACTAAAGAACAATTCTATAAAGGATTTAGTAACACTCCTAATATTTGATGAAGCACAAGAATGTTTACCTATGAATTTAGTGTTTTTACAAATGGGATTCTAATATAGTAAATACCTTAGGAGGGTGTATGCCCTCTTTTCCTTTAATTTAAATTGCTATAATAAATAATTCATGATATAGTATATGAAGTGTTTTAATGGGGGTGTATTTATGAATATTAAAAAGATTTTATTAATTGCAACATTTATACTTATGCTAAGTGGATGTAAGATTTCAAATGCAAGTACTAATACAAATATTAGTACAACTACAACAGTTAATTCAACGACAAGTGGAGTTAATACAACAACTGCTAAAACTACAACTGATACATCTATAACTACAACTCAAGATGCAAAAGAAGTAAAAATTGAATCATTTAATAAAGATATTAAAACAACTGAAGTTATAAATCCAGGAATGGGATTTTATAGAACTCGATATGTTACTTTAAAAAGAGAATGCGAAGAACAAAACTATGATTTTGAAGATAATGGTTTTTACCATGTAAGAATAGATTTATCTGATTTTTCTAAAAAAACTAATAATGATTCAGATTATGATATTACAAATAGTGCTTTAAATGAATTAGATCATTATTTCTTTTTTGCAATAGGTCATAAATGCTCATTAATTCTTAGATTTGCATATGATGGGTTTAAAGGCAAAGCTGATATGGAACCTTCAGTTGAAATGATTAAAAATCATATCGCAAAATTATCAACAAAAATCAATAAATATCAAGATTTAATAATCGCAATAGAATGTGGATTTATAGGCCCTTGGGGTGAGATGCACACATCAGCACTTGGTACCCAAGATACATATAATGAATTATTTACCTCTTGGCTTACTAATGTTAAACAAATTCCAATTCTTTCAAGGAAGCCTAGATTTGTTTATCAATATTATGGTTATACATTAGATAATATTGATAAATTCGATGTTGATAATAGTAGACTTGGTGTGTTTAATGATGGATACTATGGAGATAGCTTAGATACAGGAACATATGTAAATTTATCTGCAAGAGATGAAGAAACAAAATTTATTGGTAAGCTTAATAATTTAACAGGTGGTGAATTAATAGGTGAACCAACAAATAATTTTTCATATGATGATATTATAAAAGAAATGAATTTAATTAATTTAACATACCTAAATTATGAATGGAAGTATGATATTATTCAGTCATGGAAAAATAAGACATATTTAAACCAGTCATTTTACACATATATGATTAATCATATGGGATTTAAGCTATATGTAGATGATTTTAAATGCTTACTTGATAGTAATAATAAACTATCTATAGATATTAATCTTAAAAATATGGGATTTAGCCATATTACAAGAAAATTATATTTAGAATTAATGATAGATGATAATGGTGATAAAACATATGTTAAAAAGAGTATTACTGATACTAATTTAGATATAAATCTAGAAGAAGTAATTACAAGTGATACAGATATTTATTTAAGCATAACTGATGAGATTGGAAGAAGTTATGAGCTTATGAATGGTACATATAGTAATGAAACTAATTATTTAGGAAAAGTAAAAATTAGCAATTAAGATATTTGGGCTTTAGAATTAATTGATTTTAAAGTCCTTTTATTTGCAATAAAAAACAAATTTTTTTATAATTAAATTAAAAGGAGAATTAATATGAATTTAGAAGAAAAGAAGATTTCAGGTGAAATTATATATAATGGTAAAATATTAACACTTATTAAAGATAAAGTATTATGCCCTAATGGCAATACTTCATTTAGAGAGGTTGTATTACATAATGGTGGTGCTGCAATATTATGTATTACAAAGGATAATTTAGTATATTTAGTTAAACAATTTAGATATCCTTATAATGAAGTAATGTATGAAATACCAGCTGGTAAGCTTGAATTAAATGAGAATCCTTATGATGCTGCATTAAGAGAATTTGAAGAAGAAACAGGTAATAAGGCAAAGAGGCTTATAGATTTAGGATGTATATATCCATCTTGTGGATATACATCAGAAAAAATATATTTATTTTTAGCAAACGATTTTACTATATCTAAACAAAATTTAGATAGTGATGAGACATTAGAAGTAGTATTGATGCCACTTGATAAGGTTGAAGAAATGGTTTTAAATGGAGAGATTAAAGATTCAAAGGCTATATGTGCATTATATAGATATAATCTTTTAAAGAAGAATGGAAAAATATAATAAAAGTGTTTTTATTGTGTTTAAAAATATTACATTTTAAAGTAAAATATTAATAATTAATCGATTTATAGGGAGATGGTAGTATGAAGAATATGCTTTCATATTTAAAAGTTCATAAATATGATACATTTGATGTACTACCATTTAATGATATTGATTCTTTGATATTATCACAAATTAGTTATTTGAATATAGAAAATGTAATAAAATCATATTCTAAAATTAATTCATTAATTATTTGGGATAATTGGCGTATCTTATGTGATAAAACTATGACATATAGAGGAAATAAAAAGATGTGTCGTATGTTTAGTGATAACACAAGATATAAGGATATATTCGTTGTTGATTATGAGGTTATTGCATCAGATGATAATAACACTCAATTCTTTGCAGTAACATATTATTTAAATGATTTTTTATATGTTGCATTCCGTGGTACAGATTTAACAATATACGGTTGGAGAGAAGATTTTGATATGCTATATGAGCGTACACCATCTCAAATTGCTGCAGTAAATTATTTGAATTTTATTTCTGATAAATTCCATAAGCCAATAATTGTTGGTGGACATTCTAAAGGTGGTAATTTAGCTCTTTATGGTGCAATGTATGCGAAAGAAGAAACTAAAAAGAGAATAATAAAAATATATAATTTTGATGGACCTGGTTTTTATGATAAGAAAATATATGAAACAGAAGAATTTAAGAATGCATCAAAGAAATTATTTTCTATAACATCAAGAGTATCTGTTGTATCAATGTTATTATATAAAATACCTGGTGTTAGATTTATTGAAGTAAGAAGTGTATCTGTATTAACTCATGATGCATTTAACTGGAGTGTTGATGTTGATAAATGCAAATTTAAATTTGTAGAAAAGAATTCTAATTTATCTAGATGGTTAGATGCTGCAAGTGATCAATATATGGAAGAGACTACTCCTTTTGGTAGAAAAAATATAGTTGAGATTACTTTTAAAATATTAAAAGAATCACCTACTATGTCTTTAGTTGATGTAGTACATCATCCTATACTTTATATTAAAAGATTTAGAGTTAGACATAAGGCTTTAAGTAGGGATGAGAATAATATTTTAGAAAATGAAATTAAAAAAATAAGAAAAATCTTAAAAATTTCTTTTAAAAATAGTATAATAGGAAAGAATAATGATTTAGAAAATAATAATATATTATTAAAAGGAGATAAAGATGAGTAAGATTGTTTATTTTTCATATTTAGATTGTGATAAAGAAGAAGTCTTAAAACTTGAAAATAGTCTTAAGGAAAAAGGCTATGAAGTAAAGGATCAATTAGTTGAAGGAATTACTAAACTAAGAGTATCTATTTTAAGAAGCGATGTTATTGTAATGGCATCAAGTGAAAAGTCTTTAGTACTTGATACTTATTATGTTAATAATACTTTAATTAAGAGATTTAATAGAGATAAAAAGGTAATTAATGTTTTATTAAATTCATCTATAGATAATTTATTTGATAAGATATATCAAGATGAGAATGTATCAGATGATGCATTACTTCGTGCTGATGATTATAGAAACGATTTAGAAAATAAGAATCCAATTCTTCTTAATGATTCTACAATTACTAATTTAGTTAATGCAATTGAAAATGAAGAAGTAAAAGAAGATTCTTCAAATGAAGTAAAAGAAGAAAAGCCAGAAGTAAAGCCTGAAGAAAAGCTTGATATAAACGCTCCTATTAATAAAAATAGTAAAGAGGATTTATTAAGACTTGCAAGAGCAATTAATGGAGCTTCAAACGAAAATGAAGCAAAAGAAGATGCTTATGCAAAAGAAGAATCTAATGAAGATACAAATAAAGATACAAATGAAGATTCTAATGATTCTTTACAAGCAGAAGATCCTAAGAAGCTTGAAGCACCATCAAGTGAGATTCAAGCACCTGTTCAGGTTATTGCAAGACCTATTGCAAAGCCAATTGAACAACCTAAGGTTTTAAAGATTAATGAAGATATTTTAGATAAAGCACTTGCAAAATATAATAGAGAAGAATATTTAGATGCGATTGATTTATTTAAGCAAACAGAGGATCATCCTGTTGCAGAATTATATTTAGGTTATATTTTTAACCAAGGCTTAGGTGTTGCAAAGGATGACAAGATGGCTTTCTATTGGTATCGTAAGGCTGTTGATAATGGTAATGAAAATGCATATACTCAGCTTGCTGACTGTTATTATTATGCAATAGGTACACAACAAGATGTAGAAAAGGCTATTGAATTATATAAGGCTGCATCAGATTTAGGTGATAAGGAAGCTTTATATCATTTAGCTAATTGCTATTATTATGGTAAGGATGAATTACAATATAAAGAGGAAGCATTCAATATTTATGATAATTTATCAGATGATGATGACTTATCATTAATGATTAGATTAGATTGTATCTTACACTTAGGTTTAATGTATTATGATGGAATATATGTTAAGCAAAACTTTAAGAAGGCATTTAAGTATTTTAGCCAAGCAGCTGACTTAAATTATCCTGAAGCAATTACAAACTTAGGTAATCTATATTTTAATGGTGAAGGTGTAGATAAGTCTTACGCTGAAGCATTTAAGCTATATAAGAGAGCTATTGATTTTAATGAATCAACTGCAATGAAGAATTTAGCTGATGCATACTTTAATGGTATTGGTACAACTGTACAAAGAAAAGAAGCAATTGAATTATATAAAAAGGCAGCACAATTAAATAACTGTGATGCTGAATATATCTTAGGTAGACTTTCAGAAAATGGTGATGATAACGAATTATTATATACTGATGCATTTAAGTGGTATATGAGAAGTGCAATTGATGGTTCATCAGATGCTTCGAAGCGTATTGGTGATTATTATTACTATGGTTATGGCTTAGGTACTAAGAATGAAGTAAAGATAAATAAAAATGAAGCATTTAAATGGTATTTAACTGCAGCAGAATCTGGTAATATCGATGCAATGCTTGATACTGCATCTTGCTATAGAGGTGGTACTGGTGTTGATGCTGATTATACTGAAGCATTTAAGTGGTATCAAAATGCAGCAGCAAAAGGAAGCTTTAAGGCATTAAATTTCTTAGGAGATTGCTATATGACAGCACTTGGTGTTGATGGTGATGTTGATAAGGCATATAATTGCTATAAAGAAGCTATGGATAAGGGCGATGTTACAGGTATTTATAATGTAGCTAATTGCTATTATGATGGATATTCTGTTGCAAAAGACCAAACTATGGCTAAGTCATTATATGAAAAGGCAGCTCAAAAGGGTTCAGTTGAAGCTATGGAAATGGTTGCAAACTGCTACTATAACGGATTTGGTACTCCACAAAAATATACAGAAGCTGTAAAGTGGTTACAAAAGGCAGCTAAGCTTGATTCAGCTTATGCAAATTATATGCTTGGTGTATGCTATCAATATGGCCAAGGTGTTAAAGCTAAAGATATTGATCAAGCAATTGAATATTATGAAGTTGCAGCCCAAAAGGGTGACTTAATGGCATTAGAAACATTAGGTGAATATTATATTGATGAAAATAATCCTAAGCATGATTATGAAAAGGCTGCAGATTATTTCATGACTGCAGATGGTAAGGGATTTGCTCACGCAACATATAATCTAGCATTATGTTACTATAATGGTAAAGGTACTGAACTTGATAGAGATTATGCTCAATCTTTATTTGAAAAGGCAGCAAAACAAGGCGATGAGGATGCCCAAGAATTCTTAAGAGTTCATTTTAATTATTAATTTAAAATATAGTAAAAAGTACTTTTTCAGTAATGAATAAGTGCTTTTTTAAATTTTTAGTTCAAAAATATTCTTAAGTTATTGCAAAATTTTTAATTATATATTAAAATCAAGTAAATAAGTGGTTGTATTTTTACTTTTATAAAAATTAATAGAAAGGAGGTAGTGCTATGAATATTATGCTACAAACAGCAGGGCTTTTTGTAATGATGACTATATTCGTATTCTACTTTATTGATAGAAAAGCTGAAGTAAGAAGTAATAGACAATTTTTATATTTTGGTATTGCAATATTTGTATCATTATTATTAGACATTACTTCCTTAATTCTAATAGATTATTTTTATGTTGTAGGAAGTAATAGTATTCAAAACATTATAACAGAGATTGTTTGTAAGGTTTATTGTTTTTCATGTGTTAATGTAACATATTTTAGTTTCTTATACGTAATATTAGATATTTATTATGTTGAAAAGAAAAAATACGTAATATACGGATTAGCGTCACTCGCTTTAAATTTAGTTGCATTTGTATTAATATTAGTATCTAAAATTGAAGTACATCAAGATAAAACTGGTATGAATGATTTCACATCTGGTTTACCTGTAATATTTACATATATCTTTACTTTCGTAAATATGGCTTTTACTATCGCGTTTACTATAATTAAGCGTAAGCAAATGAATAGAAAAAGAGTACTTGGTGTTGCAATATTCTTAATTATTTGGGTATTGTCAGCTGCAATTCAAGGTTTATCTAATTATATATTTACAGAAGATGATATTGTAGTACTAGCGGTAGGATTTGGTGAGGCTATGGCCGCAATGGTTGTATATATTATTCTTGAAAACCCAGCCTTAAATATTGATAAGCTTACTGGCGCATTAAACCAAAGAGCTTTTATGGAATATGTAGATTATTGCTTTAGAAATAATAAGAACCAAGAATTTATAATTATGGATATCGATTCATCTATTATTGAATCAATAATGGGATTTGATAACTTTGCTAAAACATTTAATAATACATTACAAAAGTTCAAAGTAAAAAGAATATTTAAAACGGATAGAAATCATTTTATTGCAGTAAGAAATAAGAATAGAAGCTATTTAAGTATAGAAACATCTATTAATGAATTTAAGAAAATGTTTTATAGTAATAATTCAATTTCAACAGAAATTCCATATAGATTAATTTATATTTCTAATATATTCTTATTTAAGAATAGACAAGATTTAGTAAGTGGAGTTAAATATATAACTAATCATAAAAAGAAAACTTCAACGGAATTAGTTGTTGTAAATGAAGAAATAGTATCAAAACTACATGAAAAAACATCAATTGATGGTAAATGTGATATCGCATTTGCAAACAAAAGATTTACTGTATATTATCAACCTATATTCTCAATTAAAGATAAAACATTTACATCTGCAGAAGCTTTAGTTAGATTAGTTGATGAAAAGAATAATCTAATCGCTCCATTCCATTTTATTGAAGAAATGGAAAAAGATGGAAGAATTATAGAACTTGGTACAATGGTATTTGAAGAAGTATGTAAGTTTATAGCTGATCATGATATAGAAGAATTAGGATTAAATTATATTGAAGTTAATTTATCTACAGTACAATGTGCTCAAGAAGATCTTGCTGATAAATATATAGAAATAATGCAAAAATATAAAATTAATCCAGGTTTCATTAATCTAGAGATTACAGAATCAGGAGATGCTGTTAAGAACACATTGTTAAAGAACATGGAAAAGCTTAAAGCATATGGTGTATCATTCTCACTAGATGATTTTGGTACAGGTAACTCAAATTTAAATTACATAGTTGAAATGCCAATTGAAATTGTTAAATTCGATAAAACAATGGTTAATTCATATTTTGATAATAAGATTGCAACTTATGTCATGAGATCAACAGTTAATATGATTAAAGAGCTTGGACATAAGATAGTATTTGAAGGCTTAGAGCAAGCTAATCAAATAAAAGCAATCCAAAACCTAAATGTAGATTACATTCAAGGTTATTATTATTCAAGACCACTAGAGAAGAATCAATTTAAGGAATTCTTAATTGATAAAAACAAATAGGCCTATCGTATGATAGGTCCTTTTTGTTCATTCTTTAATAAATCAATATTATATATACTATCTAATACTTTAGATATCATAAATTCAATATCTAAAACATCGTTAATTCCTTCTTTAATATTAGTATAAATATTTATATCCTTTTTAATTTTATTTAGG
>Ga0247611_10009521_pt1 | contig 11659 bp, 10 predicted proteins | sample 177DNAGHGhighgp2_FD_192422 | JGI IMG/M metagenome (GOLD analysis project Ga0247611, IMG submission 192422) | Sheep rumen microbial communities from Palmerston North, Manawatu-Wanganui, New Zealand - 1770 DNA GHGhigh gp2 | ecosystem: Host-associated > Mammals > Digestive system > Stomach > Rumen... | reverse complement strand
GGTTTGTGCTGAATATAGCCCAAGTCGGTAGCATCGCGGTGCTCCACATGCAGCATGTCTGCCAGCATGTCCAGACGCTCCTGTGTGGTCTGACGCTCGTAGATGACAATAGCATTGTCCAAATCACCGCCCTTGATGAGGTTAGCCTGCAGCAGTGGCTCAATGTCGCGTACAAAGACGAACGTACGTGCACTGGCTATCTCCTCGGGATACTTGCGGATGTCATCGAGGGTAGCGAACTGCGAGCTGATGAACTTCGACTCGAACGAGCACATGGCGGTGATGGAAAACTCTTCGTCGGGTAGGATGGTGATGACCGATCCGTTCTTTTCGTCCTTCACCTCAATCTTCTTACGGATGACGTAGTAGTCCTTTGGTGCATTCTGCTCTTCGATGCCTATCTCATGAATCTTCTCTACATACTTGATGGCCGAACCGTCAAGAATGGGGAACTCGGGACCATTCACCTGAATGAGGCAGTTGTCGATGCCCAGTGCATAGAGGGCCGATAGTCCGTGCTCAACGGTAGACACCTTGACATCGCCCTTGCAGAGCACGGTACCACGCTGGGTGTCTGTCACGTTCTCGGCAATGGCTTCAATCACGGGCTCACCTTCCAGATCAATGCGCTGTATCTTATATCCGAAGTTCTCGGGTGCGGGGTTGAACGTCACCGTCAGATTCAGTCCTGTGTGCAGTCCCTTTCCGAACAGGGAAAAGCTGCCTTTCAATGTTTTCTGCTTCATCTATCTGTTATTCGATTTGACGATTTACTGTTTCCTGTTTTATCGATTTGCTTTAAGCGCCTCCAGTTCCTTGCGCAGCATTCCCAGTTCGCGGTACATGTCGGGCAGATTCTTCATGACGGCCTGTGCCTTGAAGAACACCTTCGGATCGATGGCAGGAGTACCAATAAGCTGCTCACCGTTGCCCTTCGTGTTACTGATGACGCCCGACTGTGCGCCGATAAAGGTCTTGTCTGCTATGTGTATGTGACCAGAGAAGCCCGCCTGTCCGCCCACCATACACCAGGCTCCGAGTTTTGTGGAGCCTGCCAGTCCGGCTTGTGCCGACATGACGGTATTCTCACCGATTTCGCAGTTATGCCCCACCTGGATGAGGTTGTCCAGCTTCACTCCCTTGCGGATGATGGTCTGGCCCATCGTAGAACGGTCTATACAGGTGTTGGCACCAATCTCGACATTGTCCTCGATGATGACGATGCCTATCTGCGGAATTTTGTCGTAGCCCTCTTGGTTGGGTGCAAATCCGAAGCCGTCGGCACCGATGACCGAACCGGCATGGATGGTGACGTTACAGCCTATGCGACACCCTTCATAGATGGTGACATGGGGGAAGATGCGGCTGCCGTCGCCAATCTTCACGTTGTCGCCGATATAGGCAAAGGGGGCAATATAGACGTCCTTTCCTATCTCGGCCGTAGCTGAAACAAAGGCCAAGGGGTCGACGCCCGTCTTCTTGGGCTTCATCGAGTCGTAGAGTTGCAGCAGGCGTGCCACACTCTCGTAGGCATTCTTCACGCGGATGAGAGTAGCCTGTACGGGCTTCTCCAACTCCACGTCCTCGTTGACCAGTACGACGGACGACTGTGTGTCGTAGATGTAGTGTGTGTATTTCGGATTCGACAGGAACGAGAGGGCACCCGTCCGTCCTTCCTCAATCTTGGCAAAGGTGTTTACAATGGCTTGCTCGTTGCCTTCAACGCGGCCCTGTACAAAGTCTGCAATCTGTTTGGCAGTAAATTCCATAACTCTATTTCTTTGATTCGGTTGCAAAGATAGTTAAAAATCCTCTAACCGCTGATAACAAAGGTAATATTTTCTTATTTTTTTAGAAAGCAACTGAACATTTAGCAATTCAGAGGCCTCTGAAACGTCTTTGATGGTGCCATCCTTGTACAAAACGGCAATGCTGTCGTCGTCCACATTGTACATGTCCTTCTGGATGGTGTTTTGGCTTATCAGGTACTGTCGGGCATCGTCTACGCTGATAGCCATGCGGCGGGCGATGGTCTCAGCGAGTTCTGCTATCCGCTCGTCGCCGACAGGCTCTTCGTGAACCTCAACCCTGAAGATGCGGCGGTCAAGCATATCGGTGGCGAGTGTTGAAAGGATCTTGTCAGGCGAGTGTTTCCATGCCTTCATGGCACTCCAGATGTCCGAGTCATCCAGCTCCTCATACATTTGCAGCGCCTCCTTGTGGGTGTTGAACCACTGGGCGTCGACGTCGTTTTCGAGGAAGTAGGCGAGGGCAGGGGAGGCGTGAGGCATGAGATGTGGGTCGTGAGTCGCGAGGTATTTGGCGCGGCGTAGCATGTTGATCAGTACTTTTTCGCAGGCGACAGCCGTCTTGTGCAGATATACCTGCCAGTACATGAGACGGCGTGTGGTTAGATAGTTCTCCAGCGAGTAGATGCCTTTTTGTTCGACCACCAGAGCATCATCGACAACGTTAAGCATCTTGATGATGCGTGCCGACCCGATGTTGCCCTCGGTGACGCCAGTGAAGAACGAGTCGCGTCGCAGATAGTCCAGACGGTCCATGTCGAGCTGACTGGAGATGAGCTGATGGAGGAAGTGCTTGGGATATTGATCCTTGAAGATGCTGATGGCGAGCGTGAGCTGTCCGCCGAGGTCATGGTTCATCTGTTCCATCATCATCAGCGAGATGTCTTCGTGCGAGATACCGCTGATGAGAGTATTTTCCAGCACGTGCGAGAATGGGCCGTGCCCGATGTCGTGCATCAGGATGGCGGCCTGTACGGCTTCAGCTTCGGAATCGAAGATGAACTGTCCCTTCTGCTGCAGCGACAACACAGCTTCCGACATCAGGTGGAATGCTCCCAGCGAGTGCTGAAAGCGCGTGTGGCGGGCGCCGGGATAGACCACCGAGGCCAGTCCCAGCTGGTTGATGCGGTTCAGTCGCTGCATCAGCGGATGCTTCACAACGTCAAGCAGTAGTCCGCGTGGTATCTTGATGAACCCGAAAACGGGGTCGTTGATAATTTTCGGTTCGTTCACGCTCTTTATCTTTTGATATTCTCAAGCAGCACAGCCATCTGCTGTTGCAGCTCTCGTGCCTTGTCGGCAGCCACTTCAGCGAAGTCTTCACCCTGTGAGGCGTATATGATGCCGCGGCTCGAGTTGACTAGTAGTCCGCAGTCTTTCGTCATGCCATAGCGGCACACCTCTTCTAGGCTGCCTCCCTGTGCACCGACGCCTGGCACCAGCAGGAAGTGGCGCGGGGCCAGACGGCGAATATCCTCGAACATGCTGCCCTGTGTAGCGCCAACGACATACATCATCTGCTCGTCGGTTGCCCATTGCTGGCTTCTTCTTAAGACTTTCTCGAAGAGGCGCTCACCGTCGGGCGATTCCGTGAGCTGGAAGTCGTGGCTGCCCTTGTTGGAGGTGAGTGCCAAGAGGATGACCCACTTGCCCTCGTAACCGAGGAACGGCGTCACCGAGTCCTCTCCCATATAGGGGGCAACGGTCAGGGCGTCAACATCGTACTCCTCGAAGAACGTACGGGCATACATCTGGCTGGTGTTGCCTATGTCACCGCGCTTGGCATCGGCTATGATGAAGTGGTGGGGATATTGTTCTTTCAGATACTTCACCGTCTTCTCGAAAGCCATGAGACCTTTCACACCGAAGGCCTCATAGAAAGCGAGGTTTGGCTTGTAGCTAACGCAGTAGGGAGCCGTCGCATCAATGATGGCTTTGTTGAAGGCGAAGATGGGGTCTTCTTCCGTGAGTAAGTGTTGCGGAATCTTCTTGAGATCGGTGTCCAGTCCCACACAGAGAAACGACTGCTTCTCCTTGATTTGCTGTATTAACTCTTGTCTGTTCATTTATTTCTTTCTTTTTATCATTCTGGCTATGAAACGTAATATAAACTCCGAGACGAAATAGGTTGCTACCCAGACACCAGCCCAGACAAAAAAGCCTTTCTCACGGAATCCATCGGCAATGAATACGGCTGGTGCTATTGACAGAAGGTCTGCCCAGCTTTGCTTGATGCTTGACCAAGTCCATTCCTTTTTAATTTCTTGAATGAGTCCCATAATCTTAAAGTTCTGTTTCTTTCATGCGCTCAGCGTTCTCAGCCACGGTCAGCGCATCAATCATTGGCTGTATGTCACCGCCCAGGAACCCCTGAAGGTCGTGGGTAGTAAAACCGATGCGGTGGTCGGTGACGCGACCTTGCGGGAAGTTGTAGGTGCGGATTTTTGCGGAGCGGTCGCCAGTGGAGACGAGGCTCTTGCGGCGCGATGCGATGTCGTCCATATACTTCTGGTGCTCCTTGTCGTAGATGAAGGTGTAGAGGCGTGACAGCGCACGCTCCTTGTTCTTCGGCTGGTCGCGCGTCTCCGTACACTCAATGAGGATTTCCTCCGTCTCGCCAGTGTTCGGGTTCTTCCACATGTAGCGCAGACGTACGCCCGACTCCACCTTGTTCACGTTCTGACCGCCGGCACCGCTGCTTCGGAAGGTGTCCCACTTGATCTCGCCTTCGTTCACATGCACCTCAAACTTGTCGGCCTCGGGCAGCACGGCCACCGTAGCGGCCGAGGTGTGCATACGTCCTTGCGTCTCAGTGGCTGGTACGCGCTGCACGCGGTGAACGCCCGACTCGTACTTCAGTGTGCCATAGACGTCGGCACCGCTCACGGCGAAGTCGATCTCCTTATAACCGCCCACGGCACCCTCGCTGACGCTGGTGATGGAGAGCTGCCAGCCTTTCGAGTCGCAGAAGCTCTTGTACATCTTAAAGAGGTCGCCGGCAAAGAGGCATGCCTCGTCGCCTCCCGTTCCGGCACGGATCTCCATCTGAACGTTCTTGGCGTCCTCGGGGTCTTTCGGTATCAGTGCAATCTTGATTTCTTCCTCCAGCTGCGGCTGCAGGGCCTCGTTCGTGGCCAGCTCCTCGCGTGCCATCTCCTTCATCTCGGGGTCGTCCTCGCTCATCAGGATGTCCTTGGCTTCGCTAATGCTGTTCAGACAGTTGATATAGCGGCGACGGGCGTCCATGATGTCACCCAGATCCTTGTATTCTTTCGTCAGTTTGACGAAACGCTGCTGGTCGGCTATCACGTCGGGGTCAGTAATCAGTGTCGACACCTCCTCGAATCGAGCCTCCAGGCCATCCAGTTTCTGTAAAATGCTATTGCTGGTTTCTGCCATTTTGCTTTTTGTTTTATTTCAGAGAATTGCCTTCATTATGTGTTAGAAGGCGTATTTGCGTCCGTTACGGATGTAAATGCCGCGACGAGGCAGCGTCACCGAACGGCCAGTGAGGTCGTACCATGTTCCATGGTTGTCGCGCGGCTGCATGTTGCTGATGCCGGTAGCCTGGTCAAGAATATAGGCAATACCCTGGGCGGCGTCAATCTTGCCGTAGCCGAAGCGCTCGGGAGCAGCTGTCGTGAAGTTGTCGTTGCGTGATGTCTCGCGCAGCACCTGCTTCACGTCGTCCAAAGACAGAGTCGGATTAGCCTGCAGCCAGAGTGCGACAATGCCGCCAACGACCGGACAGGCCATCGACGTGCCACTCTCGGCACAGTAGGGATACCCCTGCCACATCAGCTCTTCGGACACGCTGCTGAGATCGTCCACGCAGTAGTGGTTTATGCTGGAGACGATGTTGACGCCCGGAGCGCAGACAACAGGCTGCTGGACGCCGTTGAACATGGTGCCATAGCTGGAGAACGACGCAATGGCACCATCTCTGTATTCGTCGCTGGTGTCAATATTGCCGTCAAACGAGCGTTCGGTGGTGTTTGTGCAGTATGCGCCGACACTGATGACATCAGGGGTAGACGTCCAGTCGCTGCCCGACATCTTGCCGTCGCCGGTCGCATAGCCTTTCAGTCCAAGACTGCCCATGGCGCCGAGATTGTCCCACACGTCGATAGCTGTACCATCGGCACCTGAGCAGTGGAGTATGAAGAGGCAGACATCCCTCATCGTTCCGCTTACCAGCGTCTTGAAATGCAGCTGACCGTTGCCGGCATCCTCGGCAGCAATGCCCACCGTGCCATTGAAGTACTTCGCGAGATCGGCATTGTCTTTGGACTCGAGAATGAAGAGGGCGGAATCGTCACCCAGACGAATGTCAACGGTATCCGACGTCCAGCGGGTTGTCAGCCGGCCGTTCACCTGGTTCAGCGTGCAGAATGTGAACCACATGGCGGCTTGGTTGCCCTGGCGTGTGTATGCCGACTCCTCCGCCATGTAGAGATAGGGTTCCGACTTGTCGCCCGACTCTGTAATAGCTGCGAGGATGGTCTTAAACTCTTTGTCCTTCTCCGTGAACGTATAATAGATATGGGCACCTACGCCATCTTCGGTGGCACCTTCGTTGCCCGCTGCAAAGACGGGAATGAGGTCTTTCGAGGCGGCGCTGATGGCTTCGGGGATGGTGCCCGTACCGTTATGCGGACCATCATGGCTGGCCGCGCTGACGCTAAGTACCATGGGTTGTCCGCTCTGTCGTGCATAGGCGGTAGCAAAGGCGAGGGCGTATTCAAAGGTCTCGTACTCATCGTCAAACGCCGTCGACGTGTCATCGGTAATCGGAATGAGGACGATATCGGCCTCGGGAGCCATGCCGCCGAAGCCCTGCGGCGACAGCGTGCCGGCGGCAATGCCGACGGTGTGTGTGCCATGTGTCTCGTCCGGCGTGTCGGTGGTCAGCGCGGCAATGAGCTCCGGGGTGTCATAAACGCTGCCGGGCAACGTGATCTCCCCGACTTCGGGATCGGTGTAGCTGAACTTGCGTCCCTGAGAGTCATTCATCATATAGACTGCTTTGATGCGGGAGCGTCCCTCGCTGTCCTTGAAGGCAGGGTGCTGGAAGTCAATGCCCACGTCAGCGATACACACTGTGACGCCCTTGCCCGTATAAGCCGTCTGCTGTGCGGGCAGCTGCGGGCCGTTGACTTTGCCGACACCGGTCTCCTGACGTGCAATATCGGTCTTCAGCCACGCTTTGTGGCCGGCGTCTATGCGACTGATGCCTGCGATGCGTTCCAGAGCTGCAATGCTGTCCATAGGCAGACTGATGATGAGCTGCTCTCCCAGTCGGCCCTCTATCAGTGCGCCGGCAGCACGCAGCCTTGTGGCTGTCGCCGACAGCGGCGCCTTGTCGGCTTTCACCACCAGTCGCATGGTTTTTGTCGTCATGTCCTCAGCTTGCACAGCGCGGCGTGCCGAATGTTGTTTCATCTGACTGATGCGCAAAAGCGCGTCGGATGTAAGTTTCGATTGTGCCCCTACCAGCAGACAAACAGCAAGCAAGGGCACGATAACAGTGAATCTTTTCTTCATAATCAATAATTATATGTACCGAACTCGCTGCGAATGGTGAGCGAGCGCGGTCCTTCTTCGATATGTCCGACCACCTGGGCGTCGATGTTGAACGAGCGGCTGATAGCCATCACCTGCTCGGCAACCTCGGGACGGACATAGATCTCCATGCGGTGTCCCATGTTGAAGACCTGGTACATCTCGCGCCAGTCGGTGCCTGAGCACTCGTGGATAGCACGGAACAGGGGCGGGACGGGGAACATGTTGTCCTTGACGACACGGCAGTTCTCGCCGACAAAGTGCAGCACCTTAGTCTGTGCGCCACCCGTACAGTGTACCATGCCGTGAATTTCAGGACGCAGCTCGTCGAGCATCCTCTTGATAACGGGGGCATAGGTACGTGTGGGCGAAAGAACCAGCTGGCCGGCATCCACGGGTGAGTCCTCTACGGCATCGGTGAGACGGTACTTTCCGCTATACACGAGCTCATCGGGAACAGCGTGGTCGAAGCTCTCGGGATAGCGCTCGGCCAGATACTTGGCAAAGACGTCGTGACGTGCCGAAGTGAGTCCGTTGCTGCCCATGCCGCCATTGTAGCGCTTCTCGTAGGAGGCCTGACCGGTTGAGGAAAGGCCGACGATGACGTCGCCCGGACGGATGTTGGCGTTGTCGATGACATCGCTGCGGCGCATGCGGCAGGTGACCGTCGAATCGACGATAATCGTTCGCACGAGGTCGCCCACGTCGGCTGTCTCGCCGCCTGTCGGCCAGATGCCGATACCCATCTCGCGGAGTTCCTGCAACAGCTCGTCGGTGCCGTTGATGATGGCCGAGATAATCTCGCCGGGCACGAGCATCTTATTCCGTCCGATGGTAGAGGATACCAGGATGTTGTCCGTGGCACCCACACACAGCAGGTCGTCGGTGTTCATGACGATGGCATCCTGTGCGATGCCTTTCCAAACGGAGAGGTCGCCCGTCTCACGCCAATACATGTAGGCGAGGCTCGACTTGGTGCCGGCGCCGTCGGCATGCATGATGTTGCAATACGCCGGATCGCCCCCCAGGATGTCGGGGATTATCTTACAGAAGGCCTGCGGGAACAGACCCTTGTCGATATTCTTAATGGCAGCGTGGACGTCTTCCTTAGCGGCCGAGACGCCCCGCTGCATATAACGGTTATCCATCATTAGAACTTTACTTTGGGTGCGTTCTGTGCGTCGGCGTCAGCCTCAAACTTATCCATCTTGCTGAATCCGAAGATGCCGGCGAGAATGTTCTTGGGGAACGAGCGGATGACAACGTTGTAGCCCTGGACCTTCGTGTTGAACTTGTTGCGAGCCTCGTTGATGCGGTTCTCCGTACCTTCGAGCTGTACCTGCAGGTCCTTGAAGTTCTCGTTGGCCTTCAGTTCGGGGTAGTTCTCCTGAACGGCCAGCAGGCGTCCGAGTGCAGAACCCAGTTCGCCCTGAGCCTTCTGGAACTCCTGCAGTTTCTCAGGTGTCAGGTTCTCGGGGTCAACGGTAATCTGTGTTGCCTTGGCACGTGCAGCAATGACGGCCTCAAAGGTTCCCTTCTCGTGCTCGGCGTAGCCCTTGACGACTTCCACAAGGTTGGGAATGAGGTCAGCACGGCGCTGGTAGGCCGACTGCACGTTGGCAAAGGCGGTCGTTGCCTCTTCCTGCACGCCAACCATTGAGTTGTAAGCACTGGCAGCCCACATGCCGATGATGACGACGGCTGCGATGATTCCGATGGTTCCTTTTGACATTTTCATAATCTTACGGTTTTATGGGTTATTATTTTCGTTATGTCGATATTTCGTTATTCCGTTATTCCGCGGCTTTTGTCGTTACCATCTTGACGTGGCACCGCCGCCGCCAAAACTGCCTCCACCAAACGATCCGCCGCTGAAGCCGCCACCACCGCCAAAGCCGCTGTGACCACCGCCGAAACTGCTGTGCCCCATGCTGAAGCCACTGCCCGACGGGGCGATGATGAAGGGGTTCGACATGAGCATCAGCGCCGTTGGTGTCGTCCAGTTATACTGCTTGTTCTTATATGTGAAGAAGATGAACAGCAAGGTGAGTGCCAGGGTGGTCAGTCCAACGATGCCCAGGGCACCGTCGTCCTCAGTTGTGCCGTCCATCAGCGACGACATCTGTGGCAGCTCCTTGCCTTTCAGGTGGGCATAGAGAGCTCGACTCAGGTAGATCATGGCACTGTCGGGCTGTTCGGCACGCATACCGGGGATGACGTATTCCTGCTGCAGGTGACGGCACTCGGCGTCAGTGAGGTCGCCCTCAAGCGAGCGTCCTGGCGAGATGTTGATGCTATGGTCCTGATAGCCCACGACAACCATGAGTCCACGGTCGCCGTAGCCCACACCGTAGCGGTTGCCTACATCCTGTGCCATGCGGTAGGGGTCATCGCCTTCAATATGGTTGACAACGATGACAACTGTCTGAACGTTAAAGTCTTGCTCGATTTTGCCCATGTAATAGTTGATGGTATCAACCGCCGCTTGCGTCAGCACGTAGTCAGGGTTCGACACATACTGCGTAGAGTCTTCCAGATAGGGCAGACGGATGTTGTCGGCATTCCAATAGACGGTCTCTTGGTTCTCAGCCAGTGCTGAGACCTGCGATGCGGTCTCCGACTCCTCGGTGACGGCAACCTGGTTTGAGCAGAAGCCGATGAGCAGGATGGTAGCGCCGATGAAGAACCACTTCCACAGCTGGCGTCCGCGCTTCCATTCCGGGTTCTCGTTCTGGTAGTCGGTAAAGACCTGCTTACGCTTGGTGCGGTATTCGCCGGCCAGCTGCTCATAGCGGTCGGAATACTGTTTCTGCAGCTTGAGCCGCTCGGAGTGTTTCAGTCCCTTCTTCTCCATGTCGAAGGTACTCTGGAGTGCTCGAACGGCATCGTTGTACTGCTCGGTGAGTGGCTTGAGCGTGTCTGTCAGTGTTGCCATGTCGGTGTGGTTAAGGGGTTATTACTTGCTATGCCAGAACTCCCACGAGGCGAAAGCCTGCAGTAGCAGCATCTCAAGGCCGTTCTTGACATCTGCACCGTACTCGCGTCCCCGTTTCATAAAGAGCGTCTCGTCGGGATTATAGATCAGGTCGTACAAAATGGTGTGCTGGTCCATAGCCTCGTAGGGCAGAGGCGGACATTCATCGACGTTGGGGTACATGCCGACAGGTGTGCAGTTGACCACGACGTTGTACTCCTTGATGACCTCCGGTGTCACCTGGTTGTAGCAGATGGTGCCGGGGCGCTCATAGCGGCTGACGCAGACGGGGTCGATGCCCAGCGACTTCAGACCATAGCAGATGGCTTTCGATGCGCCGCCCGTACCCAGCACAAGTGCTTTCTGGTGCCATTTGTGGTCAATCATGGGTTCAATACTCTGTGTGAAGCCGATGACATCGCTGTTAAAGCCCTTCATTTTCAGCTTGTTGCCGTCGTGGATGACCTTGATGACATTCACGGCGCCGATGGCCTGGGCCTCGGGAGCCACAGAGTCTAGGAAGTCCATCACCTTTTCCTTGTATGGGATGGTGACGTTCAGTCCCTTCAGCTCGGGGTTCATGGCCAGCACCTCTTCCAGCTGGTCGATGCTCTTGAGCTCATAGTTCTCGTACTTGGCATTGATGCCCTCATCAGCAAACTTCTGGTTGAAGTAGGTGATGGAGAACGAATGTCCCAGCGGGTAGCCTATCAGTCCGTACTTATCCATTTCCTTAACTTATTTTGTTGCAAAATACATCGTGCAGATGCCGAACGTCAGTCGGCGGAAACCGGCTTCGCGGAAACCGGCACTCTTCAGTATCTCTACCATCCGTTCGCCTTGCGGGAAGGCCTCGATGGTCTTGGTCAGATAGCTGTATGCGCTGCCGTCGCGGCTGATGAGCCGTCCGTAGACGGGCAGTATGGTGTGGGAGTAGACGCGGAAGAGCTGCTTCATGGGAAACCGGGGTGGCGTCGTCAGCTCGACGATGCTCAGGTGTCCGCCCGGCTTCAGCACACGGCACATCTCACGCAGTCCCTGGTCAAGGTCGGCGAAGTTGCGAATGCCGAAGGCGGCCGTCACGGCATCGAACGAGGCATTAGGATAGGAGAGGGCCGTACAGTCTTCGCGCTCAAAGCTGATGACGTCCTGCAGTCCTAGCCGTTTCACCTTCTCACGGCCTATCTCCATCATGCCCTCGCTGATGTCGGCGCCCACCAGACGGTCGGGCTTCAGCATCTGGGCAGCCAGTATTGCAAAGTCGCCTGTTCCCGTAGCAATGTCGAGCAGCGTCTTCGGGGCGTGGGGCTGCAGC
>Ga0247611_10009520_pt1 | contig 11660 bp, 9 predicted proteins | sample 177DNAGHGhighgp2_FD_192422 | JGI IMG/M metagenome (GOLD analysis project Ga0247611, IMG submission 192422) | Sheep rumen microbial communities from Palmerston North, Manawatu-Wanganui, New Zealand - 1770 DNA GHGhigh gp2 | ecosystem: Host-associated > Mammals > Digestive system > Stomach > Rumen ... | reverse complement strand
TTTCATGGCGATGAATACTGACAAGAATGCGGTAGAGGACACGAATCAGATAGCCTTTTACACCTTTGAATTTCAGTTCTTCATGTTGCTCCCAGAGTGTAACGAATGCATCTTGCACAGCATCACGACTCATGTCGCCATCGCCTGTGTAGCGAAGGGCAAAGCGATAGAGGTCGTCGCTGAATTGTTTAACGCAGTCGTTATATTCGCGGGTGGTCACGGAGAGGATTTAATAATTATAATCACCCAATATACGTTTAAGTGTGGCAAAAAATTACAGCGGCAAGAAAAAAATCTGACCGCTGATAATTTTTGGTTGCATTTTGATTACAATTCGCTTTCGGCCAATCGGTTACTTAATCATGATTGTTTTATAAGTATTCCAATCTTGAATCAATTGGCGGAAATCGTTGTATTGTTTCGGAGTCACGATACCGTCTGGGACATCAATGTTGAGTTCGCGAACAACCACAACGGCAGCTCCAGGATGCTCTTGGCTGATGCTGATGCGGATGCTGCCGACGCCTTTCTTGGTGTAGTTGATATCAACAGGTTTGCCCACAAGTCGGTGGTTCGGGGTACGAGGAAGAGATATTCTGTAGGTGTATTTCTCGTTGCAGTTGCGAACAAGAAGAGGAGCCTTGCGTTCGCTTGTAAGACGGGCGGGGTCAATGCTGATGCTGCCAGCAACGGTGGGGAGAACCATCTGTTGAATACCGCCGCCAATGTGTTTTCCTTGCCAAGGGAGGTTTTTGTCAACCTCAATGGTTCGCTGTTCGTCGACGGCAGCACCATCGGGACGCAGAGGCGATTTCATGTTTGCCGTGATGCGGTAATCCATTTCGGCATTTTTCTCCTTAATGGTGACGAAAACATGCCTCATATCGGTATGGGCTTTGAAACCTGCTTGGCGCAGCAAAGCAGCAAGGAGGATATTCTTGTCGGCAGGAGTGCCGCAAGCAGCAAGGAAAGTCTCTTTAGCGGTCGAGGTGCGATAGGCGAGGAGAGAGGCAGGAATATCGTTAACCTTGATATTGTCAGCAACATAGTTGCGAATATTAGTCACACAAGTGATAGGGTCATTATCAAATAGTTCATTAATAACATATTTGGCTTCGGGGAGAAGCTCGTCGTTGTTGACTTGATTGTTGTTGGAGCCGAAACGAATAGAGACCGAAGGGTATAAATCATTTGCGGGAGGCATGTAACGCTCCTTGAAAGTTTGGGGAATGTTGGTCAACACCAGATGCCAGGCTTTTTCCTGATTCTTGACAAATTTGTGAGTTTTAGGAAGATTCTTTGTCTCGAATCCAAACTGCCGACTATCTTGTGTGCGTGCGTTAATATTATATATGAATTCATATTTCTTGATAGGACAATCCTCGCTTAAGATAATCTGTTCGTCGAGATAGTCAGTTTTGCGATGGATGGTATAATCAAGGACAATAATACAATTATACTCCAAAGCAGTATGGATAACGGCACGTTCGCGGATGCCATTGTATCGGCCGCAATCCTGGCATTCCCTCGGAAGCTGGTCGATGAAAGCATTCTTGGGTGTCTGCACACGACTGCCGTCGGGTCGGATGGTATAGCTCTCGTTGATAGTCAGTTGGTCGATGGCAGGGTTGTAGAGGATGAATGTCTCGCCCTTGTCGGCATAGGCAGTTATAGCCCTATTTCTCAAGAGCTTGATTTCCTTGCGGAAGCGGATGTCGACAGTTCCGTCATCGTTAACTGTATAGGTGCGGCGGATAAGCTGGTATTCGGCATCTTGAGCCATAATAGAAAAGTGGAAATTGAAGAATAAGCTTGCGCAAATCAATATCTTGGTTAATTTTTTCATATACATCAGCATTAAACGTTATTTGTAAAGAATGACAGGAGTTGAGGCAACAGTGTTTTGATTGACAACAGCTTGGCGGAACGCCGGCCAATCGGTTGCATCATAAACACGCTTGTTTAACATAACCGTTTCGCCAAAGATGAACTTGTTGCCATCGATTTGGAAACCACAGCCGTAGTTGACAGCAGGAGACACGACGCCAGGTATTTTGGCGTAGTAATCCATTGTGGTGTAGTTGCCAGGCAGGGTGATGGTTTCCTTGATGTCGACCAGACGAGAGCAACGGTCGGCAAAAGGTTGGGTACGCTCAACGAGGGTAGTGTCGAACGAGAGGTGACCCATTGCACGACGATAGAAATTGCGAGCCGAAAGAGGGATGAATATCAAAGAATTGCCATCGAAAGTAGCGTAATTGGGGATAGAAAAAGAGTAAGTGATGCTTACTGGTTGTTCGAGATAACGATCCTCGTCGGTATGCGTGATGCTTTTGATAGTTGCATTGGGGGCGATGCGGAGAAGCTCCTTTTCGAGGTTGCTTCGCCATTCGCTTTGACGGGCTTTGAAGACACCACGAACGGCAGCATCGCTCTGACCTTCGGCCGTGATGGTCAAAGAGCCCTCAAGAGTACCATCCTTTTTGATTTTTGTGTTGCCAAAGATGCGGACATAGTGTTTTTCGGCAGGCGAGACAGGAGTTTCCATTAGGTCGGCACCATTAGGCAATCCCATCAGGTATCCCTGCTGCTGTTCGGCGCTGCTCCACAACTCTCTGACACCAGGCACCCATGTGGGGTCGAGCAACTCATATTGACCATTGCGGTGTTGAACAACACAGACACTATGGTTGAATTGGTCGGCAGGAATGCGGTCGATGCGCTCGTGAGCCATAGTCATAGCGGCATAGCTCTTGAAACCAGCGGCGCGAAGCATGGCAACCAGCATGCCGGCCTTGTCCTTGCAGACACCGCATCGGTCAGTGAAGTTCATTTCGGCGTTGTGGAGAGTATAGCCTTCGCCTTCGCCCATCGAGATGCCACAATAGCGGATGTTGTCGGCCACCCAATGGGTGAGGATGCTAATGCTGTCCTGTTCGCTCTTGGCAGGTTGGAGAAGTTCACGCACCTTGGCTGTGACCTCAGGAGTGCTCTTGAAACTGCCGTAATCCTCGTTGACGCCATAAAACCACTTCGACTTCGACTCCCAATTAGGAGCAGTACTCAGCAAAAGCTTGCATTGCATGTCGTTGTCGGCCAATGCTGCAGGTTCGTGCTTAAGAGGCTCGATATCATGACGGCGGAAAGTGTAGACGGTGCGGTCGCCGTTGACGGAAGAGTCGATAGAGACGTTAGTAAAATCGTTGTAGAAGCTGAAGCGCAGCTTTTTAGAAGTCAGCACATCGACACTATAGACCTTCTCCACGATTGGTTGGTCGCTCCAGAAAGGAACAATGTCGTAGAAATGGCCACGCATTGGTGGAATGTAGCGGCTGTCGTCATCTTTGAGAAGAGCGTATGTGTAACCCTTGCGGTAGGTCCAAATCTCGACCTCGTCGCGAGGGTCGAGATGGCCAACCTCAACCATTTTTTGCGAAGCACCCCAGTAAATCATGCGTGCAGGAGCGATATAGTCATATACCTTGCTGTTTTTTTTGTTGGCTTTTGAGATCTGCATCACCGAGGAACCTTGCTGTTTATTCAAACTGCTGGAAGTAATGTCGGTGAGAGACTTGTAGAGAAAAACGGTATCGGTCTTGCCAGAATAGTAGCGATGCACAAGGACTTTGCGAATCTCGACGTAAGCCGACAGAGGGTCGTAATCCATCTTCACGACATTATTGTCGCTACAACCCTTGTAGTCAGCCATGTATATGCGCCTGTGTTGATAAACATGACTAAGGCCAGATTCCTCCATGATAACTCTTGTAGAGTCAAAAATAGTCACCTGATGGGCGTCTTTGTATTTGGTCTTGTCAGGAATCCTTTCGCTTTGTTGCGCTGAACATACAAATACGGCAGCAAGCAACGCAACAACTGTTGAAAAATGTTTAAGCATGTGATTTATAGTTTTTTTATTGTTATTTCGATAAAGGTTTAAGGTCTTGAATTAGTATAGAATTATGAAGCTGGAATAAGTTAGAGTAAAGTTAGACTTAAGTTAGAGTTAGGTTAGAGTTACATTAGAGTTGGTGATATGTTTAAGCCTCACGGAAAGACGAATTAAAATGATCAGCACAATCGGCAAAACAGCACCATTGAAGTGCTGCGGCCAGAATGTCCAACCGACAATAAGCACGAGCAATATGGCAATCATAGGTAGGCAGTCGGCCTTTCGCGGTTTACGGAGTCTCAACAACGGCCATATTAGCAACGGGTTGGCCCACAGCAAGTTCATGTTCCATTTAGTACACCAATGGTCGCTGCCGAACCACAAGAATAGCAACAGCAGCGAAATAAAAGAAGCCAAGAAGAAAACAGATCCATCGAGCCAATAGAGCCGCCAACCACGTTTTTCGGCATAGAGAGAAAAAACAGCCACAATAGCGAAAATCATCCACATGACAAGAGTAGGAGAGATGCCCTTTGCCAAAGGAGTACGATTGTCGGTAAGGAGTTGGCTTTCTTCATGAGCCACACGGCTTCCGTCGGTAAACAGAATAGAGTCGTACTGAGTCATCATCTCCATAGGTATGAAACGCATACATCTGGTATCCAGCCATCTGTCGCAGCGAGCGCCAAGCAGAATGTCAACACCAAGCTGCCACCAAGGCATGGATACATTATATTTATAGAGCAAGTCGCGATAAGTAACCTTTTCTGTTTGGGCTTTTCCAACAACCATATTCCTTTCCAGAAGAGCTTTCCCGATTATGTCGTCGACCCTTGTTGCACAATTGTCGCGGAAGAAATCATATTTATAGTACTTGTTTTCGGGGAGAGCATTCTCCATCAGAAGGCTGAAAAGACGACAACATTCCTCATTTGTCAGATTCAAGCGTTGCTCGAAAACAGCACGCCCATAGTACTCATATTCAAACATAAAATTACTATACGACTGAACCGCAAGACAATAGTCGAGAGTACCGCGAGAGAATTTGAAGTAGAAACCCTTGACATCGAAGTCAAAGATTCCATAGTTGAAAACCAAATCGATATCATTAGCCGTATCGCACACACGCAAAGCACTATGACCGAAGCACTCGTAGAATTCGTTACCAGGTCCACAAGTAATAATGCTGGCATAGGCATAAGGGCTAAGATGCAACTCTTGACGAGCATGCAGTTTAGTGGGCAACGCCATCAACGTCACAAGTAAAAATAATGATATGAAATACAGTTTCTTCATATTTTTTGCAACACAATAATCACTTTGCAAAAATAACCATTTATTTTCAATTCTGCCCCAATTTCTATACCATAAAAAATAATTTCGTATATTTGCACTCTAAACATTTAATCAATCAAACAGTTAAACAACCAAACAATGAACTATTTAGAAATAATAAACCACTATCCCGATTTCCCTAAACCAGGCATAGATTTCATAGATATCATACCATTTCTATCGAACAAGGAAGCATTCTCACAACTAATATCCGATATTGACCAAAACACACATACTCCAAACATCATTACCGTTGAAGCTCGAGGGTTCCTATTTGCCGCACCTCTATTGACGCAATCGAAACAGGTTCAGAACATTATCCCCATACGCAAGAAAGGAAAGCTCCCTTACGTAGAAGGCGATCTTCGTAAGGTTGACATAATGAAGGAATATGGAGCCGACCAAGTGTTCTACCGCCTCTCGGACATTGCGGCAGGAAAACCTGAAGGTGACACCTTTTATCTGACTTTCTTCGATGATGTTTTGGCAACAGGAGGCACGGCTATTGGCATCGCCGAAGCCCTCAACAAAGAAAAGATAATACTTGATGGCAAAGAGTATAAGGTAAAGGTACGCGAGTTTATTTTCCTCGTTGAATTTCCCGATCTATACGATCATGAAAGAATCAACTCCATAGCTCCAGTAAAATCATTTGTCAAGATAACAGGCGAATAGATGAATATAGTTCGTGATTGACTATGAACTTATAGGTAATCATTTTTTATAGGTTGCCAAATAACAAAAAAAAATCCCACATCAAAAGATGTGGGATTTTTTTAAATTAATGCGTAAAATGCTTATTTTACGTTGTCTTTAACCTCATTGAGGAAAGTCTTGGCGGGTTTGAAAGCGGGGATGTTGTGAGCAGGAACAATAACAGAAGTGTTCTTGCTGATGTTACGACCAGTCTTCTCTGCGCGGCGCTTGATAATGAAGCTACCGAAACCTCTCAGGTAAACATTCTCTCCACTAATCATGGCATCCTTAACAGTGGTCATGAACTCTTCAACAACGGCCAGAACGGCTACTTTCTCAATACCGGTTTTGTCGGAAATTGAAGCTACGATTTCAGCTTTTGTCATAATTTTTGTGTTTTTTTGATTGTTTATTTTTATTGTATGTTTCACGTTTTGAGAATGCAAAATTACAAAAAAAAATAATAATTGGTAAAAAAATGATTCTTTTTTCAAAAAATTATATTCACCCAAGGAGAAATTTTTGCATATCTTACTGACAATCAATATTGTTAAAAACTTGTTGATTTCCTTATTTTCTGATATATAGTGTTTTTCACTCATCATTATTGTTCCACAATTGAGTCTCAAAAATGAAAATTGAGAATCAAAAATGACAACAAATAATAATTTCGAAAAGGGTCAAAGAAGAATGCTTTAGAGTATGATAGGTTATAATATATGGTAGCAGATTGAAGTTTAAAGAGAGGTGAAAAAAAACAACAATATGTGTTGTCAATACCCATACAACAATCAGTTATTCAGGTAATAATAGACGCACAAACATTTTATTAACATAGTGAGGTTAAGAACTTTATTTGTGGCATTATATCATTTGTAGTAATTTTGCAAACACAAAAATCACTTATCAATGGCTGTCAACACAACGTCTCCCATTCAGAGTGAGCACTTTGGAAATAGACTGACGAGAAGGGGAATCGCGTGAAAATCGCGAGCTGACGCGCAACTGTGATTAAGCCAGATTACCTGTCTCGTCATATACATATAAAATTCTTTCGCGTAACAAAGAAAAAAAACATCGATGGAAACAAGTTTGCTAACAATCACAAAGCGAGATGGCACTGCCGAACGCTTTTCGCTTGACAAAATCATGAATGCCATCATAAAGGCATTCAACTCGGTAGAGAAACCCATTGACCTTGGGACCCTTTCGAGCATCCTCTCGCACCTTGACATCCACAACGGCATCACGGTGGAGGAAATCCAGAACCAGGTAGAGGTTGCCCTCATGAAAGAAGGCCAATACGAGGTGGCAAAGAGTTTTATGCTCTATCGCCAGCGCCATACCGAAGACCGCGAGACAATGGAAAAACTTCGTTTCCTGGCCGACTATTGTGAGGCAGCCAATGCAGCAACAGGCTCAAAATATGACGCCAACGCCAACGTCGAACACAAGAATATAGCTACGCTTATTGGCGAATTGCCAAAATCGAGTTTTATACGCCTTAACCGTCGTCTGCTCACCGACCGCATAAAGGTGATGTTCGGCAAAGAGCTGGCAGACAGATATATCGACTTGCTGACCCATCATTTTATTTATAAGAACGACGAAACATCGCTTGCAAACTACTGCGCAAGTATCACGATGTATCCTTGGCTACTGAGCGGAACAGCATCTATAGGCGGTAATTCGACGGCACCCACCAACCTAAAGTCTTTCTGTGGTGGTTTTGTCAATATGGTTTTTATGGTTAGCAGCATGCTTAGTGGTGCCTGTGCCACACCTGAGTTCCTGATGTACCTCAACTATTTCATTGGAAAGGATTACGGAAAGGACTACTACACTCACGCTGACGATGTTGTCGACCTCAGCCTTAAACGCCGTACCCTCGACAAAGTCATCACCGACTGCTTCGAACAGATAGTATATACACTTAACCAACCCACAGGCGCCCGCAACTATCAGGCAGTTTTTTGGAATATAGCATATTACGACAAGCCCTATTTCGAGAGTCTTTTTGGCGAATTCCGTTTCCCCGACGGTAGCGAACCCGATTGGGAAGGTCTTAAGTGGCTGCAGAAGAGGTTTATGCGTTGGTTTAATCAAGAACGTACCAAGGCAGTTCTAACTTTCCCCGTAGAGACAATGGCATTGCTCAGCAAGGACGGTGAGATGGTCGACCAAGAGATGGCAGAATTTACAGCCGAGATGTATGCTGCAGGTCACAGCTTCTTCACTTATATGAGTGACAATGCCGACTCCCTCAGCAGCTGTTGCCGCCTCCGCAACGAGATTACAGACAACGGGTTTAGCTATACACTTGGTGCCGGAGGAGTTTCGACAGGTTCAAAGAGCGTGTTGACAATAAACCTCAACCGCTGCATACAGTATGCTGTAAACAACGGCAAAGACTATAAGGAGTTCCTGACCGACATAATAGACCTTTGCCACAAAGTTCAATTGGCATATAACGAGAATTTGAAAGAGCTTGCAAGTCACGGAATGCTGCCACTTTTCGATGCCGGATACATCAACATTAACCGCCAGTACCTCACGATTGGAGTTAATGGATTGGTTGAAGCTGCAGAATTTATGGGATTGACTATCAACGATAATCCCAACTACAAAAACTTTGTCCAAACCGTACTTGGATTGGTTGAAAAGAAGAATAAGGAATACAGGACAAAAGAGGTGATGTTCAACTGTGAGATGATTCCTGCCGAGAATGTTGGCGTCAAGCATGCCAAATGGGATCGCGAAGATGGCTACTTTGTGCCTCGCGACTGCTACAATAGCTATTTCTATATTGTAGAAGACCCCTCGATTTCGGTTCTCGAGAAGTTCCGCCTACATGGTGCGCCATATATTGAACACCTTACTGGCGGTAGCGCACTACATTGCAATCTTGAAGAGCACCTGACTCAGGAACAATATCTGCACTTACTCCATGTTGCAGCAAAAGAGGGATGCAATTACTTCACTTTCAACATTCCAAACACCATCTGCAACGATTGCGGCCATATTGACAAGCGCTATTTGAAGGAGTGTCCTGTTTGCCATTCATCGAATGTTGACTACATGACACGCATAATTGGCTATCTGAAGAGAGTAAGTAACTTCTCTATGCCTCGTCAGCAGGAAGCTGCCCGCCGCCATTATGCGACAATGGAATAATCGTACACAACAATTATCGCAATTCATTCAATTCTTTAAATTCCAAACACCAAATCAATCTTGCTCAAGTACTTAAATAGTGATGTTGTCTTCCAGGAAATTCCTGGTGAGGTATCCTTGGCAATAAATATCACAGGATGCCCATGCCGTTGTCCTGGGTGCCATTCGCAGTACTTATGGAGCGACATAGGAGAACCTCTTACCGAGGATGCTCTTGACAAGATGATTGATCACCAACACCAAAACATCACATGTGTCGCTTTGATGGGCGGAGATGCCATTCCTGCCGAAATAGACCGTTTGATGAGCCACCTGCGCAAGAGTTATCCAAAACTCCATACAGCGTGGTACAGTGGTCGAACCACACTCTCTCCGGCAGCAGACCTTGACAACTTCGATTATATAAAACTAGGACCATACCTAAAACATCTGGGGCCCTTGAAGAACCGCAATACTAATCAGCGTCTCTATCGAGTTGATCACGGCAAGATGCAGGATATGACATCAAAATTTTGGGGCGCAAAGGGTAGTTGATAAAAAAAAATAATACCAAAATCGTTACGGATTAATTAAGTAGATACTAGAATTAATATTAAGAGTGCAATATTTTAATATTCTTCATGTTATTTATTGTCACTTTATCTGATAGTTTAAGTATTTTAACACTCACAACCATTTTAACAAAAACATGCTATGAAACGTGGATTTGGCAGTGACAATCACTCTGGGATAAGTCCTGAAATACTGAAAGCAATTGCAGATGCCAATGTGGAACATGCATTGGCTTATGGCGATGATGAATATTGTGCACGTGCAGTAGAAATGTTCAAACAGGTTTTTGGACAACAGGCATCTGTTTATTTTGTATTTAATGGAACAGGAGCAAATGTTCTCTGCATAGATGCAATGTGTCGTTCACATCATGCCGTTGTTTGTTCAGATACTGCCCATATTCATGTAGACGAATGTGGTTCACCACAGAGAATAGTGGGTTGCAAACTCCTAACAGTACCCACACCCGATGGCAAACTCACTCCCGAACTGGTTCGCACACAACTTCATGGCTTTGGATTCGAACACCATTCTCAACCGCGTGCCATTTCTATAGCCCAAAGCACAGAGTTGGGAACCCTTTACACTCTTGATGAAATACGTGCACTCGCAGAGCTAGCTCACAACTATAACATGTATCTCCACATGGATGGTGCAAGACTTGCCAATGCTGCAGTAGCTCTTGGTTGCTCGTTTCGTGAAATGACAACCGATTGTGGAGTCGATTGCCTTTCTTTTGGAGGAACAAAGAACGGTCTCCTTATGGGCGAATCAGCAGTAATCCTCAACCCCGTACTCGACCAGGATTTGAAGTATAGACGTAAGCAGATGGGGCAGCTATGTTCAAAAATGCGTTTCATGGCGGCTCAATTCGAAGCGTATCTCTCCGAAAAAGAGGGAGAACCCCTATGGCGTCGAAACGCAGAGCATAGCAACCGTATGGCGAAGCTTCTTTTTGAAGAGGTAAGTAAGGTGGATTGTGTCAAAGTGATGTATCCCGTTCAAGTTAATAGCGTCTTTGTCCAGTTGCCACGTGAAATATGGACGGCTTTGCAGAACGATTATTTCTTTTACGACTGGGATATTGATGCCAATGTGGTGCGCTGGATGTGTTCTTTTGACACAACCGAAGAAGATATTCATAACTTTGTTGCAGCTCTCAGAAACAAATGTTTATTGTAAACTGAGCAGATACTTGTTCCATAACCGCACAAAAAAAACCTGCATATAAATCTTTATGCAGGATTTTTTTTAGTTAAACGCAAACGTTAACGTGTTTTACGCTTCTTAGTGGATTTCTTTTCTTGCATCTCACGGATGATTGCAACAGCATGAGCAAGAGTAATTTTTTCGGGTTCGACTTCTTCTTTGGGTAGGCGATAATTCTCATTCTTGTAGGTGAGGTACGGCCCGAACTTGCCGATGTTGGCGACAACCTTTTCACCTTCATATTCACCGATTTCATGTGGAAAGAGTTCCTTGATGCGCTCTTTTTCGGCAGCCTGCTCCTTTTTTTGTTTAATAAGCTCAAGTGCGCGCTCGAGAGTAATGGTGTAGGGGTCGTCGTTCTTAGAAAGAGAATAGAACTTGCCATCGTAACGAACATAAGGTCCGAATCGTCCAATAGAGACGACTATTTCATTACCTTCGTGCTCACCAATGGTACGCGGAAGGCTGAATAAATCAAGAGCCTCTTCGAGAGTGATGCTCTCTATGCTCTGACCTTTCTTCATAGAAGCGAAACGAGGCTTCTCATCTGCATTGGTGTCACCTATTTGAATGAGGGTTCCATAACGGCCGATTTTGGCATAAACATTCTTGCCAGAAGCAGGGTCGATACCGAGAAGACGTTCGCCACTATTACGTTTAGAGTGGGTTTGAGTCTGCTTCACATTGCGATGGAATGGAACATAGAATTGGTCAATGACAGTACGCCATTGCTGGTTGCCGTTGGCAATATCATCGAAATCTTTCTCAACCTTAGCTGTAAAGTTGTAATCCATAATTTCGG
>Ga0247611_10009519_pt1 | contig 11660 bp, 9 predicted proteins | sample 177DNAGHGhighgp2_FD_192422 | JGI IMG/M metagenome (GOLD analysis project Ga0247611, IMG submission 192422) | Sheep rumen microbial communities from Palmerston North, Manawatu-Wanganui, New Zealand - 1770 DNA GHGhigh gp2 | ecosystem: Host-associated > Mammals > Digestive system > Stomach > Rumen ... | reverse complement strand
AAGAGTTTAGTGTTGAATATGCTCCTGTAGAAAGAGGTCTCTCAAGGAGAGTTGGTGGTGTTAGACATACTACTGCTACTGCAATGAGAAATGAGTTCTCACAGATAAGAATCTCTGACAAAATGTCAGGTGATATGTTTGAAAAGAAGGTTGCATTTGGTATTCCAATGGTTAAGCAGGATGAATCAGGTAAGCAGGTTAAAGCTACTGAAACTATGTGGATGCACTATGAGAACTGGGAGATTGAAAAGCAATGGAATGAATATAAGAACAATGTACTTGCTTTTGGTAGGTCTAATAGGAATATCAATGGTGAATACTTGAACTTTGGTAAGTCTGGTGAAGCAATAAGAATGGGTGATGGTCTGTTTGCACAGATGGAATCAGCCAATACTTATTACTACAACCACTTCTCATTGCAGTTGCTTGAAGATGTTCTCTATGACTTGTGTGCTAATAAGATTGATTTTAGCAAGACAGTATTCCTTCTGAAGACTGGTCGTGAAGGTGCTAAGAAATTCCATAAGGAAGTTCTTGATACTGTTAGTGGTTGGACCCAGTTTGTAGGTGGTAGTGATGCTGCTGCTCTTGGTGTAATCTCAAAGACTTCTTCAAAGTTGCATCCTAATTCTTTGAAGGCTGGTTATCAGTTTACTGAATTTATTGCTCCTATGGGTATTCATGTAAGGGTAGATGTTGACCCAATGTATGATGACCCTGTAAGAAATAAGGTTCTTATCAATGGTAAGCCAGCAATGTCAAGTAGATTTGACATCTTTGATATTGGTACTATGGAACAGCCTAACATCTTTAAGGTTGCTGCTAAGAATAGACCAGAGGCTCGTGGTTATGAATGGGGTCTTAGAAATCCTTTCAATGGTAACTATGGTAATGAACATATGTCATACGCAGAAGATTCTGCAACTGTACATATCATGGCTACCACAGGTATCTGTGTATTGGATGGTACTAGGACAGTTTCATTAATTCCTGCTGCATTGCAAGGCTAATTAATAAACATATAGTAAGCACTCCCCTACTAATTGTAGTAGGGGAGTTTAAAGAAAAAAGTAATTTAAATTTATATAACAATGGAAGATGTAGAAGTAAAAGAAAAAGTAACTAGAGGTAAAAAGAAAGTAGAAATGGCTGATGAAGAAACCATAACAGCAATGAACCTTGATTCTCCTGAGAATAAGGATATTTATAATCCTTTGAGAAAGGAAATAGTAATGGTTAAGTTCCTGCCAAAGCAAGGAAAAATCACTGATAAGAATCATGTACTCTATGGTGGTATGGCTGAAGGTGCTATAAGGGCTTACACAGTACCTATTCTTGTTAGTACAGGTCTTTATGTTAATGTTCTTACTGATAATGAAAAGAAGTTCTTTGAAGAAACTTTAGGTCTTGAATCAAATGCCTTGAGTATCTATAAGAAGAAAGATAACTTCTGGGATAATTATTTTGTAAGGGTTCCAAAGACTGGTTTAAGACTTGACTTGAGTGTACCAGAAGACTATATTAAGTATAAGGTATTGCTTGCTAATAAGGATTATATCTGTCCTTCACAAGAAGAGTACAATAGGTCAAAGAAGGTAACTTATCAGTTTATTCTTACTACTAATGATACTGATGTTGCTTATGCAAAGAGTAAGTTGCAGTTGAAGAAGGAATGCTATAAACTGTTTGGTAAGTTTGAAAATGATTCTGACATGATGAGAGTAATTATTGAAATCATTGATGGTAGACCTTTGGATAAACATACCAAGAAAGATTGGATGCAAGTTAAGATTGATGAACTTATAGATAGTGATGTAGTTAAGATACACAAGGTTATGAGTGACCCAGCATTACCAGCATATACCTTGATAAAGAGGGCTGTAGATGCAGGACTTATTGCCAAGAGAGGTAACTACTATTACTTGAGAAGTGATAATTCCCCTCTTTGTGAAGAGAATCAAGAACCTACTTTGATATATGCTGCAAAATATATATCTTTGCCGAAAAATCAAGAAATTAAATTTGCACTTGAAGCAAAACTTAACATGGAGGAATAACAATGACTAAAGAAGAAATGTCAGTGGAATTTGATTTACTCTATAACAATATAATGAGTAATCTTGCCCCAGGACTTGACAATTATGAAAAAAGTAGATTCTTAACTATGGCTCAAGAGGCTATAGTGAGGGAATACTATAATGGTACAAGCCCTTTAGCAAATTCTTTTGAAAAGAATGAGGCTATGAGGAGGTCACTGGCAGACCTTATAACTTCTTATTCAAAAAGTACAGAAGATACTTATGATATAGCACATAATCAGCCTTTACATTATATTACAGAAACTAACGTTAACTTGAATAACCATGATGGCATTAGACCTATAGTTATAAGAAATGGTAAGATAAAGGATTATATGGTAAGAATACCTTTAGATGTACTTTATGTTATCCTTGAATATGTCACATATGATGATTGTGATTTAAAATGCTTCAATAACAGGGAAATATCTGTAATTCCTGTAACACATGATGAAGTCCAAAGAACAGTTGATAATCCTTTTAAAGGTCCTAATTTAAGAAGAGTTCTAAGACTTGACTTTGGTAGAAGGGAAGGTATAAACTCATCTTATCCTACAGACAATATGAATAAACAGGCTATAGAATTACTTTCAAAGTATACTATAAAATCGTATACTATGAGATATATAAAGAAGCCTAGTCCAATTATAATAGAAACTATAGATGATTCAGATGTTAGAATAAATGGAGAAAGAAATGCTATGGATTGCAAGCTAGCTGAAATAATTCATAGGGATATTGTTGAAAGGGCTGTTCAAATTGCTTCTGCTGTGTATAAAGGAAGTGCAACTAATAATAAATAAATTGTTTAATTAGAAAAATTTAAAGGAGAATTAATTATGTATAATGTTAATCAAGTAAATCAACTTTTTGTTGTAAGTGGTTTATTGAAAGTATTGGATATGTATGCTAATACTACAGCTATTGCAGAACCTACTAATAATCAAATCATATGGGCTGAAGCAAATAGTTCTTCAGAAGTAGCGGGAGTTTATAAGTACTCTTCTGGCACCACCTCATGGGCATTAGAAACTACAGGTACTTATGCTTTATCTAATGGTACTTTTGTAACTTATGCTAGTAGTGCTTGGACTACAACTACTCCTTCTACAGGTACTCTTACAGTCCATACTACTCCTGATGGAGAAATGATGTACTTTAAGTATGTAGGAGAAGACCCAGATGAAAATCCAACATTTATTCGCTCAGACTTAATTCCTTTGAAAGTAGTAAAAGGCTCACATGATTTGAGATATAAGGCTACTACTGCAAAGAAGATGGAAGATACTATGGCAAGTGCTAAGATAACTATCAGTTCAACTGCTGCTGATATTATTGCAGGAGAAACTTATGGTTTCAGGGTAATTCTTCCTCATCTGTTTGATGAAGGTGATGAGAGCATTTACACCAAGTATGCTTATGTAAAAGCAGTATCTGGTGATAACAAGGCTTCAATTACAAGAAAACTTGCCCAGAGCCTTTATATTAATTTAGACAGAATACACAAGAATGATATTTTCAAGGTATATCTTGGAACTACTGAGATAACTAAGACTAATGCAAATCTCACTACTATTTCTGGTGATGATATTTCAATAGTAGCAGTTCCTCAGCCTTGGAAGAGAGGTCTTATGCCACAGACTAAGATTGCATTTGAAATTTCTTGGAATCCTATAACTAAGGATGGTGAAGATTATATGGATTGGATGTCTGTAGCAATGGATAGTGCAAATGCTGGTATAACAATAGACCCTGTTTCTAATGGTAAGAAGATTGCTGACCTTGAGTACTTCCTTATGGGTGAAAGGGGAGACCAGTACAGAATGATGGGCTATCCTAACTTTGTTGAAACTAAGTATTTGGTTAATCCAAGCAGCAAGTATGATGTATTGTCTATCCATTATTCATTTATTGGACATAATGAAGATAACAAGAGGGGTGAAAAGGATTTAACTTTTGTTATTCCTACAGATGAAACTACAGACACTTTGGGTTCAGTAGCATCAGCTCTTAATACTGCAATACTTGCAATATTGTCCTAGTACATTTGTACTAAAAATAAAAAGGAAAGAATTTATTTCTTTCCTTTTTTTGTTTATAAAATAATTTATTATTTTTGCAAAAAATATTACAACTATGTTTACAGTTAATACAGCAAGAGTTGAATATGATAGTACAAATCTAAAATGGAGTATCAGGCTTAATGTTGCAATAGATGATGCTCACAAGGATTGCTATTATATCAAGGCAATATATATAACTAATCAGGATAATTACTATGATGATGTCTGGGATGAAGTATATAAGGATGAAGGTAGGGAAATAACTTCTTATAATGCTATAATAGAAGAAGACATTAATCATATATATAATCATGTATGTATAGAGAACGATTTGATATTTATCAAAATAGAAACTACTTTTAGAGAGGAAGAACCTAAATGTATTGATACTTTAGAATGTGACGCAAAAGGTACATTAATTCTTAATGTATTCAATGTAAAGAATATATATGATAGATATATTCAACATATAAAGGAAGTAAATGTATGCTGTGATATTCCAAAAGCCTTTATAGATTTTTATTTAAGGTATGAAGCATTTAAAGTAGCAGTAATAACTGGTAATTATGCTTCTGCTATAAAGATGTATAGGGCTTTACTTGGTAAGGAAAATAGGAGTAATAACATAAATTCTTGTGGCTGTGGTAGAGTACATAGATAATATGCTGACTAAGTATTTTAATTATCTCTCAAAGAGGGGTTATTATAATTATGTAGATGTATACAAGATGCTATACATTATTGCTATTTATAAAATGTCTTTGGAAATGGGAGAATTTATAGATTCCAAGGATGCAAAGATGTTTATAAATAGTATAGAGTGTATAATGGGTACAGATTGTCTTTTTGATATTCAACCTATTCAGTTGCAAAAAGGTATATATAGTGTTACTTTAGGTAATACAACAATCAATTATGATATTAATGACCTTATTAGAATGATTAATGATGTAAGGGATGATATTCCTATTAATGTCTCACAGTTGACTAATGATGCTGGATATTTACAAAGTGAATTAATTTAAGATATTATGGCTCTTCCTAGTGGTGTAGAACATATTATAAAAAAGAGTATTAATGGTTTAAATACCTATATATTTCCTTATAGTAAAACTCATTTGATATGGGATAATGCTAGACAAGTATATCTTAATCAGATACTTAATGATATTTATAACTCAAAACAAGATTTACTTACAGCAGGTACAGGTATTTCAATAGAAACAAACCCTGTGACTGGTGATGTAATTATTTCCAATACACAGACATCAGCAGAATGGGGTAACATTGAAGGTAACATTGAAGACCAGACTGATTTGGACAATATACTCGCAGGTTTAGACAATGATATTACTGCTGTTGAAGGTGATGTTGATGATATACAGGAGTTGATACCTGTTCAAGCAACACCACAGAACCAACTTGCCGACAAGGATTTTGTTAACAGCAGTATTGCTACTTCTACGGCTACATTTAGAGAAACTTACAATGTAGTAATAGATTTACACTTATCAACATCTGCAACACATCAACAAGTTGCTACAGCATTAGGTAATACTATATCAGTAGCAGATAATAATGACTATTGCTTTGTAGAAATACCTACTGATGCTTCAACACCTACAGAAACATTGCAGGTTGACAGATATAAGTATAATGGTTCTTCATGGTCATTTGAGTACGCCTTGAATAACTCTGGCTATACAGCAGCACAATGGAAGGCTATAAATAGTGGAATTACAAGTGGCAAAGTATCTACTTATGAAGGTTATGCTACAAGTAAACAAGATACTTTAATTGCTGGAACAAATATAACTATCGGTGCTGATGGTAAAACAATAAGTTCTGATATTCCTAATGCAACACAGCAAGTTTATGGTAAAGTTTTGTTGGGTGCATCTGGTGGTGCTGCTACTTATGAAAGTGTTGAAAACAGATTACCAATCTGCTACCATACAACAGCATCAGAAGTAAAGACAACATCAATGATTGTTAAATCATCTGTTAGTGACAACGGTAAGATACTTACTGAAAATGGATTTGTGTATAATACCAGTGGCAACCCGACTGTTAATGATACAAAGGTAGTGTGTGATTTGGGTGTTGGTTTATTTGAGAAGAAATTGGAAAATCTAACTATGAATACTGAATACCACATCAAGAGTTATGGGCAGAATGCAAGTGGTCTTGTATATGGTAGTGAATTGGTGCAGAGTACATTGTTAAATCCAATACCACCAGAATATCAGTTAGTGGAGTGTTTATCAGGTAATGGTAATCAATATATTGCTATTGGTTACACTGAAATGGATGTATTTGAAATTGATTGTATGTGTACCAATGGAGTAATTTTTGGTAGTAGTATTGGAACTACTGCATTTATAATGTCTGGAAGCCTTGTTAACAATGCAAACTTTACATTTGGTCCTACTACATGGTTAGATAACGAAATACATGTTCGTCATACTTATAAAATGACCAATAATAATCAATTTTTAAGGGATGGTATTTATTATGCAAGTATACCATACATCAATTATAATAATATTTTAGATTTGTTTAGATATACAAGAACTTCTGGAACAACATACTACACAGCAACAGGTAGTATATTTCATTTAAAAACATATGAAGGTTCTAATAATATTTTAAACCTCTACCCAGTCTACCGAATTGCTGACAACAAACCTGGAATGTATGATATAGTTAACGGAGTATTCTACACTAATCAAGGTACTGGTGAGTTTACTGTAGGACCTGATAAGGAATGGGATGAATGAGGTTATGTTTTGATAAAAATTTGCAATAATGTAACTCTGCATTGAAATAATTATTATCTTTGCAGAGTTAATTTTTTATTACTATGAGCAAGTTAGGTGAAATAGTATATATGATAAATGATGAAATCAAGTTATTTAGTGATGATTCTTCATTTACTGAAGACCATATAATATTTCTTATAGAGAAATATAGGTCAGCAATATTAAAACAAGAGTATAATAACATAAAGAAAGAAGTGCCTATAAGTAATTATCAGGAAATATGTATTGATTTAATACAAATTGATTTACTTAATGGTATACCTTGTGAGGGTACTATTCTTAGAAGTAGAGATAAAATACCTGATAGGCTGAATATAGGCTCTGTAAAAGTATATCCATTAAGGTCTTTTTTACATGACCATATAATATTCATTACTCACGAAAGAATGGTATTTACTGGTCATAATAAAGTATTATCTAATTTTATTTATTGTACTATAGCACCAGATAATTATTTATATCTAAGGTCTGCTAATCCTCAGTTCCTTTATATGGAAGGAGTTTCTATGTCAGCAGTATTTCAAGATGCTCTTGCAGAATTGCATTATTCCTGTGTAGGAGAAAATGAAGATTGTACTGACAGATTGGAAATGGAATTTCCCTTTGAGGATAATTTAGTACCTGTACTTATTCAAGCAGTAGTTAAGGAATTGCTTGGTGCTGCATATAGACCTGCTGACCAGTTGAATAGTGCTAATGATGAAACTAATGACCTCGCTAGGTTTATAGGTCTTAATGCTAAAAGTAATCTTGCTAAACAACTTGAAGGATGAGTTTTGAAGAGTTCATAAAAGATGTTAAGAAAGTTCATTCTAAAGGGAACTATTCAAAGGAATATAAGATTACAAATTCCTTTGGTTCCTATGATGTATATAAGGATATGAGAAAAAACAAATGGTATGACATTGGTAGACCTGTATTAGAAAAGGAATATTATGCTATAATAGAAGCAATGAATACTTTATTTAAGGAAGAGATAGCTTGTGGAAATGACTTCGTATTACCTTATGGTATGGGAATTATCTGTTTGAAAAAAATAAAAAATTTTGCATATCTCAAAGATGGGAAAGTTAAAACTACATATCCTATAGATTGGGATAAAACTTTACATTTATGGTATGAAGATATTGATGCAAAGAATAGGAAGTTACTCATAAGAAATGCAGATATAAAATATAGTTTCAAGGCTGTATACAATACAAGGGGAGTTACCTTTAATAATAGGGGCTTTTTCTTATTTGAACCTTCAAGAGATTTGAAGCATAAGATTGTGAATAATATGATTAATGATAATATAGAAGCATTTAAATAGGATAGTTATGGAGTATAGATATGTAAATATAAGAGAAATTTTATCAAGAGTACTTAGGCACCCATTGATGCAGGAGTTAACTCTTGAAGCAGCAATCCAATATACTATGGATTTTTTTGGTATAGTAGGAATGCCTAAAATGTTCAAAGATAAAATTGCTGTACTTGACATACATCAATATAGGGCAATGTTACCTTGTGATTTAATAAGAATTACAATGGTTAAGGATTGTAAATCAAATCTATCATTAAGAAGTACAACAGATGCTTTTTATCTTGAGAATAAGAAGCATAAAAGGATATATGACCTTACTTTTAAAACTCAAGGAAATATAATTTATACCTCATTTCCTGAAGGAAGAATAGAAATCGCTTATGTAGCATTACCTATGGATGATGAAGGGTATCCTTTGCTCCCAGATTTTCCTACCTTCTTAAAGGCTCTTGAGTTATATATAAAGCAGGAATATTTCACAGTATTGTTTGATATGCAAAAAATTAATGGGCAGATATTACAGAATACTCAACAACAATATGCTCTGGCACTTACTCATTTAAATTCAGATTTATGCTTACCTACAGTAAGTGAAATGGAAAGTATAAGTAACATATTAACATCTGCATTAATTAGAACTAATGAGTTTAAGGATGGTTTTGTTAAGGCTGGTAATAAGGAATTTTTAAAGGATAAGTAATTATGGTAAGAAAAATAGCACAATATAGGATTCAAGGAATGAATAGGGATATTTCAGAATCTGTAAGTAATGCAGATAAATCTGAAAACCTATTTAAATATGCATATGAAATAAGGAATATGCGTGTACTAACCAATACAGAAGATAATACTACATTCTCATTAGTTAATGAGAAAGGTACTAAAATGCTAATGTTTAAAGACAGAGTATACTCATATTCCTATTTAAATGGAACCATAATAGGAGCAGTACCTTTTAATGATAAGATTGTAGTATTTATAAAAGGCTCTGTAACAGACATTATAGCTGTGTTAAGTTATGATAATGATTCCTTTATGCTAGAAGATGAGATATATAGGGGACATTTAAATTTTAATATTGAATATCCTATAGAAGCTATTACTTGTTATGAAAATGATTCAATTCAAAAAGTATATTGGACTGATGGATTGAATAGTCCTAGAATGATAAATATTTGTGATACTTATAGTTATAGTGGAAATGATGTTGACCATCAATTTGATTTTACACCACAAATGACTTTAAATGAACAGGTTACTATAGAGAAATTAACTAGTGAGGATACTGCTACTTTTCCTGCTGGAACTATTCAATATGTTTTAACCTATTCCAATAGATATGCACAGGAAACTAATCCTTTCTATATAAGTCCCTTATATTACAATATAAAGAATCATACAAATAATTCAGAATTAGATAGAGGTGGTAAAGTAGATGAAATATGTACTAAACCATTTAAGATACATATAGAACATACTGACCAGACATTTGACTTAATCCATATATATTCAATTCAAACTACTGAGCAAAACAATAGACTAGTAAAAAGGGTAGTTACATTAAATAATGTTAATTCACTTTCAGCTATAGATTTTTATGATACAGGTAGAACTGGAGAAATTTTAGATATAAATGAAGTAGCTTTTCTTAATGAAAAATGGTCATTAGTGGTACAAACTATTAATCATAAAGACAATAGATTGTTTGCTGGTAATGTAGAAACTACAAATCCAAAAGTTAAAGACTCTATAAAAAATAGTTTTAAGACTCTACCAATAAATTATTATTGGGATAGTAGAGGTGGAATAGAAAGAAAAATTAATTTACGAGTAACTGATACAGACTATTACCCTTATAAAACTCAGCTTGATATGAACTCTTTCCAGATGAAAACCTTTAAGTCAAATGAAACTTATAGGTTTGGTGTTCAACTTCAAGATAGAACAGGTAAGTGGTCAGAAGTTATATTTATAAATGACAAGAAGAACCCCTTATATCCACATTATATATTTCATAATGATGCTGTTAAGAACATAGATTATTACTACACTTATGCTCACACATCTATTACAGCAACATTTGGAGAAGAATTAAGGGCAGAAGGGTTTGTAAAGATAAGACCTGTAGTAGTATTTCCTTCTTGGGCTGAAAGGGAAACGGCTTGTCAAGGATTATTATGTCCAACAGTTTATTCTACAGCAAGTAGAAAGGAAAATTCTCCATATGCTCAATCTTCATGGTTTACAAGACCTAATGCTCCTGTAAAGGTTTTGCCTATACAAACTATTCCAGGAGAAAAACAATATGCTGATGATAATTATAGTCAACAAGGAGTTGATATGTCTGAAAGAGCTACTGCATTTGATTATCAGTATAATGATTTAGATGTAGGATTTATTGCTGAATTTAGACATAATGCACCTATACCTTCAAGTGATAATAGAAATGGGGAATTATATTGTAATGACTTTTCAAACACTATAGCTACTCCTTATGGGGTGGAGAGTGAGAGAAGTAAAACTGGTTCTAACCATTATATTGACCAATCATTAGTTACATTACATTCTCCAGAATTAGAATTTGATTCTAACTTACAAGCTTATGATTTAAGTTCTTTAAAGTTTAGAGTTATAGGAATTATAAATTGGACATCAAATAAAGCGGATATTCAACTTCAAGCAGGAACTTCTCCTAATAATCCTATAGGATACAAAGTAGAGAGTGGTTCTCCATGGGTTATTACAAAACCATTAAATAGTACTGCTACTACAGGATTTCAAAAATTGAATCCTTTAGGAAGTTCTGGTATAACACCTAATGGATATAAAACTTTAATTAGCGGTCCATTTTGGAATGACTATATATATTATCCAAATTCTGCTGTTTGTGCAATGGATGGATATACTAGCTATATGGCTGGACATATAGTGTACCCATTTCATAAGGATGAATTAAATAATTGGGATTATTCTGACCCTATAGCTAAAAGTGCTATTGGAGAATATGAGTATCATAGAGTACCTTTAAATACTAAATTATTATATAATGCAAGATATTCAATAGGTAATAACTATTATAATAATTCATTTGATTTAGATAGTGATTATTTCAATGTTGGAGACATAAAACTTTATAATGGTAACACATTAATGCTTAATCCCCCAGAAAATTCTGGTATATCTCAACCTATAACTTATTATGGCTCTTTAAATAGAATTATAGATGCTCCGACTTTAAGAAAAATTTATTATAAATATAGAAACGCACATCATGAAATAACAGGAATAGAACATCATTTTACTACCGCTACAGATTATTTAAGTAGTGGTGGAAGTAATGAGCATATATATTATGATAGTTATGATAGTGATGCTAATATAAAGCATTATT
>Ga0247611_10009518_pt1 | contig 11661 bp, 12 predicted proteins | sample 177DNAGHGhighgp2_FD_192422 | JGI IMG/M metagenome (GOLD analysis project Ga0247611, IMG submission 192422) | Sheep rumen microbial communities from Palmerston North, Manawatu-Wanganui, New Zealand - 1770 DNA GHGhigh gp2 | ecosystem: Host-associated > Mammals > Digestive system > Stomach > Rumen... | reverse complement strand
TGAGAACATCGCCAAGGGTCGTGTGCAGAAGTTCCTGAAGGAGAACTGCCTCGTTGACCAGGAGTTCCAGTTCGGCGACGGCGACAAGGCTACTGTAGCCCAGTGGCTCGCCCAGCAGGACAAGGAGCTGAAGATCGTTGCTTTCAAGCGCTTCACGCTCGTTGCTGAATAATATTCGGTCATAACGATCATAAAAAAGACTCCCGCCGGACAGAAGTTTCGGCGGGAGTCTTTGTTTTGGCGTGGCGCTATTCTTTCCCTGCACACTCAGGACACAGCCCCTTGGCCATATAGTTGATACTATGGAGCTGGTAGCCCTTGGGAAGATGAACGGTAGGAATGGGAGTCTCGGATATGCAGAAGGTGCGCTGGCACCGTTCGCAGAAGAAGTGTACATGCTGGTCATCGTCGTGCTCATGGCCGTCGTGGCTGTGGCACAGCTCGTAGCGTACACCGTCGGCACCATCCTCGATGACATGCACCAAATGGTGCTCGCGGAACAGCGTTAAAGCCCGGAATACGCCCGACTTGTCAATGGACAGGATCTTATACTCCAATTCCGATAATGACATTGGCCGCTCAGCAGCGGCCAATGCCTTTACCACGACAATACGGTTTGCCGTTGGTTTTATTTCATGAGAAGCCAAAAGCTTCTCACACGCTTCGCTGGTCATAGCTTCCACATGGTGGAGTCGTTGAAGTAGTCAATACGCATGGCGCGACGCACCTCGTCCATGGTCTGGACACCAACCTCACGGGCCTGCTCGGTACCCTTCTTCAAGATGTTCTGAATCTCAGCGATGTCGGTCTCCAGCTCAGCACGGCGCTGACGCATAGGCTCCAGGAACTTGTTGAGCACCTCGTTGAGGAACTTCTTGCACTTCATGTCGCCTAATCCGCCACGTGTATAGTGCTCTTTCAGTTCATCGAGGTTCTGATATTCAGGCCAGAAGTCGGCAAAGTCCTGATCGCAGGAGAATGCGTCGAGATAAGTGAAGACGGCGTTGCCCTCCACATGGCCAGGGTCGCTGACGTTCAGGTGAGTGGGGTCTGTGTACATGGAGCGCACCTTCTGCCACACCTCATCCTTCGAGTCGCTCAGGTAGATGCAGTTGCCCAATGACTTCGACATCTTCTCCTTACCGTCAGTACCAGGCAGACGGCGAGCAGTAGCATTCTCGGGCAGCATGATGTTCGGTTCCACCAGTACGGGAGCATACGTGTTGTTAAAGCGGTTCACCAGCTCACGCGTTACCTCCAGCATCGGCTCCTGGTCTTCGCCTGCAGGCACCGTTGTAGCCTTGAACAACGTGATGTCGGCGGCTTGGCTGACAGGGTAGCAGAAGAAGCCGAGGGGAATGCTCTCGCCCTCGAAGCCGCGCATCTTGATTTCCGTCTTTACCGTCGGGTTACGCTGCACACGGCTTACGGAGATGAGATTCATCAGATAGGTCGTCAGCTCGGCCAGTTCTGGAATATGGCTCTGTATGAAAATGATGCACTTCGTGGGGTCGAGACCTGCCGACAGGTAGTCGAGAGCCACCTGGATAATGCTCTGACGCAGCTTCTCGGGGTTGTCGGCGTTGTCGGTAAGTGCCTGTACGTCAGCCATGAAAACAAACATGCGGTCGTAGTCGCCTGCATTCTGCAGCTCTACGCGGCGGCGCAGCGAACCTACATAGTGCCCCAAATGGAGCTTACCTGTAGGACGGTCGCCAGTAAGTATTACTTTTCCCATAAAAAATACAGTTGTTAATTTTTGCGTGCAAAGGTACTAATTTTTCTGCTGAAAGCGAAGACCTTTGGGAATTTTTTCGTATCTTTGCCGTCTAAAGTGAAGTATAGACGCCAATGAAGATAAAAATCATGTCGCATTTGGCCACGTGGATAGTGCTGTTCCTTATTCCCGTGACGATAAGCCCGATACCGTTTCCCTATCAGCTATTGCCTGTCGGGGCGGTGGTGGCGCTGTTCTATATGAACTTCTTTTGGCTGACACCTTACCATTATATGAAGGGCAGAATCCTGTTTTGCTGGGGGGTCAATCTCCTCATGGTGTTGGGCATCGGCTGGTTGATGCACAGGATCTTAGGGGTGAGAGTCGGCTATCTGGTCTATCTGTCTGTGGCGGTCATCATTTCCATCTCCATGCGACTGGGCTCCATCTGGCAGCAGTCTGAAGAGGCCCGGCTGAAGGCCGAAGCGGCTCGTGCTGACGCCGAGCTGCGGGATTTGCGCTATCAGACGAATCCCCACTTCCTTCTGAACACGCTGAACAACATCTATGCGCTAATGACCTTTGACACGAAACGGGCACAGGATGCCATCCAGCAGCTTTCGGCCATGCTTCGCCATGTGCTCTACGACAATCATGAGAAGGAGATCAAGATGGAGGACGAAATAGAGTTTCTGCAAAGCTATATCAGCCTGATGAAAATCCGCCAGTCAGGTGAGGTGGACGTGACTTTTGATGTAGAGCAGGCCGATAAAAGCGTCAGGATAGTGCCGCTCATCCTTATACCCTTGGTGGAGAATGCCTTTAAGCACGGCATTGGCCATGCTCAGCCCAGTTTTATACATATTACCCTGAAAGCTGACAACAGCCATATTGACTTTGACATCAAGAACTCGGTTGTTCCTAATGGTGATAACGGCCAGAAAGGTCACGGCATAGGACTGACTCAGGTTCAGAAACGGCTTGAGCTGGCCTATCCGGGAAATTACACCTGGCAGCATGGTCTGACGGACGATGCATCGGTCTACGATTCTCATATAATCATTAACTTACATAACTAAAAAACTGACACAGATGACTCTAAACTGCGCTATTATCGATGATGAGCCTTTGGCAGCCCAACTATTGGAGAGTTATGCCAAGAGGATTCCTATTTTAAAAATTACTGGAGTGTATAACAGCGCGCTCACGGCGATGGCCGACTTGCGCCTGCATTCAGTAGATTTGCTCTTTCTTGACATTCAGATGCCTGAATTGTCGGGTATGGAGCTGGCTCGTCTCATTCCTTCCGAGACACGCATTATCTTCACAACTGCGTACAAGCAATATGCCATTGACGGTTACAAGGTGTCGGCTTTCGACTACCTGCTGAAACCCGTCAGCTTTGAGAGCTTTCAGGCAACCGTTGAGCGGGCAGCACAGTTGTTCTTCTCAAAGAAACAGGAGGAAACCACCCATTCTGACCGTTTCATTTTCGTGAAGAGTGACTATAAGCTGATTCGTGTGTCGCTTGACGACATCCTTTATATTGAAGGACTGAAGGACTATGTGCGCCTCAAGCTGGTCAACGGCAACCGTATCATGTCGCTGATCAGTATGAAGCGCATGGAAGAACTGCTGCCGAAAAACGAGTTCATGCGTACCCACCGTTCGTATATTGTACACATGACCCTTGTCGACACCATTGAAAAGCAGCGGATACTCATGCGCGATGAAGTCATCCCTATTTCAGACAACTACAAAGAAGATATCATGCGATTTGCCGAGCTCCACACCCTGACATAAGTCATTGCGACTCGACATAGGTGTCGAGAACAGAGAGAAAGTGCTCTCTGAAGTCTTTCCAATGATAATAGGGTGCCATGTCGGTCTTTAGCGGCAGCGTGGCTTCATCCTCGTTGAGCAGGACTTTGAAAACGATGTCGGTATCGCCTGGATGGCGTCGGTAGAAGATGAACTGGATGTTGGCCGCCATCGGGAAAATGTTGTAATTGTGCCATCCTTTGCGTACAACTTGCTCTAAATCATCAATTTCCTGGCCATAGCTGTTGAGGTCGAGCAGACAGACCAGCGGCAAGACCATGGTCTCATGTCCGAAACGAAGTGAAGCCGAAGGTGTTGGGAGGGCGATGCAACTGTCAGCCTCGGCAATGATACGGCGCAACAGGTTGCGCTGTGAGAATGGTTGCATGCTGTCGTTCAGCGGTGAAGCGGCAAAGCCAATGTAGGAACGTGCATTCTCGCGTAGCCAGTTTTGATAGACTTCTTCGTCGGAGAAAACGTCGTAGAGCGACACCTGATTCCGCAGCTCCGTGTTCTGGATATGGGAAGCAGCCTTGAATAGATGGTCGTTGAAGCGCGTTGAGTTCATTTTGCGTCTCACATAGGAGGTGTCGTTGAACAACCGTTTTGTCAGTAGGTTGGAGAGGTCGTGGTTTTTGCAAAACTTAAGATAAGGAGCCGATTTTTCCAAATCCGACTCACGCTTCCAGAAAATGGGGTCGTTCTGGTTCATGTAGTACATGTCGTGACTACTGGCATCCTGCGTAATAGTCAGGTGTGGGTTCATCATGGCTAACTGTTGGGTGGCATTGGCCATCGACAGAATACAGCGTATGACAATAGTACTCTTGGCATCGACGTGGGCATCGTTGCTGAAGACTTCTGGAAAGCGTTCAAACATGCGCTTCGCGATCTGCCGATGCTGTTCCGAGCCGAGTTTCGTAAGGTCGCCCAAACGTCCACGGGCATCGTCCCTGATTGTGCCCAGTCTTTCCAGTACACTCTCTCCTAACTGAGTCAGTTTCCCCTGCACTTTGGCAAGTCGTAGCACGTTGTAGGAATAGTCATAATCAACGGCATTGGCCATATAGCACGAGCCATGCCGGCCGTAGTGGCTGATATAGAAAGGCACCATCCCCTCAGGGGCTGGCGTCAGCTGTGTCTGTGGACCTCTGTAGGCTAAAAGACTGCTGGCCGAAAGACGCAGGTTGTTCCCAATCTCCTCTTTGGCTGTCTGTGCAGAAACATCTGTCATCAGCAGGGTCAGTAGAATCCATATTAAGGTTTTTTTCATGACCATTTTGACTTTTCGGATGCAAAAATACAAAATAATTATCAATTATCTGATGCTGAACCTAATTTTATTCGATTTGCTTGCTATGAATTATCAATTATTTTGTATCTTTGCACACAAATCTTAGGGGAAACTATGGCAAGAAACTCAAAATGGCAAGATGACTATTGGCTACTGTTGATGCAGCTATACCTTCGACGTCCTGTCGGACAGAAGCCTGTGTATAGCCGTGAGATGGTGGAGCTGGGACTTGAATTGCATATTCATCCGCAGCTGCTGGCCGAGAAGATGGGGAAAATCAGCGTTTTAGAGACGCCGCGTATAGAACGTATCTGGAAGACTTACAGCGAGAATCCCCGACGGCTGTCGCGTGCCGTTAGTCTTCTCCGTGAGATGAAAGGCTTTGGTCGTGCCGACGAGTTCTACGAAGGTGTTGAGACAGCAGAGACATGGGAGAAAGACTGGCAGCCATTACCCGAAGATTCGAGTCTGACGCCTGTGATGCTGATTCTTGTGCTTGACCTTTACTTCCGTCTGACCCCAGCAACAATGGTCTTCGATACGCCGGAGGTGCAGGAACTGGCCAGACTGATACGCGTCAAGACTGACGTGGTGGTTGAGTTGCTGGACATCTACCAGCATTGTGATCCTTACTTGAACCGTCGCGATGTGATTTTCAGTTCCCTTATGGTACCATGTCAGACTATCTGGAATCGCTATGGCAATAGCGAGACGAACGAATTGGCAGCCCTTGCCGAAAAATTGAAGGACTATTATAGGAATATACGTTAAATGGCTGAGAAGTTTTCACAAATACAGGAACTTAGGCAGGAACAAAAGCTGATGCAGAACATCTCGCAGCAGAAGTTGTTGCAGGCACAGTTGATGGAATTGCCTATAGCTCAGCTGATTGAACGCGTTAACGCCGAGATGGACGATAATCCGGCCTTGGAAGTTGGCACGGAGAGTCAGGAAGAAGCCGATGTCTCTTCCGACTACTTTGACGACCAGTTTGGTGCTGATGCTGCTGAGGATTATGACAGTCAGCGTGAACGCGAAGACCGGCAGTCGGCCTTGGACGATGCCTTGCAGGGCATTGGCCGTGACGATGAGGACTTACCCGTCTACCACGACGGCAACAATATTGAAGAGGAACGTGAGGACTGGGCTTTCGGACAGACGGAATCTTTTTACGACTATCTGAAGCAGCAGATGGGATTGATGCCACTCACAGACCGTGAGCGCAGCATCATGGAGTATCTTATAGGTTCGCTCGACGACGATGGTTTGCTTCGCAAGCAGATGGTTGCCATCAGCGACGAACTGGCCATCTATCAGGGAATAGACGCTACGGTCGATGAGATAGAGCAGGTGCTGTATCGTTTGCAGACGCTGGACCCTGCCGGCATCGGAGGCCGTTCACTTCAAGAATGTCTGTTACTGCAGATTGAACGTCGTGAAGAGTCGGTATTGAAGGGGCTGATGAAACGAGTGATTACCAACTACTTTGAAGCCTTTACCAAGAAACATTGGAGCCGTATACAGTCAGCGTTGAAGCTGACCGACCTGCAGGCCAAGACATTGTTCGGCGAACTGCGCAAGCTGAATCCCAAGCCTGGTGCGTCGATGGGTGAAAGCATTGGCCGTAGCATGCAGCAGATAACGCCTGATTTCATCGTCGAGACATTGGACGACGGCACCATCACCTTTACCCTGAACCAGAGTGAATTGCCGGAGCTGAAGATCTCGCAGTCGTTCGTCGACTCCATGAAGGAATATCAGCAGAGCAAGGAGCAGCTGAGCCGCCAAACGAAGGAGGCACTACTCTATATAAAGAAAAAGGTAGATGCGGCTCAGAACTTCATTGAGGCCATCCGTGTAAGGCGCCATACGCTGACGGTTACTATGCAGGCCATCATTAGCATGCAGCGACAGTTCTTCCTCGATGGTGACGAGTCCTCATTACGACCGATGATTTTGAAGGATATTGCCGAACGTACAGGTCTTAACCTGTCCACAGTATCGCGTGTCAGCAACTCAAAATATGCCCAAACGTGTTGGGGAACTTTCCCGTTGCGTCATTTCTTTAGTGACAGTTATGTGACGGAACAAGGTGAGGAGTTCTCTACCCGACAGATCAAGGCTGTATTACGAGAAATCATCGATGGCGAAGACAAGCATAGGCCGTTGAGCGACGAAGTGCTGACCAAGATGATGAGCGACCGAGGCTTTTCTATAGCACGGCGCACGGTGGCCAAATATCGTGAGCAATTGGGAATACCCATTGCAAGACTAAGAAAGTGATGTGATAAGTATGAGAAAGATGACCCGCGAGAGACAAATCATTCTTTCGGCCAGAATTGTGAGTATGGTGTTTACTCCTTTCTACCTGCCTATCTTAGGACTGGCAGCATTGTTTTTCCTAAGTTATCTGAGCCAGTACCTGCCCAGTTATAAGTTCTATGTGCTGTCTGTGGTTTATTTCTTCACTATTCTGTTGCCAACGTTCCTGATTCATCTGTATAGGCGGTATCAGGGGTGGTCGCTACTTGAGCTGGGCAGTCGAGAAAGGCGTATAGTGCCTTATGTGCTCTCTATCCTCTGCTACTTTATGTGCTTCTATTTCATGGAGCAGATGCATATACCTTTTTTCATGAGGAGTATCGTGGCCAGCGCGCTAATTATCCAGATAGTATGTGCCATTATCAACGTTTGGTGGAAGATTTCCACCCACATGGCAGGTATTGGTGGCGTGGCTGGGGCGTTGTTCATCTTCTCTGAAGTGTTCCGCTTCAATCCTACTTGGTGGTTTAGTCTGGTGCTCGTCATTGCCGGTATTCTCGGTTCCAGTCGTATGATTCTGCGTCAGCATACCCTCCTGCAGGTGGTGGCGGGCTTTGTCATAGGCTTCTTCTGTGCCTTCTTCGCTATTTTGAAACTCTAAATTCTAAACATATATGACCCCATTAGTAAGTATTATCATGGGCAGCACAAGTGACCTGCCCGTTATGGAGAAAGCCTGCAAGCTGCTTGACGAGATGCAGGTGCCGTTCGAAGTTAACGCCCTTTCGGCCCATCGTACTCCAGATGCTGTTGAGGCTTTTGCCAAGGGAGCCAAGGACCGTGGTATCAAGGTGATTATTGCTGGTGCCGGCATGGCGGCCGCACTACCAGGCGTCATCGCAGCCTCTACCACCCTGCCTGTCATTGGCGTTCCCATCAAAGGCATGCTCGACGGTCTCGATGCCATGCTTTCAATTATTCAGATGCCACCTGGCATTCCTGTGGCGACGGTAGGTGTTAATGGCGCCCAGAATGCTGCCATTCTCGCTGTCGAGATGCTTGCTCTTGGCGATGCTGCTATTGCCCAGCGTCTTGCTGTCTACAAAGGTAGCTTGAAGGTGAAGATAGAAAAGGCCAACAAGGAACTGTCAGAAATCAAATATGAGTATAAGACGAATTAGTAGTGTCTGTCACGTAGGCCAGATTGCTATCGGTGGTGATAATCCCATCAGGATTCAGTCGATGGCTACTGTCGATACCAACGATACGGAAGGCTGTGTGGCACAGGCCAAGCGCATCATCGATGCTGGTGGTGAGCTGGTGAGGTTTACCACGCAGGGAACTCGCGAGGCTGAGAATATGAAGAACATCTCGGCCCGACTGAAGTCGGACGGCTATTCTCAGCCCTTGGTGGCCGATGTCCACTTTACCGCCCATACAGCCGACGTTGCTGCACAATACTGTGAGAAGGTGCGTATCAATCCTGGCAATTACGTAGACCCAGGCCGCACCTTTAAACATCTTGAGTATACCGATGAGGAGTATCAGGCAGAGTTGAAGAAGATTGAGGCAAAGCTGATACCTTTTATTAATATATGTAAGCAGCACAAGACAGCCGTGCGAATCGGCGTGAACCACGGTTCGCTCAGCGACCGTATCATGTCGCGCTATGGCGATACACCAGAGGGCATTGTAGAGAGCTGTATGGAGTTCCTGCGTATTTTCCGCCGCGAGAACTTCAACGATGTGGTTATTAGCATCAAGGCTTCGAATACGGTTGTTATGGTGACTACCGTCCGCTTGTTGGTAAAGACGATGGACCAGGAAGACATGCACTACCCTCTGCATCTTGGCGTTACTGAGGCTGGCGAGGGTGAGGACGGCCGTATCAAGAGTGCCGTCGGTATCGGTGCCCTTTTGACAGAGGGTATTGGCGATACCATCCGTGTCTCGCTCAGCGAGGAGCCTGAATGTGAAATTCCTGTAGCAAAAAAGCTGGTGGAGCTCATTCCTGAATGCACGAAGTTGCGCGAAGAAGCAGAAGCTTCCATCAAGGACGACACGATCACACTTGCCGTTGATGCCCCTGAATGGGAGACCTTACAGCTGAAGGCTGCTATGTCAGTCGGAGCCTTGCTCATCGACCGCAAGGCCACAAAGCTGGAATTGTGTGGTTCGCAGTTCTCCCGCGAACAGTTAGTCGGTTTGGCCGACGCCATTCTTCAGGCTGCCCGCATCAAATTCACCAAGACCGAGTATATCTCCTGTCCTGGTTGTGGCCGTACGCTCTACAACCTGCAGGACACCATTGCCCGCATCAAGGCTGCGACCAGTCATTTGGTTGGTCTGAAAATTGGCATCATGGGCTGTATTGTTAACGGTCCAGGCGAGATGGCCGATGCCGACTATGGCTATGTTGGTGCTGGCCGTGGAAAGATTTCGCTCTATCGCCAGAAGGAGTGTGTAGCGAAAAACATTCCAGAGGCTGAAGCCGTTGACCGCTTATTGGAACTGATTGCTAACGACAAAAATAAATAACGTATGAAAAAACTACTGATAGTAGGCTTTGCTGCCATGTTGCTGGCGGCCTGTAACCAGCAAAAGGTGAATGATTCCTCAAGTACAGCCGTCTCCGAACAACAGGAACCCGAAGTTGAGAACGTTGAGGCGGAAGGTGCCGCAATGCCTGAAGGAACAGAGATTGGTAATAAATATGTAGATATTGAACTGCCAGGTATTCAGGGAAATATGGTACGTCTAAGTGACTATGTCGGGAAAAACAAATACACACTCGTCGACTTCTGGGCTTCGTGGTGTGGTCCCTGCCGTGCAGAGATGCCCCATGTTGTCAGGGCTTATGCCGAATACCATTCCAAGGGCTTGGAGGTTATAGGTGTGTCGCTCGACAACGACCATGAGGCCTGGGTAAATGCCATTGAGCAGCTCAATATGCCGTGGCCGCAGATGAGCGACCTTGGGGGGTGGGACAGCATGGGTGCCACACTTTACAAGGTGCGTTCCATCCCTTCTAACGTGCTGATAGACCAGCAAGGTCAGATAGTTGCCAAGGATTTGCGTGGCAACCAACTACTGCAGATCATGGCTGAACTGATGCCTTAAAGATGAATACTTCAATTAGATAGAACAATGGGAGCAATATTATTGAGTTTCGACACAGAAGAGTTCGATGTGCCTCGTGAGCATGGCGTAGCCTACTCGTTAGAGGAGGGCATGAAGGTGTCGATTGAGGGTACGAACCGTATCCTTGACGTATTGAAGCAGAACGGCGTTCATGCTACGTTTTTCTGTACTGGCAATTTTGCCGAACATGCCCCAGAGGTGATGCAGCGCATCATGGACGAGGGGCACGAGGTGGCCTGTCACGGTGTAGACCATTGGCAGCCGGCAGAGACAGATTTTGAACGCTCGAAGAACATCGTGGAGCGGGTGACAGGCCGTACCGTCTTCGGCTATCGTCAACCCCGCATGTTCCCTGTCGTGGAGTCGGAGATCAAGCGGGTGGGCTATCGCTACAACTCGTCGCTGAACCCTGCTTTCATTCCAGGACGCTACATGCATCTGACGGAACCGCGTACTTGGTTCGTGAAGGATGGCGTGGTTCAGATTCCCGCTTCTGTCACTCCCTGGGTGCGCTTTCCGCTGTTCTGGCTGGCTCTTCATAACCTGCCCCAGTGGCTCTATCATCTGCTGGTTCGCCGCACCCTGGGTCATGATGGCTATTTCGTCACCTATTTCCATCCATGGGAGTTCTACGAATTGCGCGAGCATCCTGAGCTGAAGATGCCATTCATCATTCGCAACCATAGTGGCCGACAGATGGCAGAGCGGCTCGACCGTCTTGTCAAGATGCTGCTTACCCGAGGACATGAGTTTACCACGTATATTGACTTTGTAAATCGTGAGTGTAATGATTAGATTAGCAACTGTATCGCCTTGTTATAATGAGGAAGAGGTATTGAGCCATTCTGTAGAACGGCTGACGGCACTCTTCGAACGGATGATAGCCGAGGGGCTTATCAGCCCTGATTCCATGATGGTGTTTGTCAACGACGGCAGTCGTGACCATACTTGGCAGCTCATCACGGAACTGCATCATAGTAATAAGTACGTGCGAGGCATCAACCTCTCTCGTAATGTGGGGCATCAGAATGCCATCATGGCTGGTATGATGACGGCTCGTGCATGGGCCGATGCTGTAGTTACCATCGATGCTGACTTGCAGGATGATATCGAATGCATTCCTCAGATGGTGCGTGAATTGGAGCAGGGCAACGATATTGTCTATGGCGTGAAAGTGTCGAGGCAGGCTGACCCCATGATGAAGCGTCTGTCAGCGCAGATGTTTTATAAGCTACAGAGCAAGATGGGCGTCGAGAGCGTCTACAATCATGCAGACTTCCGCCTGATGAGTCGCCGGGCACTCGACATGTTGGCCGACTATCGCGAACACAACCTCTATCTGAGGGGACTTATTCCGCAGGTGGGGCTTCAGTCGACTACTGTCGATGACGTCATCAGCGAACGGTATGCCGGGCAGTCGAAATAC
>Ga0247611_10009517_pt1 | contig 11662 bp, 7 predicted proteins | sample 177DNAGHGhighgp2_FD_192422 | JGI IMG/M metagenome (GOLD analysis project Ga0247611, IMG submission 192422) | Sheep rumen microbial communities from Palmerston North, Manawatu-Wanganui, New Zealand - 1770 DNA GHGhigh gp2 | ecosystem: Host-associated > Mammals > Digestive system > Stomach > Rumen ... | reverse complement strand
GTTCCCGCCTTTGTGCTTCGGTTAATTCCAAACGTGTTGTGCTTCTCATTTCCAATGTGTATTTCACAGAGATAACGAGAAATGCAGCGTGATATTATATGTAAATTAAATTTGAACAATTACTTATGCTTTTACACCAGACGTTGACACTTGACGAGATTATCCGCTATCTACAATAGTAGAAATTTTGTATGCTTTTACACCTTGTACAAGGAGGGGGCAATCAGTAAGGAGATCTACAATAGTAGAAATTTTGTATGCTTTTACACCCGCCCTGCGGTACGCTGATAGTCGCTTTCAATCTACAATAGTAGATATTTTGTATGCTTTTACACCAATTGTATTTTCATACGTGGCTGGCGTTGGATCTACAATAGTAGAAATTTTGTATGCTTTTACACCGTATATTTGCAAATGTAAGAATAATTATCTATCTACAATAGTAGAAATTTTGTATGCTTTTACACCAAAAAAAGCATATAGATGCGCTTGTCTTTTATCTACAATAGTAGAAATTTTGTATGCTTTTACACCTACGCATGATATTGGCCTCCGTGATGTCCGATCTACAATAGTAGAAATTTTGTATGCTTTTACACCGTTCCTGGTTCGATCCTGCCAACGCTTCTTATCTACAATAGTAGAAATTTTGTATGCTTTTACACCGGTCGTACTCAAACCTAGTCCGTATCAACTATCTACAATAGTAGAAATTTTGTATGCTTTTACACCTTACAGTAGCTCTTACAGATGCAGAGTGCTATCTACAATAGTAGAAATTTTGTATGCTTTTACACCCAAAGGTTGTAAGTCAATCAATCATTCTAAATCTACAATAGTAGAAATTTTGTATGCTTTTACACCTGGAGAAGTAGCGTTGTGCCTACGCAATGCATCTACAATAGTAGAAATTTTGTATGCTTTTACACCCTACCGCGACCTCTACATCGCCATCGGGGAATCTACAATAGTAGAAATTTTGTATGCTTTTACACCGCATTAAACCATCATCCATTGCATCGAGGAATCTACAATAGTAGAAATTTTGTATGCTTTTACACCTTCACAGAAAAAATATTATAAACATGGACAATCTACAATAGTAGAAATTTTGTATGCTTTTACACCAACAAAAAACATGATACATTACCCAACCATATCTACAATAGTAGAAATTTTGTATGCTTTTACACCTAATCTCGCCTGCTCTCTTGGTAAGAGTATATCTACAATAGTAGAAATTTTGTATGCTTTTACACCTAATGTATCATGTTTTTTGTTTTTGTGGTATCTACAATAGTAGAAATTTTGTATGCTTTTACACCTAGATACGATAGAATAACTTTTTTAATAACATCTACAATAGTAGAAATTTTGTATGCTTTTACACCTGCTCTCAAACTGGTCGCTGATGGCCTCGTATCTACAATAGTAGAAATTTTGTATGCTTTTACACCGCGAAAGGATTAAACGAATACTACAACTATATCTACAATAGTAGAAATTTTGTATGCTTTTACACCCTATTTAGCGTAATTTATTGATATGGTAGGCTGTGCAAAAAGGAATACAACAAAAAAGTGAAAAAGTATCCAGCATTTCAAAGAACTCAACTGCAAATTTCTTATTTCATTCTTTTTGCGCGTACTGCAGCCACTCCTTATTGCTTATGGCCAACTTTAGATGCGCAAAGTCCTCAGATTGCTTAATCTGCTCTATTATCCACAATCCTTTACGGGCTATATTATATGCGCCATTGGCATCTGCGTTGTTTGGCAGATCCTTCCCACAATGGCGGCTGTCGTAAAATTCGCCATGTGAATTCATGACTGGTGAAATCAAATAGTCAACATCTGTTCCGGTTTTACTGTTTCGCATCTGTAGTGTTACATGAAGCAAATGAAGTATCGACTTGTAAAATGTTGCCTCTGTTTGAGAACAGATCTGTTCCATAAGATTACCATCGGGGTCTATCTTAAACTGTGAAAACAACTCAATAAATCTACTGGTCAAATCAAATTCTTCGCTAATGAACTGGTTGTTTTGACTCGGGTCACGTTTGGTTTCGATGCGTGTACCCTGTGTACACAGCGTCCATTGGGTGCGAGTGCCTGATGCTTTTGTTGTGAAGTCGTTGTAATCAAATGCAAACTCAATCCACCCCTTCTCTGCATCATACCGTATGCTTTTGAATTTACCGAAAAAAGCTTTAGCCTTGGCAATATTCACATACCTTGTATCAAACAGGTCGACGAAGCCGGTAGTGGGGTCCATCTTGCTGGTATTCCAAGCCGGGACGTAAAAGAGGAATCCATTTTGCTTGTCCCTCTTTTGGGAACTCTCAAATTTATTTGCAAGTTGATATGCTTTTAAAACACCACCAGGTTCAGTGACAGCAAGTTTCTTGTCTACGAGGTAGTTCAATTTATCTATAAGCATCTTTTCGAACTTCTGATACACCTGCTTCTCCACCTTCTGTCTTCCCCGTTTGAAACCCCCATTCAAGTCCTCAAGCACAACAATGGCATTGTATTTCACCATCAACTCGACTATCTTATGTATCACCTGGCTCATATAACCTTCTTTCAATTCTTTGATGCTCTCAATAGTTTGCCAACTCAGACGAGCCTCTTTTCTTTGGTTTTCTTTCTTATCAAGAAGTTCATGATAGTTAGTGCGATTATATTCATCCCCAATCTCGTTCAACGAGTACTGCTCTACAATATTTCCATGTAGGTCAATAAGCGACAGGTACAGCAGATTCCTTTCCCCTCGGTCAATACCAATGATATGCGTTGAGTTTGACTCTTTTAAATATGAATTCACAAGAGTATTGATGTTCACATTTTTATCTGCATTATAATTAAGATTAACTGATAAGTGAAACTGAAATTTGTCAAAGGCGTATCTCTTGTTCGAAATAATTGGATAACTAAATTTCCCCTTTAGCATTTCATAATGATGCCCTCTTTTTAACTGCTCTTCGGTATAGGAAATCTTGTGTTCCCTAAAGTATATAGCTCCTGATCCAATATCAAAGACATTCTGTGTCCCACTCATCAGAGCCTTAAAATACATTGTGTGGAGATTTTCTGTTCCTCTGTTTTTCCTTAGACCATTCTCGTAAGTCTCAGCAAACGATAAATCCTTGTTGGTTATCTTGAACAAATACAATGGTCTCAAATCCCTACCAACCGCATTGTCTAATTCGCATTTACTAACAGAGAAATACGTGAATATTTTCTCTTGTAATAAAGTGTCAATGTCATCCATCATCACGGAGAAAAGAACATAGTTCTTCTGTGCATAATCTTTAGCTGACGGAATACGGTTCAACGATAGCAATGTGGATTTCATGGATGCAATGATAGCTTTGTTACATTCCTGAAAGGATTTGTCTTTCAAAAGAATATTGTACAACTCCTTATCTTGCTGCTGTAAGAATTTTAAATATCCTATTGCCGTATTAATTTTAGGCTGTCGCTTGCCCTTTTCATTATTCACTTTCTCCTTAGTGGCTGCACTCCCAATAAGGTAAACTACATTGTCAATTGCACGTTTAATATTTGCAGACTCAATTTCATAGTTACCCTTGTATAGTGTACCATAAAAAGTCTTTGACTTCAACTGGTAGTAGTCTAGTCTTTCATAAGTGCTTTTGTCGGACTCCTCTACTTCTTTAAATCTTCTAAACAGTTTTATGTCCTTAGAGACACCCAGATAGTAATCATACTCTCCAATAGCGTTTTGCCTTCTGAACAAATAGCCCCCATATTGCGTTCCATTATCTGATGATTCTGTCTTGCTGTCGACCCATCCTCTTAGGAATGTGGCATTATTGTCAAAGTACAGCTTAATTTTCTCATCAGTATATGGCTTCTGCGTCATTCTATTGCGCACCATGTTATACAAGGCCGTAATTTGGTCGAGGGATTCCCAAAGAGGAATGAATTCTCCATAGAAATTGTTGTCCCTATCACTCTCTGACCCACTGCCGAGCAAAGGTTTTATGAAGTGCTGCAATTCTTTGATGGTATCAAGTAGATTCTTGATTTTTTCAATGCTTTCTTCGTCTTGCGAAAGGTTCCTTTCTTCAGGATAAGGAGATGTCAGTATTGCACGGGCTTCGGCGTAGGCATCCTCTATTCGAACAAATAGATTGGGTTTCTGGTCAGATTTATCATCTGTAGCCCCCATCAAGAGAAAATAATCTTCGATTGGTTTGAAGTTATCTATTTTTATTTTATCTCTCAGAACCCCATTAAGATAGCCTACCGAATAACATTCAATGCCTTTTCGAATTTTAGAGATTCTTTCCTCGTATTCTTCGTCAGATTCTTTTTTCTTTTGTGGATTTGAAACTTTTATGTCTTCTGTGATGGCATTCCCAACTATCGACCATCCTCCATACAGTTTTTGAGATATTGTAGATATGGATGAATCATTAGGGAGATAAATATGGTCAAGGTCGTAATCTCTTATATTTATTAGCAGCGATTTTAACGAATTTTCCCCACAGAAAACTTGTATCGTTAAATCCTGATAGCACTTTTCAATACTTTCAAGCATCTCGTTGTCGCTTTCAAACTCATCTGGCAACCATGAAATGGCATTACGTTCACTCAAGATCTGTTTGAAAAGTGGTTTCAGTTTGGGTAATCGCTTGCTTTTGTCTTTCTGCTGTTGGTTATAAAGATTTATGTACTCATTCAATCCTCCAATAACAGCATTGTACACATCAATCTGCTTTTGGGTCAGTACCATCGGGAAGTATTCCAACAGGAACATTTCATTAATGGTTAGCACATTCAAATATTGTTCCATCGCCTTGTACAACGTCGCAAAGTGAATCTTGATTTCATCGCAATCGGCGATCTTTTTAAACACCTCAACGTTGTCAATAAATTTAGGGAGGTTTTCGTTGATCATACGATGTGCAATGGAAGTTGCTTTGCCATCGGCCATATACATATTCTCACGGTTTTTATTGAATCCAGTGAAATATGTTGTAAAATCCCGAAAACAATTGATGTCCTGTGTAATGGTTTCTTGAATGGCTCTCACTTCGGAGTCGGGAATGTCCTCATTTCCCTTTTGAGAGCGAATGTAATTCTCAAAAAAGGGTGTACTGACAAATTCAGCAAGGTCTTTACGAATTAATTCGTCTGCAAACAACTTATTATATTGCCAGTCCTTTTTGAAGGCATTGGCAATCTGTTTCCACAGTCGCTCTTGAGTTTTAGCCAGTTTGTCTTTTCGTCCATTATCAGAAACAGGAGATAAATATAGACTATAGAATTCTTGCAGTGAGTTCTTCCAATCATTTCTCTCGTCATCTCCTAATTTATTTTCAAAATCGTTGAGTATTCGTTCAATAAAAGCCTTGTGGTATTCGTCTATAACTTTTTTAACGACTTTGTATCCAACAGCACGTTGGGTGTCTCGCTCAAGGATGCCATTTTTCTCTATATTCTCCTTGGTCTTTCCAATTGGTTTAAGCTCAAAGCGAAGAGTCTTTGATAGAGGATATAGTCCGATAAATTGATTCAGATTACTCATTTGTATGTTGATTATTAGAGTTATTTCACATTGCAAATATACACAAAAATTTTCTATCTCAACATAGACGAATAAAAATTAGTCGCCACACGGTCAATATCAGACAAAAGAAAGCCACATGTTTGGCGTTATTAATACAAAACGAGCTTTGGTCGAAGGGAGTATCTCAATGTTTTTTCTATTCTTTAATGCAATAAGCTTATTCATCGGTTACGACACACTATCCCTTTATACTAGTGCAGATAATTGAACGCCGCCTGTCGCGTCATCGCGAAGCGTTCCCCAAAAGCATGCACCGCAGCTGTAAGGAATGGTATCTCATACTTGCTCATATTTTCGAGTTCCCGCCTTTGTGCTTCGGTTAATTCCAAACGTGTTGTGCTTCTCATTTCCAATGTGTATTTACAGAGATAACGAGAAATGCAGCGTGATATTATATGTAAATTTAATTTGAACAATTACTTATAAGGATAAAAAACCTTATCTCATAGAAGAAAAGAGACCCATTACTTCTTCAACTTTTGCCTGTAGGGGTTGGGTGCCGTCAATCCAATGGATGGGGATGCCTTGGCGTTCCATGCGACGAAACCAGGTCATTTGGCGCTTGGAGAAACGACGGATGTCGGTGTAGAGGTTTTCGTACATTTCATCGTAACTGCACTCACCGCGCAGATATCGGGTGACATGTCTGTACTCTAATCCGTAACGGAGGAGTCGTTCCTCCGGGACCCCCTGCTCAAGAAGCGCCTTCACCTCTTCTATCATGCCTTCCTGCAACCGCTGGCGTAGGCGGATGCCAATGCGCTCGACTACAATTTCACGGGGGAATCTGACTCCTATTATGAGATGTTCCATCTCGGGCATGTGGGGGTACTCGTCGGGGTGCTGGAGATGGTATTCCTGAATCTCTAGGGCGCGCAGAAGACGGTCGCGGGTTTCGGTATCGGTGTGGTTGTGGAGCTTGATAAGTGAGGCCAGACGGGCGATGAGCTCCTCGTCGGTGAAGGCCTCCATGTGTTTGCGGAAGTCGGGGTCGACGGGGGCATCGGCCAACTGGTAGCCTTTGACAACAGCCTCTATATACATGCCCGTGCCACCGCAGAGGATCGGCTGACTCCCGCGCGAGACAATGTCGTCGAAAGCACGAATGAAGTCGTTTTGGAACTGATAGACATTGTACTCATAGCCCGCGTCGTGAATGTCGATAAGATGGTAGGGTATGTCCGTTCCGTGGATATGGTAGTCGGCTAGGTCTTTTCCAGTGCCGATGTCCATGCCGCGAAACACCTGCCGTGAGTCGGCACTAATAATCTCACCGCCGAGCTGGAAAGCCAGTTCGGCGGCGAGACTCGTCTTACCACAAGCCGTGGGTCCTGTTATTGTTATTAACTTAGTCGTCTAAGAAGTAGAGTTTGCCAAGCTGCTTATCGAACTCGTACTCGCCGAAGTCCGCTAAAGCAGAACGGTTGATTATGAACTTATAGTCGATACCCTTAACCACGATAACCTCCACATTGGTTTGGTGATGCTGACCAATCTGGATTTCTTTGAACACCAGTTTAGCCTTGTCAAGGATGTTGCCTTCGGGGTCGAAAGCGTTGTCGCGGTCGGGAAAATCCTCTTTATTGATACGGCGTTGATAGAGCATGTTCATGGCCTCCTCCCAGGAGATAGCGATAGGCTCCTTGAAACGCTCGTCGATAAGCATGGGCACCTGCTGTCCGTTGATGATGGCCTGGACCTCGCCTTTCTGGGTGTTTATCATGGTGACGGGAATGCTGCTTTCGTCGTGGACAATGACGGCCACGTCGCGGAAGTTGGAGTCGACTGGGGCGTTGACCAGGTCGATATAGGTGCCATCCTCGTTCTGCTTGGCAATGGTGGAGTCGGCCAAGGAGTTGACAACGTTCTTGCGGACATAGTCGGTACGGAGCACGAGGAACTCTATGCGGCGGTTGAGCTGGTGGGCGGCCTCCTGATGTTCGGGGGTGGGCAGGTCGGCAATATAGTCGCAGTCGAGCGTTGTGCCGGCCGAGAAGATATAAGGTTTGCCACCTACTTCGATATAAACATCGCGGTCAAGAGTGCGGGGGACGCGATCGGCGTAGCCCTTGGCCACAAGACGGTCGCGCTCGATGCCGCGGCTGGCAAGATAGTCAACCACGCTTTGCGCACGACGCTGCGAGAGGGTGTCGTTGGTGAGGCCAAGATAGGGACGGCAGTCGGTATGGGCACGGATTTCCACCACGATGCTGGGGTTGTTTACCATCACAAGGTAGAGATCCATAAGAGAGTCCATAAATTCCTCCTTGATATCCCATTTGCTGAGGTCGTAGCGGATTTCGGGCAGGACCACAGGCTGCTGGGGCACAGGTTCCATTCGGTAGTCGTGAACAATGTCTTTGTCGACAGTGTAGCCTTTGGTGCTCTCCGAGCCTTCCAAGCTGAAATAGTCGACCTTGGAGAGGTACATTTTGTATACCACCTGGCCGTGCACCTGGCTGTTGTTAAATTTATAGTGGCCTTTCTTGTCGGTGTAGGTCTCAGCCTCAGAACCGTCAGAACCGACGATTTTGACCTTGGCGCCCTTGATAAGCTGCATCGACTTCTCGTCGCGAACAGTACCCTCAATGGTATACAGCAGCGGAGGCAGCTGGAAGGAGAAAAGGTTCATAGTGGGCAGCGGAATCTTCTTGCCCTTCTTATCGGTATTCTTGTTCAGGGGGTCTTCAAAGGGACGGTTGGAGGAGAAATAGCCACGCTCCATCATGGGGTTGTCCTCATTCTCGGGATAATAAATAATCGTCATCTCGTCGTAAGAAGAGTTAATGGGCACACCTAGGTTCTGGGGCTTGGAGCAAATGCGCTTGCCAATGGTAGTCTTGAAAAGGTCATAACCGCCGATGCCGGGGAGGCCATTGGAGGAGAAATACATCGTCGAGTCGTCGCGCAAGACGGGGAAAGCCTCACGGCCGGGAGTGTTGACGGGTGTTCCCATATTGACTGGCTTGCCAAAGTCGTCAGCCAGGGAGGCGCGTGTGCTCTTCCAAATGTCGTAGTCGCCCTCTCCGCCCGGCATATCGGAACAGAAATAGAGCGTTAGGCCGTCGGAAGAGATAGCAGGATAGAGGTAGTTATAATTCGTGTCGCCGAGGTCAATCTTGACAGGGGTAGCCCATTCGCCAGGAGCCAGTTCCTCTTCCTCTGGAGCCTCGTCCTTAGCATCCTTGCCCTTTTTGCCTTTCTTATCGTCCTTGTCGTTGTCTGTGCTATTCTTACCCTTCTTAGTGGTCTTCTTGGAAGAAGTGCTGGCCTTAGCCTTCTTGGCAGTCTTTTTCTTCTTGTCGACAGCCGCGGCTTTGGTAGAAGTGTAAATGGCGCATCCGTGGCTCTCATGCTCCACAATGTCGCAACGGGTGAAATAGATAGTCATACCGTCGGGCGAGAAGCAGGCCTCACCTTCGTTATTAGAAGTGTTGATTTTCCCCGACTGGTCGAAAGGAGTGGGCACGTCAGTCCAACGCTCGTTACGGTCCTTATAAACCATGTAGAACGACGAGAAATTCTGACCGGTCCAAACATCCTGTCCCCCCTCGTCCATGCCATAGCGCGAAGAGGTAAATACCAGCGTATTGGTATCTTCCCCCATAAAACGGGGCGACCAGTCGTTATAATCGGTATTCCAATCTACCAACTTGGTAATCACGTGGCGGCTACGGTCGGCAGCCCAGCGGGTAACATCAATAAGCGATTTCTTGCGCGAGAGTGCCAACTTGTCGTTAGGCACCAGCTGCAAGAACTTATCGTAGTAGCCGTCGGCATCGTCAAACTCGCCGTTGAAACGGCACATTTCGGCCATATAGAAATAAATCTTAGGCTCCACCGAGTAGTATCCAGCCTGAATGAGGCGGCGGTAAGTGTGCTGTGCCTTGGGGTAGTTATACATCAGGCGGTAGCATTCGCCCATCTGGAAATAGATGCGGTTTTTCTCAGCCTTGTTACTACCCACCCGGTCGTATGCCTTTTGGTAACTCTCCAATGCCAGGATGTACTGCTTGTTCTGAAACTGCTGGTCGGCGGTGGCAGCGACACTGCTCTGTGCCGAGGCCGTCCCTGCAAAAAGAATGGCTACAATCAGTAGTGCAAGTCCTTTTTTTATCGTTTTCATGTATATATAGATATTTTATTTCTATAACGTAATTATACCGATATTAGTACATTGCGTCGAAAAAAAATCAACCGCAATGCACACAATTAATGCGCTAAATTACACATTTTTTTTGACATGGGGAAAAAAGTAAACAAGAATTTACTTTTCCTCCACCTGGGTTCGTTCTATATCAGGATACAGGAGGTAACGGCTACGGACTGTCTTAAAATGGTCAAGTTGGGGTTGCCAGGAGGCGCGTATCTCCTCCTCTGGCACCTGCTGCTCCAGCTGCCGGCGCAGGTCACCCGTTCCGGCCAACTTTTCGAAGAAATTATTCCCCAAAAAGAAGAGCCTTCTGTTAGCAACCACATTGTACATCATCATCAGATATGAGAGGTCGAACCTCGGCGGCACCCGTATTCCGCGCAAATCGAATCCATAGCACAACTTTCCACCCTTAGGTGTGAACGAGTAAAGGGGAACCTTCTGTCCGGTAGCAAGGGTATAGGTGGCATTCCATTCCACACGGCTCGGATGTGGCGTGCCCACCACCTCGAAGGGCCAGTCGGTACCACGTCCCACACTGACAGAAGTGCCCTCGAAAAGGCAAAGGCTGGGATACAGAGCAATGGCATGAGCATTGCGTAAATTGGGCGAGGGCGGAACGGGCAATGCGTAGACACTGTCGCGACAGTAGTTCTGCATGGGAACTACCCCAAGAACGCATTCCCTGCCTCCCTTCAACCAATGCTCGCCATTGACCATGCGGGCATATTCGCCAATGGTCATGCCATAGACTATTGGTACAGGGTGCATGCCCACAAAAGAGCGAAACTTGGCCGTGTCGAGCACAGGCCCGTCAATGTAATGTCCATTGGGGTTAGGTCGGTCAAGCACAAGCAATGGCTTGTCGTTTTCGGCACAAGCCTCCATCACATAATGCAGCGTGGAAAGATAGGTGTAAAAGCGGCACCCCACATCCTGCAAGTCGAAAATAACCACATCAACATCCTTCAATTGCGCCGGTGTGGGCTTTTTATTCTTGCCGTAGAGTGAAATGATGGGAAGCCCCGTCTTTGGGTCAACACTATTGTCCACCTTGGCTCCTGCAGCCTCCATGCCGCGGAAACCATGTTCGGGACAGAAAATTTTCGTCACTAGGACGCCTTCATTTAAAAGCGTGTCAACCAAGTGGGTACACCCAACCACCGATGTTTGGTTAGCAACTAAGGCAACCTTAGTGGGAGGAAAGATGGCATACTCCTTAGACAGCATCACCTCGGCTCCTACCCTCAAAGGCTGAGGGGCTTCGTGCCTTGGCTCTTGCGCCCTGCAACCTGCTGCCAGCAGCAAAGCCAGCAATAACGGCCAGATGTGCCTCAACCCCTGCATGGCAGTCAGTTTTTACCCGTGTGGCCGAAACCGCCCGCGCCGCGTTCCGTCTCGCTCAACTCCTCCACTTGCACTAGTTCGGCCTGCTCATGTCGCGCCACCACCATCTGGGCGATGCGCTCGCCGTCGTTTATCACAAAATCTTCCTGAGAGAGGTTAATCAGAATCACGCAAATCTCGCCGCGGTAATCGGCATCGATAGTGCCGGGCGAGTTGAGCACCGTAATGCCTTTTTTCAAGGCCAGTCCGCTGCGGGGACGTACCTGGGCCTCATAGCCCGCGGGCAGCTCCATAAAAAGACCCGTCTTCACCAATCCCCGCTGCATAGGGGCCAACGTGATTGGACCGTCGGGCAGAAAGGCCTTCAGGTCCAATCCCGCCGACTGCGCCGTCTCGTACTTAGGCAGCGGGTGGTGCGAACGGTTAATAATCTTTACCAGCATGGCCGCCATCAGTCTTTATTGACCAAAATCTCGTCAATCATGCCGTACTCCTTGGCCTCCTCGGCGGTCAACCAATGGTCGCGGTCGCTGTCGGCATACACCTTCTCGTAGGGCTGGC
>Ga0247611_10009516_pt1 | contig 11662 bp, 10 predicted proteins | sample 177DNAGHGhighgp2_FD_192422 | JGI IMG/M metagenome (GOLD analysis project Ga0247611, IMG submission 192422) | Sheep rumen microbial communities from Palmerston North, Manawatu-Wanganui, New Zealand - 1770 DNA GHGhigh gp2 | ecosystem: Host-associated > Mammals > Digestive system > Stomach > Rumen... | reverse complement strand
GTTGATGGTTCCGACACCGCGGATGTACACGTGCGGATCGTTACCCGGAGAACCGATCGTGGAATTGATCTGGACACCGGAAACGGTTCCTTCCAGGGCAGTCGTGACGGAGGAAGTAGGCCGGTTGGCGAGTTGCTCGCTCCCCACGGAAGCGATGGCGCCGGTCAGGGAAGACCGTTTGGCAGCACCATAGGCAATGGTGACGACGGCCTCTTCCAGGGCTTCGCTGTCCGGATAGAGGACAATGTCAACGTTCGGCTGCACAGGTACTTCCTGTGTCTCCATGCCGATGAAGGAAATGCTGAGGGTCTTTGCGTTTGCGGGAACATTCCGCAGGAGGAAAGTACCGTCGACTTCGGTGATGGTTCCCACCTGGGTTCCCATCACGAGGATGGAAACGCCGGCGAGCGGTTCGCCGCTCTCATCGCGGACGGAGCCGCGAACGGTGGAAACTTGGGCGAAAGCGGTACTTGCCAGAACCACGAGCGTGGTCAGGAAAAGAAGGAGTCTTTTCATTTTCGCTTTATTAGTAGGTTAAACATAGTTTTCTTTCCAAGCCGGGCCATGGCAAACAAAAATGCCGGTACACCTACGGTACCGGCCATGGCCAAAGTCTTTCATAGGTTTGTGCAAATATAAGAAAAACCCCGCAAAAAACGAAGATTCTGAAGGAAACAAGCCTATTTCTTAAAAAAAGCGAACATGGCCGACCCGCTGCCGGACATGGCGGCATAGACGGCGCCGGCCTCGTAGAAGGATTGCTTGATTTCCCGAAGGCGCGGGTGTCTGTCGAACACGGTAGCCTCGAAGTCGTTTACCAGCAGGTCTTTCCACTCTTCGATCGGACGGGCGAGGACTTCCCGTAGCGACAGCTCCGGTACGCCGGGGACGATGCCGCGGTAGGCGTCGGCCGTGGACACGGCGATTCCTTCCGGAACGGTCACTTCGATCCGGTAGGCGGAAAGGTCCACGTCGAAGGGTTCGAGGATCTCCCCGCGGCCGCTTCCCAGCATCGGCCGGTTGTAGATGAAGAAGGCGCAGTCGCTCCCGAGCCGGGCGGCGAGGCCGGCGAGCTCTCCGTCGGAAAGGTCCAGCCCGGCGAGCTCCGCCATCATCCTGAGGGCGAAGGCCGCATCGGCACTGCCCCCGCCGAGACCGGCGCCCACCGGGGAGGTCTTCTCCAGGAAAACCTTCATCGGCGGGAGGTCAAACCGCTCACCCAGAAGCGCATAGGCCCGGGCGGCCAGGTCTTTCAGCGGTTCCCAGTCCACGCCTTCCTTCCGGGCGATGGTGACCATGAGTTTCCCGTCGGGCGAAATGCCCTGGGCCACCTGGCCGCCTGTATAAGTCTCCTGTATATGGGCCGACGTGCGGCTCCAGTCGTCCCCGGTGATGACCTCCAGGGTGTCGTGGAAGGCCTCGCAGGGGATGAACAGGGTGTCCAGGTCGTGGTAGCCGTCCGCACGGCGCCGAAGGACGCGGAGACCCAGGTTCAGTTTGACGTTCGGGTATGCGATCATACCCGCAAAGATAACGATTATTCCACCGTTATGGAAGTGAAATAGCCGTTGAAGGGGATTTCGGTCACCTCGCCGTCCCGCTGGAAACGGTTCGGAGTCCCGCTGCGGCCGGTCAGGGCCAGCAGCAGATGCCCCTCCCGTACCAGCGCACACCGGCCGGAAGTCAGGTACACGCCCGGACCGATGGCGAGCTCCCCGCCGCCGTTCCACCGGAAGCGCGCCGGGTCCCCGTCCTCGCCGGCAAGGATCCAGCCGGTCCTGTCCCCGTCCGACAGGACCTCCGTGACGACGGCTCCGCTCTCCAGCGGGAGCGCCCCGTCCCGGGCGGAGAACAGGAAGGACCGCCGGCCTGCGGGGCCGGTCGCCCGGACCAGCGCCAGGGCATCCCCCTCCCGGACGTACAACCGGCCCCAGAGCGTGGCCTCTCCGCCCTGAAGCGGCAGTGTGAATTCTCCCCCGTCGGCTTCCAGGACCAGTTTCCGGGGCCGGGAACGGATCCGGTAAACGCTGCCATGGGCATACCGGATATCGAACGTGTTTCCGTATCCTTCGTCGGACAGGGTCCGCCAGGTCTCCCCGCCGCGCATCACCCGGTATTCCTGCGTCCCTTCCGTCGGGACCTTCACGCAGTAATAGACGGCATCTTCCGCGCCGGTAAGGGCATCTCTGTCGGCAGCTCCGACGATGTTCCCGGTTTCGCTCCGGTACGCCTGAACGCCGTCTATCCGGTAAGTAAATCCCTGACCATCACGGTCTTGTCCTAAAGTATGCACATTCTCATCCCGGAGGAGGAAACCCACCAGCGTTTCGCGGCCCGGGAAGCGGAACAGTTCCCGTCCGTCGCGGAGGATGACGGTCTCGCCGGCCGTGGAATAGTCGGCATAGAGATGGCCTTCCGCAAACCGGTGCATGTCCGGATGGACGCATTCACCCGCCGGGACGGAGGAGACGACCTTGCCGTCGCAGTAGAGGTCGATCCACACCGGCCCGTCCACGGCGCAGGTGTCCTCCTCCCAGGCGAATCCGTCGGGAAAACGGACGGCGGTGAGCCAGACGTGCCCGCCGGGCGGGATGGCGGCGGCTCCGGAGGAGTCCCCGGGCGGCCGGGGATTATCAATCTGGTAACGGGGCACACCCGGGAAAAGCAGGTCGCGGGTGCAGGCCGCCAGGGTGGCGGCAAGAAAGAAGATAGCGAGTTTCCGCATGGCTTTTTTGCCGCCAAGATAGGAACTCGGAACAAAAAACAACACAAAGGAAAGTCCGTTTGTGTTGTTTCAGTATGCTTTTTAATGATTCTTATCGTTTCGGGGAGAACCTCAGGCCCACTTCGAAGTCCAGGCGCAGCGGTTGGATGGTCCTCAGGGACCGGGGCTGGCCGCAGTCGAAGTAGTAGCGGAGGGTGGGGTCGAAGTAGATACCCAGGTACGGGGTGAACTTGAACTCCACGCCTACGCCCATGCCGGCGGACAACTGGAGCGGCTTCACCTTCTGCCGGTAGTGGATGTCTCCGCCGGTGTCGTGGATGACGAAGTGGTTGTCCACGAGTTTTTCCGCCAGGCCGTCCATGCGCACGTGTACGTTCCAGTTGCCGTCGTTCACGATGTTGAAGAACAGGTTCAAGGGAATGCCCACATAGTGCAGCTGGTTGCTGATGTCCGTGTCATAGAGGGACTTGGTGACAACGCCGTCGCTGACCTCGAAGTAATCGCCCATGAAGGAACGGCTGAGGTTCGAGTACTGGATGCCGGTGCCGATGCCCCAGCGGGGGGTGAAGTCATAGCGGAAGCCGATGCCGGCGGATACCGGCAGGCCGAAGCTGAACTCCGGGCGTTCGGACAGGATGCCCGTCTGCGTGGGGTTCGGTGCGATGAAGATGCCGGATGTCCTGCGGATGGTGCTGGCGGGGCTCTGCGGCCGTGTGTTGGACTGGAGGTTGCCCTGCAGGCTCATGGAGTAGGTCCCGCGCCGGTGCGTCTTGTGCTCCTCGAAGGCGAGGCGGTTGAAGGCGTCCTGGTCGGAGGAGACGGATTCTTCCCGGCGCGCAGCCGGGACGATGATACTCTGCGGCCTGCGGTGCTCGTCGGGAACCACGGCTTCGGAGAAGAGAGGTTCGTCGGGTTCCTTGCAGACATCGAGAGCCGGAGCCTCCCAGACGCGGGCCGTGCGGGCCTGCAGCCGGGAGGCCTGCTCCACGACAGGGGAGACCTCCTCTTCCGGCAGGGTTTCTTCCGGAAGGGGAGCGTCTGTCGCCGAGGCGACGGTGTTTATGGTTGGTTGGTTAGAAAGGTTCTTTTCGGGGGAGGTCAGGACTACGGCCGCCGTGACGGCGGCAGCGGCAGCGACCCCGGCCATGCTTCTCCACAACCATGCAGGGACGGCCCGTTTCGGGGCGGCAGAGTGGTCCAGCCGCGCCTCGACGCCCTTCCACAAGTCCGGGGAAACGGATTCTTCCGCTCCGGCCATGAGGTTCCTTACATAGATATCAAACTCGTTCTCTTTCATTTTTTCTCTCGTTCCTTGATCATTTCCTGCAACCTGATCCTCGCCCGTTGGAGCTTGGAGCGCGTGGTTGCCTCGTTGAGGCCCAGCGCCTGTGCGATCTCCCTGTGGGAATAGCCTTCGATCACGTACATGTTGAAAACCGTCCGGGCGTCACCCGGGAGTGCGGCGATGAGTTCCATCAGTTCCTTGTATCCGATCTGCTGGACGGGGGTTGCTTCCTCACTGGAGAGGGAGCGCGCCTCGGAGATGTCGTCGCTGAGCTTGAGGGCGTCGGTTTTCCGGAGATGCATCAGGGCAGTATTGACAAAGATCCTGCGGGCCCAGCCTTCGAAGGACCCTGCCCCCGAATAGCTGTCAAGCCTGGAAAACAACGTGACGAACCCGTCCTGGAGGACATCTTCCGCCGCAGGCCGGTCTCCCGTGTAGCGGAGGCACAGGGCCATCATCTTGGGCGCAAGCGCTTCAAAAAGGCGCTTCTGCGCCTTCCTGTCTCCTTCCCGGCAGGCCGGAACAAGCCGTTCCAGGGCCCCGCCGGCGGGGGGATCTTCCGTTGCCGTCCAGGTTATAAGATGCAATCTGACCTTAAAATGTTTCATCCTGAGCGGAAAAATCAACGCTAAGACAAATTTCGTAAAAAATTCCCGGAATTGTATTATTTTTGTAAATGCCTTGCAGCGAAACGGAAAATTGAAGAAGATGAGAAGGACGATACTCTCCGCCATTTTGCTCCTCACGACGGTCTTATCCTTTGCCCAGAGCGTGGAAAGCGCGCTCGTGGACGCGGTGGCCCTCTATAACAACCGGTCCTATACCCAGTCCCGGAACCTCCTGCAGACCCTTTCCAAGGCGGCGCCCGGGAACGATGCCGTCCAGTATTACCTGGGCCTGAACGAGGCGATGCTCGGGAATGCCGACGCGGCGGTCTCCCACCTCAGGAAGGCCGTGGAACTGGACCCGCATAATTATTGGTACAAGCGCCGTCTTGCGGACCTGTACCAGGCCACCGGGGAGGACGAGATGACGGTCGGGATGCTGGAGAGCATCCTGGCCGAGTTTCCCGACAAGACGGAGGTCAGCTACGACCTGCTGAGCCTGTACCTGAAGCAGGAGAAGTACGAGAAGGCCCTGCAGGCCCTGTCGGACATCGAAAAGATCACCGGTCCCGGAGAGCAGATCGCCCGCACGCGCTATGACATCTACCGCCAGCTCGGCCGCGACGAGGAAGCCATCGGCACCCTGGAGGCCTTCAACGAGCAGTTTACGTCTCCTTCCGTCCTGTCCATGATGGGCGACTATTATCTGGGGGAGTACAAGGACTCCCTGGCGATGGCCTGCTACGAGGAAGCCCTCCATACCCAGAGCGACTATGTCCCCGCCATCCTCGGGAAAGCGGAGGTGTACCGGACCACCCGCCGCTATCCGGAGTATTTTTCAACGGTGGATGAATTCATTGACAGTGAAATGGTTCCGGTGGAGTCGAAGGGGATGTACATCAATAACGTCATCCGCAGCCTCGATCCGAAGGTCATCACCTTGCATCAGGCGGGTTTCGACGGCATGGCGGACCGTCTCGTGGCCCGGCATCCGGAAGACAGCACGGCGCTTTCCACCGCGGGCGGGTACTACTATGCGACCGGTCGGATGGACAAGGCCATCGGCCACTTCGTGAAATCCGCCGACCTGTACCCGGAAAGCCTTCCCCAGACGGTGACCTGCATCCAGGCCCTGGGGATGGCGGAGCGCTGGACAGAGGTGCGGGACCGCAGCATCGCCGCCTTCGACCGTTTCCAGGAGATGGGCTTCATGGACTACCTGAACATGGCCGACTATAACCTGAAAGACTACGACGCCGTCATCAATAACAGCCGCTATGTCATCGCCCGGAGCAAGGACAATCCCGAACTGCTGAAGTCCGCCTGGTCTCAGATCGGCGACATGTATCACATGAAGGGGGACACGAAAGAGGCCTACAAGGCCTACGAAAAAGCCCTGAAGATCGATCCGGATTACGCGCCGGTCCTGAACAATTACGCGTACTACCTTTCCGAAGAGGGGAAGAAACTCAAAAAGGCCCTCGCCATGTCCAAAAAGACCGTGGAGGCCGAACCGGACAATGCCACCTACCTGGATACCTACGGCTGGATCCTGCACCTGCTGGGGAGGGACGCCGAGGCGAAGCCCGTCTTCAAGCACGCGATGCTTTACGGGGGCAAGGACAGCGCCGTCCAGCTGGACCACTATGCCGAGGTCCTTTATGCGCTGGGAGAGTATGATTTGGCGAAGGTTTACTGGAACCAGGCCAAGGCCAAGGATACGGAAGGGGAGATTCCCGATCTCGAGGAGCGGGTGGAGGCCCGGCTGAAAGCCGTCGGCAAGTGAGGCGTATCCTTAATATGGTCCTGGTGCTGCTGCTTTTCGGAGCGGCGGCGGGGGCGCAGGATACCCGGCGTCAGGAAAGCCGCAAGGCTGCCCTCCAGAAGGAGATTGCGGAGATCAACCGCCGGCTCCAGGAGAACAGCCGTACTTCCAGCCGCGCCCTGACGGACCTCACCCTGGTGCGGCGGAAGATATCGGCCCGGCAGGAACTCATCGCGGAGAGTGACCGGGAAATCCAGGCTTTCGACGACTCGGTCCGTCTGAAACAGAAGGAAATAGACCGCCTCCAGGCCCGTCATGACACGCTTTCCCTGTATTATGACCGTCTCGTGCGGAGCGCCTACAAGAATCGGGACAGCCGGCTTTGGTATATGTATATCCTTGCGAGCGAAAACCTGGGACAGGCCGCGCGCCGTTTCGGCTACCTGCGGGGTTTCTCCCGCGAGTTGTCCGCCCAGGCGGAGAAAGTCCGCCAGGTCCAGGCCGACCTCGAAGTCGAGAAAGAACGCCTCGCCGCGCTGAAGGCCGCCGCGCAGTCTGTCCGGAAGCAGCGTCAGGCCGATGTGGAAAGCCTGCGGTCCGAGGAGGGAGAATCGGCGGCGCTGGTCGCCCGCCTGCAGAAGGACCGCAAGAAGTACCAGAAGGACCTGGCGAAAAAGAACCGGGAGGTGGAGGCCCTGAACCGTGAGATCGCCGCCATCATCCGCAAAGCGACTTCCAAGTCCGTCTCCGGGAAGAAAGCTGCCGCCAAGGGCGGGAAGAGCACGTCCACGGCGGTGGACGAGGCGCTCTCGGGCAGTTTTGCCTCCAACAAGGGCCGGCTCCCGTGGCCGGCGGAGGGAACGGTGGTGGACTCCTACGGACAGCACTACCACCCGGTGTACAGGAACGTGAAGCTTCCTTTCAACAACGGCGTCACCATCGCTGTCGCACGCGGGGCGCAGGCGAAGGCGGTGTTCGACGGAACGGTCGCGCAGATCGTCGTCATTCCGGGCTACAACAAGTGCGTCCTTGTCCAGCATGGCTCCTATTTCACCTTTTACTGCAAGCTTGGATCCGTCGCCGTCAAGGCCGGAGACCCGGTGACGACCGGCACGGTCCTGGGAACCGTGGACACCATCTCCGGGGAGGACCAGCTGCACTTCCAACTTTGGAAGGAACGAACCCCGCAGAACCCGGAATCGTGGTTGAAGTAGGCCTGTGCGCCGCGTGTTGAAAACTCCTGAAAATAGTAACAGGAATGTTCCAATTTAGATAAATTCTAAATTGAGAAATTTTGTAAGTAATTGTTTCGTAATGAATTAACAGTGAACAAGGGGCGGTGTTGAAAACTTTTTTCAGGGAAACTCGAACAACATTGGAAGGAATGGACTATCTTTGTCCTTCGGAGGGTGTCCCCACAAACGCCCGGACCCTGAAAAAGAATACGAAAACATAAACCCCTGGCAACCGGCCAACCCGCCGGCGATGCCGCTAACTGACACTACTATGGTAAAGCGTGTACTGAAACGCGACGGACGCCGCGTCGAATTCAACAACCAGAAGATTGTCGCCGCCATCCTCAAGGCGATGGACGTGACCGAGAGTGGTGAAGACATTGTCCTCGCCGCCCAGATCGCCCATGCGATCTCCCAGCTCGAGCAGGAAGAGATGACCGTGGAGGAAATCCAGGACGTGGTGGAGAACCAGCTGATGAACAGCCCCCGCCAGGAAGTGGCGAAGGAGTACATCCGTTACCGCAATAAGCGCAACCTGGCCCGCAAGGCCAAGACCAACGAGATCTTCGAGACCATCATCGACGCACAGGTGAACGACATCACCCGGGAGAACGCGAACATGAACGCCGACACGCCGGCGGGCATGATGATGAAGTTCGCCTCCGAAGCAACGAAGAGCTACGTGGACGAGTGCCTCCTTTCGGACCCGGTCCGTGAGGCCGTCGCCCAGAATTATATCCACATCCACGACAAGGACTACTATCCCACGAAGTCCCTCACCTGTATCCAGCACCCCCTGGACATCATCCTGGAGCATGGGCTCAAGGCCGGCCACGGCGAGTCCCGTCCCGCGAAGCGCATCGAGACGGCCTCCGTCCTTGCCTGCATTTCCATGGAGACGGTCCAGAACGAGATGCACGGCGGCCAGGCCATCCCGGCCTTCGACTTCTATCTCGCCCCGTTTGTCCGCAAGACCTTCGAGGAAGAGGTGGACCAGGTCAGCGACCTGTTCAACACGGATTACAGCGACCTGAAGAAAGAGGCGATCGACGATTACCTGAAGCATGACCTGATCGGCCTCCAGGGCCGCGACCGCGCCCTGCAGCACGCCATCAACCAGACGGTGGGCCGCGTTCACCAGGCGATGGAGGCGTTCGTACACAACATGAACACCATCCACAGCCGCGGCGGCAACCAGGTCGTATTCTCTTCCATCAATTACGGTACCGACACGTCCGCCGAAGGCCGCTGCATCATCCGTGAAATCCTGAACACCACCTACGAAGGCGTGGGCAACGGATCCACCGCCATCTTCCCGATCCAGATCTGGAAGAAGAAGCGGGGCGTGAGTTACCTCCCGGGCGACCGCAACTACGACCTGTACAAGTTCGCCTGCAAGGTGAGCGCCCGCCGTTTCTTCCCGAACTTCCTGAACCTCGACGCCTCCTTCAACCAGGACGACGCCTGGAAGGCCGACGACCCCAAGCGCTACGAGCACGAGGTCGCCACGATGGGTTGCCGCACCCGTGTGTACGGCAACAAGTTCGGTCCCAAGACCTCCATCGGCCGCGGAAATCTCTCCTTCACGACGATCAATATCGTCAAGCTCGCTATCGAGGCGATGAACGAGGAGTCTGACAAGGGGCTGAGGATCAAGAAGTTCTTCCAGAAGCTGGACTGGGCCCTGGAGATCGCCGCCCGTCAACTCAACGAGCGCTTCGACTTCCAGAAGACCGCCCTCAAGAAGCAGTTCCCGCTCCTGATGAACGGCCTTTGGCTGGGCAGCGAGAAACTGGACGACAACGATACCATCGAATCCGTCATCAACCAGGGTACCCTTTCCATCGGCTTTATCGGCCTCGCGGAGTGCCTGATCGCCCTTGTGGGCAAGCACCACGGTGAAAGTGAGGAGGCGCAGGAGCTGGGCCTGCGGATCATCTCCCACATGGCGGAGAAGATCAACGGCTTCGCCGAGACCTACCAGCACAACTTCACTTTCCTCGCCACCCCGGCGGAAGGCCTCTCCGGCAAGTTCACCAAGCGGGACAAGAAGACCTTCGGCGTCATCCCCGGCATCACCGACAAGGACTACTACACGAACTCCAGCCATATCCCGGTGTACTACAAGTGCACTCCGGAGCACAAGGCGAAGATCGAGGGCCCGTACCACAAGTACGAGAACGCCGGCCATATCTTCTACGTGGAGATCGACGGCGACGCCACGCACAACCCGCAGGCGATCATGAACATCGTGGACCTGATGGACAAGTACGACATCGGCTACGGCTCCGTGAACCACAACCGCAACCGCTGCCTGGACTGCGGCTTCGAGAATGCGCAGGACAACCTCCACGAGTGCCCGCATTGCCACGGCCACCACATCGACACCCTGCAGCGCATCACTGGCTACCTTGTGGGGACGACCAACCGCTGGAATTCCGGCAAGCTCGCCGAGCTCAAGGACAGAGTGGTGCACGAATGAGAATCAGAGTCTTAAAGATCCTCGAACAGACAATGGCCGACGGCCCGGGCTTCCGGACGTCGGTTTATTGTGCGGGGTGCAGGCATGCCTGCAAGGGGTGTCATAACCCCCAGTCCTGGGATTTCAACGCCGGTGAGTGGATGGACGTCCAGGAAATCCTGGACATCATCAAAGCCGACAGCATGTCCAATGTAAGCTTCTCCGGCGGCGACCCCCTGTATCAGGTCGATGCCTTCACGGAACTCGCCCGCCGCATCAAGGAGGAGACCGGCAAGACCATCTGGTGCTGGACCGGCTTCACCTATGAGGAGGTCCTTGCGGATCCGCACCTCGCGCAGATCCTCCCGTACCTGGACGTGCTGGTGGACGGTCCCTTCATCCTGGAGCAGCGCGACACGGAACTTCTGTTCCGGGGCAGTCCCAACCAGCGCATCATCTATTTACACGAACAGCCCGAGGATGATGACATCCCCGGGACTGTTCCGCTGGTTCCTCTCAGGTAAATCCTATTCTCCCACGACCCACACGAGGACGTGCCGGTCGAAGGTGATATATTCGAGGTCGAACTCCTCTTCCTCGTCCTTCTTGCCGATGAAGGTGGCTTCCAGCTCGCCTTCGCCGCGGGGGCGGAAGCGCTCGATCTCGATCTGTTCGGCGAAATCGACATTGTAGCGGCTCAGGAGCTTGAAAATGGCCTCCTTGGCGCACCAGTAGATGGCGAGCTGCTCGTTGCGCTTCTCGTCTTCGAGGTCCTCAATCTCGTCCTCGGAGAGGGCTTTCTTCTCCACGACGGAGAAGTCGCGGTCCAGGGATTCGATGTCGATGCCCACGTTCTCCTCCTCGTGGAGGATGACGGCCACGTACTTTTCGGTATGGGTGATGGAGATGTTCACCGGGTTGTTCTCCAGGTAGGGCTTTCCGTTGTCGTGGTGACTCAGGTACACCTTCTCGTCGAACATCGTGTTCAGGAGGGCGCGCACCGCAAGGCGCTGCTTCCGCAGGGATTCGCTGCGGATGAACGAGATTTCCTCCATCTCGTCGCTGGGGGTGGAGCTCATTTCCTTGAGCTGTTCCTCGGTTTCGGTGATCTGCCACACGCCGATCTCCGCTTCATTGTCAAGTTTCCTCTTCAGATATAGTCCCATAAATGTCAGTTTGAGCTAGCAAATGCAGCAGCGCCCGGCTCCTCGAAAGGACCGGGAACTCCAGTATGTACGGAATCGCAACGGAGGTTCGTCAGAACTGACGACCCCTGTCAATGACACGACCGGACTGGGAGGCTCCATTTTGCTTGCTACCAATTAACCCTACAAAGATAATGGATTTTTCATAAATGCAAACCAATCTTTGACGGGAATTTGCTATCTTTGCGGTGCCAAACGCGAAACGTTGAAACAATTAATCATAAAGTCATGAAATTCCTCACTGATGAAAAGCTTCGGGAGTTTGACACAACTTTTTTGAAAAAATAATGCAGAGAGGCGTTGCGCCTCTTTTTTTTGTCAAATATTATTCTTATATTTGTGCTAATTATAGCTAATTTGCATCATGAACCTTATCAAGAC
>Ga0247611_10009515_pt1 | contig 11663 bp, 8 predicted proteins | sample 177DNAGHGhighgp2_FD_192422 | JGI IMG/M metagenome (GOLD analysis project Ga0247611, IMG submission 192422) | Sheep rumen microbial communities from Palmerston North, Manawatu-Wanganui, New Zealand - 1770 DNA GHGhigh gp2 | ecosystem: Host-associated > Mammals > Digestive system > Stomach > Rumen ... | reverse complement strand
TTAAAATGGCAATTTCGTCACCAAAGAGAGTGAAATATAGGGATGTGATGTCAAAAAAATAGCACAGTGAAGCCGTTAGGCACCAACACTGTGCAAATTAGGAATTTTATAAAAAAACTCGTTTACTCATTTTTCATATAACTTCTTATAATTTATTAAAGCTTTTTTCCCATTTGTAACAAGTGGTATTCTATCATTCTTCTTAAAATATACTCTTTTACTTTTATTTCCAACACGATTTTCAAGGTTTTCCATAGTTATCATCCATTTTTTTCCTAATTTATATCTATAATAAACAAAATGCTTAGCAACCTTACCGGAAGTATCAATATATACTTCAGTAACTATGCCCCTTATTTCATAACCATGTTTTCTAATATTTAAATCATATAAAAAATTTATTAGTTGATATAGTAACAACAAAAACAAAACTATCAAAACTATCAAAATAATAATGAATGCAATATAATTTTTGCTTAAGAAAAAATGAATGTCAAAAACAAATAGTACAATTATAAACACAAAAATTATTGTGGGAATAACTCCATGGAAAGATTTCTTAATACATATCATTAAATTATACCTCTAACAAATGATATAATTCCTGAACTTACATCGGATATTAAAGATTTTATAGCATTATAATTAAGAGCATCATATAATCCTTTTTTTACACCTTCAAATCCAAGCATTCCAATCTTTAAATTACTATATCCCGCATTTGCCAACCTCTTATTGATTAAAGATTTATTATTTGTAGTTCCAATAATCCTAATTAATTTATTCGATGTCATTTTACTTGTTGCAAATTTGCCAATTCCATATGTCACAGTAGAAACTACTGCCCCTATTGTGAAAAATATTAAGGCATCTTCAAAAGAAGTAACTAATCCATTGAAATATCCGCTTACCACTTCTGAAAAACCTCCAAGTAATGCTGTAGTTCCCAATCCAACACCTGCTCCAGCAATTGCTCCGGAAAGAGCCCCTATTCCTGCTTGTTTCAATACCTCCCACGAATCAATATTCGACCAGCCATTAGATATACCTTGAGAAATAATGCTAGCACCTACAGCTACATAAGCACCAATAGTTGCGCCAATTAACATTGCTGCCGCTGTTCCTGTAATAATGGCTGCCGAACCAAAAGAAACAACAGTTAACGCTGTTAATGCGGCAAGAGCAACCCCCGTTAATAACCATCCCAACCACTGAGGTAAATTTCCATCAGGATCCACATTCATAACAGGATTATTATTACAATATACAAATAAATTCAAACCACCAAGTGTATCATAATCTTTATATTCTACACTATCTAATGATATAAATCTCATTGTATCAGGATCATAATATCTTGTGTTTAGATAATATAGATTTGTTTCATTATCATAATAATATGATCTATATCTTATTGGATTTATATTAGCTATATTATCTACATTTATTATTACATTACATTTTCCAAATATATCATATGAATATTTTGCATACACATTATATTCTTCATCTATTACTTCTATTACATCATTAAATATATTTTTAATGTAATAATAATCTTTAGTTTGATTATTAGAATTTAATGTAAATCCTATTATTCCATTTATTCCATAATTATATGTTATAGTTGAAATGGAATTTGATATATTAGAACCATTATCTATTTGTCCATTAATAGAATTACCTGATGTTATTATTTCTTTTAATAATTTATTACCATCTCTAATATAATCTATTTCAGAAATTGATGTAATCTTTTTAATTCTTAATCCATTATAATCATATTCATAATAATTATTACCATATCTTATTAATTTATTATTATCCCATAATAAAATATTACCTTTATAATTTATCGGTCTTAATGAATTATCATATATTATTTCATTATTAGAATATGATAATAATTTATTATCTTTATCATAATTATAATCTACATATTCTGAATTTAATAATATATCATTATTAGAATAATCATGTATACCCTTTGATATGATATTATTATTTTCATCATATGAATATGTATATGTGTGATTGAATTCTTTTGAATCCCATCTTATTATTCTATTTAATCCATCATAACGATATATATTTTCATTATGATTAATATTTGATTTAATAATATTTCCACATTTATCATACATAAATTTATTATATGTAACTTTATTATCATATTTTTGTTTATGTATTTTAACTAGATTAGTAGTTCTATTATTTATATTTAAATATTCGTAATTATTAGATATGATATTAGAATTTAATTCTTTTATTCTTTTTAATGAATCATAACTAATATTTTCTTCGTAATCATTATGTGATAATGATATTAAATTATTGTCATTATTATATACATACTCATATTCATCATTATCATACTTAATTGATGTAACATTTGAATATATATCATTTGAATATTTTTTAATATAATTATCATTTGTTGTTTTTGATAATGTATTATCTATATATTCGTATGATTCTATTGTATTATTATCTTTATCTGTTAAAGATATTAAATTATCAGATGAATCATAATTATAATTTAATATTACTTCTTGTGTTTCATTATTTATCTTTTTTACACATAACAATTTATCATATAAATCTGTTATTTTCATGTATCCTGTATTATCATTTAATTTTGATACATAATATTTATTACCTAAATATTCATTATATTCAAATGTCATGTACATATTATCATTGATACTAAGTGATATTTCTCTATTCCATTCATCATATGTATATGAATATTTAATATTGCCTAATACTTCATTATTTAATTTACCATCTTTAATTAAATTAGAATGTGACAATAAATCTGATTTAATCGAATCCTTTGATTCACTTATTATATATCCATTTGGAGATTCATTATAAAATTCATTTACAGATTCTTTATATTTTGATTCATATCCTAATTCATTAGTAGATGATGATATAAATCCATTATCTTCATATTTAGATTCAGTAATTATTCTATTAGATGAGTCTAATTCATTATATGATATTGTTTTTATATTATTACCTTTATCATCATATTCATATAATGTAACATTATTATCTGAATCAATTATTTTTGAAATATTTGATTTATTATCGTAATAATATTTTTTAGTTATTACCTTTTCTTCAGTTGTAACTAAATTATTATTTAAATCATATTTTTCATAATTAATATATGAAATTTCTTTTTCTTTTAATTCATTAATATTATATTCATATTCAATATGATTATTTTTAATAACATATCCAGTTTTAACACTATCTTCTATTATTGGATATTTAATATCATTTACCCATAATTCCTTTGGAGATTTTCCACTGTCATATTCTATATATTGATAGCTACAATCAGCTAATACAATATTATTAATCTCACAATCTCCACTGTTATTAGAATAATCTACATTAATAGTTATAGAATTAGGTCTAATGGCTTTGCCACTTACATCTTCTTTTAATGTTATTGGTATAGCTATTAATTGTTTTCCTGTTATATTAGGGTTAAGTGATGCACCATAAGTTAATGTTTCATTTGAATATATTAAATTTATTCTTATTTCATATTTTATACTACTTGTGTTATATGTATGATCACAATATGATGTTTTTCTATATTCATTTATATTAGATAATGAATTAGCCTCTAATATAGTATATAATGTATAATCAGTTTTAATAACTGATGGTAATGTGACATTATATGTTTTAATACCAGTAAAAGTTTGATTATTAGAACTAAATATAATCTCATCTTTTTTATTAGTATTAAATATAAAATTACAATGTGATGAATCATATTCATATCCAGTTATATTATATATTTCATTATTTCTATATTCAATTTCATTTAATAATGAATTATCATTATCAAATAAATACTCATATATAGAATAATTATAAGTATTACCATTTAATATATATTTTGTTTTATCTAATATATTAATTTGATTATTGTAATATATATAATTATGTAATTCTTTATAATGATTTAATGAATTTATTTTATCAATTCTAGATACATTATTATCATTATAATAAATTCTATATCCGATTCCTCCATTATCAATTATTTCATATAATTTATTATTTGAATAATTAATATTTGTTATATTTTCATCACTTGTTATTGTCTTGACTTTGCCATTTTCATAGCTAATACTAACTGTATTACCAATATCATTTATAACACTAACTAATTTATTATTTGAATTATATTCTAATTCAATTGTTTTATTATCATTTGTTGTAATAGATATAATGTTATTATTGCTATCAAAATCAAATAATAATTGATTATTATATTTATCAAATATTATAGATAATCTATTATATTCATTAAATCCATATATTAATGATTTACTTGAATCAATTAAAAATAAAACAGGTATCTGTTTTTTTAGTTGATTAAGCTCGTATTCTTTTTCAGTCTTTAATTTATTATAATATGATATTAATTGAATATTTCTTTGAATACATAAATTATAATATGTATCTCTTATTTGATTATATCTTTGTTCTAAGATATTCTTCTTATTTAATAATAATGATTGATTATCTTTGATTGAAGCATTTTTAGCATTAATTTGTTTTTGATAATTCCATGATGTTTCTTCAATTTTTTTTGATAATAATTGAATTTGTTGATTTAATGCTTCTACATCTCTTGTAAATTCTTGTTCATGATACTTAGAATTTTTAAAACATACAGTTAATTGATTAAACTGAGTTGTATTAATAATATCGTTATTAATATCTCTAATACTATAACTATCATTATATAAGCCCTGCAAACTCTTCTTTTCCATCATTTGGCCATTATAATCATCATATAAATAATGACTTACATTATCACCTGTAGAGTTAATATTGGTTTGTCCCCATGCACTTTGTAAACTTTTTTTAGTCTTTGTATAATACTGAGCTTTATAACTATATAGTGAGTTACTATCAGATAATATTGCATTATTTAGTTGTGCTTGAAGATTTAAAACATCATATGATAATTGTTCAATACTTTTTTGATATGTTTCATATAATCCATAATCATTATCAAAGACTTTCCCATATTCATTATTTTGATATTCTAAATCTTTAATTGTTCCATTTATATTTATTAATTCTTGTTCTAAATTTATTAATTCTTCATTTCTAAAATCTATATTATTGCTATTTATAAAATCAGCATAATCTCCTGATAATCTATACCCAGAATCACTTTTATAATATGTTTTTATAATATGTCCATCATATATTAATGTACCATCTGAATTTATTGTTATATTCTCTTTATCAACATATATTCTTTCATTATTATCGTTTAAATAATAATATAATAATTCTAATAATTCTTCATAATCATCCCTAATTATTTTATATTTAGTACCACTTATTTTAGATATAGATATATTTGATATATTTAATGTTCCATTATCATCTATTAATAAATCTAAGTTAGGATTAATATAATAATTGCTAAATGATAATCCGTTATGCTTTAAATATAATTTTTTATCATTTAATCTATATAATAGCTTAGAATTATATAATTCATAATTTATTGTTTTATATTTCATATTAGTATTCCTCATATATTTGCCTAAAATATGCTGGTGTATGAATTCCATTGTTACATTTATAAATATATAAAGTATCTATATCATCTCCATCAACACCTGATGCTTCATATTGTTCTAAATAATAATATGAATTTGTTTTAGGAATATAAATTTTATTATTTATCATATCTTCTATATCTTGCCCATTTATTTCTATGCTCATTATCAATGTAGAACTTGGATTATCTGAAAAATAAAAAACATAATTCATATTAGTTAAAAAATAACCATCATAAGAAGTTGAGCTTCCACTAAATATTTGATGCATTTCTTTGTGCCTTCTTACTTCTCTTGATGCTATAGACTTTATATATGTTTCTAGCAAAATATCATTGATTATTATCTCTCCATTTTGATTTATTGAAACTATATTTTGATTATTTAAATTGTTTTTGATTCTAAGTGTATCTTCCATTTGAATTCTAAACTTATTATTCCCATATGAGGCCTTATTCAAATTTGTATGACAATTTAATTTGTTATTATTTGAATCAACTCCAATATCTGATGTAGGTGTTGACAAATAAAATCTATCATTATCAATTTCTAATTTTGTATCATTTGATGATATAGTTATTTTGCTTCCATAATTCATTTCTATTTTTGAATTTAAATTAGTAATACAGACATTATTTGTTTGTATTTTTAATTTAGTATTTCCACAAATTAATGCCTCTATTTCATCATCTGTTATATCAAAATATGTGGCATCTATTATGCTTGATGTTTCTTCATTTCTATGTGGAATAGTTCCAATTTTTGTTCCTGTAGAAAAAAGCTTCATTGATGAACCTAAATTAAAATATTCCATTTGACCATTTGATACATAAGTAGTACCTTTTTTCTTTATTAAATCAAATGCTTGATTTGCAGATATCTCAAAAGGAGAATATCCTGATATAGAAAAAAATAATTTTCCATTATCTAATGCATAAATTACTGCTTTACCATTAGGCGGAGTTACTATACCATTAGAAATAGAAAATTCTATATTTTGATCATCTTTATAATTAATATTTGATAATACTTCATCTGTTATATTTGTACCATTTTCTAAAACATTAGATGGTACATCGGTAATATGTACATCTTCATAAGTGTTATTAGATTTAGTGATTCTTTTTAATGTTGAATCTGTAAGTTTTTTTGTTTCAATCATTTCTTTTTCCTTCCTTTTTAATTATTATATGCGATGCTTATGTTTTAATTATAACATCCTTTAACATAACTGTCTATTTTAATATTTCGTATATTCATATAATCAAGTATATAAATAAATATAAAAATCTATTAAATATAAATAGCTATGATTTTTAACTACAAATATAAAAAAATCCTAATCTAATATGTTCCAAACACACCAGATAAGGACTTAATAATATCTTTAATTATACTAAACTGCAACGTAAGCATACGATTGCGGAGGAAACTTCACACCATAATGCGATAATTCAACAGGTTCATCAAAAGATGTGATTTTACCAAGTTTATATGCAAATGCATATTCTCTATTTTTAAAATAGGAATCAAAAAATTTTTTTGTAACGCCAGAAAATTCTCCTGTTTCTTTCCATAAATCATCTGGTTTTAATTTTATAATATCTATTACCTCTACTTCTGCAACAACTCTTTTTATAGGACATGTTTCATATATTAAAATTGATTCAACAGGTCTTTTAGCTACCTTAGTTCTATATTCATATTTTTTAGAACCATTAAGAATGTTTTTAACATGGATTGGATTAATCGATAGCAACAATTTTTCTTTCATATATTAATTTAAACCACCCTTTTTTATTAATTCATTAAAATTATCTTGTGATACATACGTAAAGTTTCTTGGCCCCTTATCTTTTTCTACGATTCCTAGTTCATATAAATCATTCAGAATTACTTTTTTACTAAAGGTTTTATATTGAATCATCTTTATAACAGTCTTATATTTTGAAAAAAGGTTTCTTAACTCCTGATTACTAAAAACAGATCTATTACCACATTCAGTTATAAAATCATTCAAATTAGAAAAACTTTTTAGACTTTCTAATATGCAAATTCCTGTAATAACTGAAGAATACTTTTTAGGATATCTTTCTCCAGTTCTATAAATAAATATGTAATCACCTGGCTTAGCTTTAGTATAGCGAGGATCGGCTGATGAAACATAAACCTTTTCCAAAGCATATCTATGAGCCCTATTATCACTATACAGCATAGAATTTTCATTAGATAAGATCATGTCTGGAAATAAATCAGTATGATATTTAGGATAGATTGGTAAAATCCAACTATTATTTAAGCTAACATTCGGATAATTCTCTTTAACACTTAGCTTATTATCATAACCATTCATAGTTTTAACCAATACAACTTCTCCGTTTGTTTTATGGCCCCATCTTACAAAGCCCCACTTAAATAGAATTTCTTCCAATCTATTTACTTCATCACGCTTGTTTTCAAATAATGTCACATATACTTCTTCGACATTTGCTTTTAAAGCATTATCAAATATAATTTTTATAAATCTTTCAGATAACCTAAATCCCTTACTATCAATTTTAAAGGTACCAACTTTCAGCCTTAACTTTGGGAGAAATTTAGGTATAATATCAGAATAATTCTCATTTTTTTCTTCAATTTTAAGATATAAAAATGCTTTTAATTCATTATCTATTTCAAACACATATGCTTCTTCATCAAGTTTACTTTTATACCAATTATCAAACCCAGAATAGTCATCTCGTAATGAATCAAAAAAGCTAGAATTAAGATTGACTTCTGAAAACTTTCTCTTTTTAACAGATAACATTTTATAATCAACTTTATCTGGATAAGTAGTATTAATTTTATGAAAAAAAGACATTGGAGTCATGACCATATCAGAGATTCCAAGATCAGAAGCCTTACGTATCATTTCTCTATCATTTGTTATCAAATAATCAATCCTACCAAAATACGCCTGTTTTAATAATTCATTATCGATAAGACTGTTGTCATCCTTAGCATAATTATTAAACACACTATCAAGAAATACATCAGTGCCATCAGTTATAGATAATTCCATATAGGATTCGATCTTTTTTAACATGATATCTCGTATCTTTTCATCTTGATATTTTTTTATTTCTTCCTTTGTTTTAGGATGAATATATTTCCTTATTCCCAACTTATCAAACATTTTATATATTTGCATAACCTCATCGGAAACAATATTTGAACTTTCCCTCTGAATTATTATATTAGTATCCAAAAGAACAGTTGCATTTTTTATTGGTTGTATACTTGGAGCAATGTCAAAAACAAGGATACCATATTTTTCAACTTCTTCTTTTGGATAAAACTTATAACATTCCTTTAAAACTTGTTCTTTATTGTCATATAATCCTCTAAAGTCATCCTGCCAATTTTCTTCAAGAGCCAAGTCCCAATTAGTATATTTTTTAATATTATTTACTACAACCTTTATAGAATTAGATGGATCTTGATTAGAAACCATCATCAATATATCGCCTTTTTTTACATTTAAATATTTATCATATGCTAGTCTATATTCATGCTTTTTACTATATTCAGCAATATGCTGAATATATTTATCCCTAATTTTTATTCTCAAAATACTCATTATTACAATCTCCAGCTAAGCGAATAGATTTAAAACAGTCGTTATATCATTATCATCAAAATTTATTTTTACAATATCAAATTCAACATTCATTTTTTTGGCATATTGACTTGATATTTCAATTTCTTTTTTTTGAAAAGAACAAATCATATCATCATCATATTCCTTAGCATCCCTTTTTTTTAATGTTTCAGAAATATATTTAGGTTCTCTAACAAAAACAATTATTCTTTCAATTTGTAATTTTGATATATCTTCATAATCAATAACATCATAACCATTTTCTTTAAGTATACAAAAATGACCAGCCAAAATAAAACGACTATGCTGTTTTAATAATTCAGCAACCTCATTTAATAAAACTAATTGATTATTTTTTAAATTAGATACGTACTTATTCGCACCATAATTCTCATTAATTTTTCCGGATATTAAATCACTTGAATTAAAAAAAGGAATTTCTAATTTTTTTGAAATAATACTACACAAAGTGCTCTTTCCAACACCATATATACCACCAATAAATATTACTCCCATTGCACCTGTCTCCTACAGGATAATTATACCATAAGTAAATTATTATTAATAAGCAAAAAATACACTCACCATACATTTTTTTAAAATGATATTTATCAAGTCTCATAATTGCTTTATGTCTACCGGGTCGAGGTTAAAATGTAGAAAAAGTATTTTTGATTTTTTAGTTCAAAAATACTTCATTTTAAAATTTCTTAAATTTCAAAAAAATGGCTTTATTACTGGTTTCTTTTCTTATTTACACCATATTCATTTTTAACAAATTCACGAAAAACAACTGGAATATCAAATGAATCTATTACTATATAATTTGTTTTATATCCATTTGTTTTTCTATCTTCGAAAATACAAATGTAAGCATATGATGTATTTTATTCCCATCATCATCTAATCCACACACAACTACCTTTTTAATTAAAACTTCAAATACATCTTCATCGAATTCATCAATTGTAAGCTTAATAATATGATAAAAATAAGAACCGCTAAAAAAGAAAGGCAAAAAGAAAGAAATTTAGAATATTTAAAATATTTCAGTACTCAATTTCACCGCCCCATGAGTATGAATTCTCAATTCTTTTTATCAATGAATAATCAACATTAGAAATAAACAAATACATTCTTGAATATCTTCTATCTTTATAGTAACACATATCATAAAAGTACAAACCAAATAAATCATTATTTTTAATTGAATAACAATTATTAGAACCATTAGATAAATAATCTATCTTTTTTTCATCATAATGATAAACATCGGTTAAAGGATTTAGGGCATAATTAACCCATCTATACTCAGAAGGTCCTTTTATAAATTCCTCATATCCATGAAATACTTCAAAAGCAATAATACTTTTACTTTCTTTCTCTATTATCGAATACCAACCATCTGACTCAATAAATATCCACTCGTTTGGCAAATATAAAGTACCTCCTCGAGCTGGTAACTCAATAGGTAATTCAGTTTTATACATTCCTTTATGATTGTCAAACCACCCTAATTCATTAATCCCAAAACTAATACCTAAAATGACTAATGGTGAAAATATTAATAAAACAATTATAAAAATCAGGATAAAATATCGAATCCTAAATTTGCGTTTATTATTTTTTTTCTCTTTATATTTTTCTTCTAATTCTTTCATTTCATTTTCGTATTTTTCATATATTTTTTTTATTTTCTCGTTATTATCATCAGTCATATAATTCACCTAAAAAAATAGAAAATTGGATTTATTATGATGCTTATAAACTCAAACACAAAAGCATCAAAATCTTTTTTAATGCCTAATGGCGATGGATCAAATCGCTGAATTTTTGCCCCATTTCTACCATGCTCATTATTAAATGCATATAAAATATAATGGAATATCATTTCTAGATCAATTCCCGCAACTGATCTCGAGGCATCATCATTATAATATTCCTTTTTCATATATGTTGAATAAATAAATGAAGTCCATAATGTATAATGCTTACTATCTTGAAAGATAAAGTTTGAATCTCCTATAGCATCAATGTTAAACTTTGTTTGCTCTATTACAGTATTCCAATTAAATGCAACAACTCCAGCATTACCTACGAAAATACCAGACAAAGTCCAAAAAAATGTTTCAACACCACTTTTATTCAATAATCTAGATGATTCATAGGCTTGATTTGCACCAATGAATGCCAATCCTATTGGTCCACCCAAAATGCCTATTACCCCTCTAACCCATACTGGAAGCTCCCAATCGCCATCAGGATCTACATTCATAATAGGATTATTATTACAATATACAAATAAATTCAAACCACCAAGTGTATCATAATCTTTATATTCTACACTATCTAATGATATAAATCTCATTGTATCAGGATCATAATATCTTGTGTTTAGATAATAT
>Ga0247611_10009514_pt1 | contig 11663 bp, 5 predicted proteins | sample 177DNAGHGhighgp2_FD_192422 | JGI IMG/M metagenome (GOLD analysis project Ga0247611, IMG submission 192422) | Sheep rumen microbial communities from Palmerston North, Manawatu-Wanganui, New Zealand - 1770 DNA GHGhigh gp2 | ecosystem: Host-associated > Mammals > Digestive system > Stomach > Rumen ... | reverse complement strand
TTTTACCTCAAAAGCTTGCAAACCGCACAGGCGATGTTGTATCTTTGCACTCCGGATAACAATATCATTTTATTAACCTCTTTTTTAGTAATCTTTTTATGATGAAGACTCAAAAAATCACGCCTGAGGCTGTCAATGCCTCACAGGCGGGAGCGCTCCTGACGGAGCAGTTCCTGCACGAGAATTACCGTTTCCGTCGCAACGTGCTGAACGGGAAGGTAGAGTTCATAACCCTCAAAGACGAGGACGAAGCCACGTCCGGCTACCGCCCGCTGACACAGGAAGCACAGAACAGCATCATCCTGCATGCCAAGCGCGAGAACATCTTCGAGAACAAAGACTCGAAGTCGGACATCACGGAGTTCCTTCACTCTGAGGAAATTCCACTCTTCGACCCCATCAGGGTATATCTGGAGTCCTTGCCTGCCTGGGACGGTCAGAATCATGTGGGTAGGCTTTTCAGCCGTATCCCCGGCATCAGCACCGAGCAGCTGTCGTTCCTTTGTATATGGATGCGCTCAACGGTGGCTCATTGGCTACAGATGGACACGCTGCACGGCAACGAATGCGTTCCCACGCTGATCGGAGCACAGGGATGCGGGAAGACCACCTTTCTCCGTCGTCTGCTGCCCCAACACCTGCGCCAGTACTATCTGGACCACCTGAACCTCTCCAACAAGTTCGACAAGGAGATGGCGCTGACCAACAACCTGCTGGTGAACCTCGATGAGCTCGATGCCATCCGGCCCAGTCAGCATGCCTCGCTCAAGCAGACGCTCTCGAAGAGCAAGGTGAACGGACGTCCTGTCTTCGGAAATGCGCAGGAAGACCGTCCACGCTATGCCTCCTTCACGGCAACGACGAACAATCCCCATCCACTGACAGATGCCACGGGCAGCCGCCGCTATATCTGCCTGACCATTCCCAAGGGACGGTATATCGACAACGCCGGCGACATCGATTACGAGCAGCTATACGCGCAGGTGCTCCACGAACTGCGCAGGCTGAAGACACCCTATTGGTTCAACAACGAGGAAGTGGCCCGCATCCAGCAGCTCAACCGCGGATTTGTAGAGCAGAAGGATATGACTGAGATTGTTGCCATTCACTTCCGCAAACCTAAGGAGGGAGAGAAGGTCATGCCCCTCAGCATCGGACAGATGCTGGAGATCATCCAGCGCGAGTATCCTTCCGTGAAGAGCACGCACAGCAACCGCATTCAGCTCGGGAGAGCAATGAAGGAGTTTGGCTTTGAGAGTGTGAATTATCACCATTACTCCTGCTACAGGGCGGTGCCGCTCTTCGCCGCATAATTGAAAGGATGGGGGTCGTGTGAGGTATATGTGATATCTGTGTGAAGTGTCATGGCTGTACTTCACACGCCCCAATCCCTTTGCCCATCGGGGCTGCAGCGCATTTATGTGAATATGTGAGGTACCCCCCTCCAACTCCCCCGAGGGGGAGGGGAAGGAGTCAAGTAGTCAAGTAGTCAAGTAGTCAAGTAGTCAAGTAGTCAAGGAGTCAAGGAGTCAAGTAGTCAAGAAGTCAAGTAGTCAAGTAGTCAAGGAGTCAAGGAGTCAAGTAGTCAAGTAGTCAAGTAGTCGGGAAGCCAAGAAGTCAACCTAAATCAGGAAACGTCATTACTTTTTACATTTTACTTGATGACGACCTTGCTGTCGTTGATGATATACACGCCTTTCTTCAGCGAGGAGTGGGGGGTGAGCGACGAGGAACTGGTCAGCTTCCTTCCCTGCAAGTCATAGACTGCGCCGCCGCGCCCCCCTTGCGTAGGGGAGGAGAAGAGGGTGATGCCATCGGAGGTGACGGGCTCGATAACCCAGCAATAGACGGGCTCGAGCGAGGCGTAGGATGTCTCGCCGTCGAGAATGCTGTACCAGTTGTTGTAGTTGCTGGTGGTCAGGTCGAAGCCGGAGGCGCGGATGGCGTAACGGCGGGTCTTGTAGCTCTGCCAGATGGGATGCATGTAGGCGAGCGTGTTGGAACGGGTGTTGGTGCTGAACTTAGTGCCAAGGAACCTGTTCTTATAGACGTTGGAGATGATGTAGAGCTTGCCGTCAGACTCGAGGGCGGGGTAGCTGGCTGCTCCTGGATAGTAGTCGGCGGCATCCACGCTGGTGATGTTCCAGATGGTGCCGTTGAGGGTCTTGTCTTCGACTACCTGTACCTTGTTGTTCTCGGGCATTGCGATGTAGAAGTTCTTGTCCTCTTCGTCGCAGAAGATGTAGTAGTCGCCGTCGGCAAGGTCGTTCACCCGCATCTCTGCATCAATGCCGTTGGCCACCAGGTGGTAGGTCTTGCCGGCTTCGGTGGGGAAGGTAATCTCGTTGTCGTTGACAATGGTGAACGCCACGGGCTGGTTGTCGTCATCGGTAATGTCGAAGCTGATGGACACGTTCTTGTACTTCACGACGGCGGTCTGTCCGCCACGGGAGGTGATGTCGATGGTCTTCGCCTTGCCTTTCTCCCAGGTGATGTCAACCACGAAGTTGCCTACGGCGCAGAGTCCCTTGACGGAGCCGTCGCTCCAGAGTGAGGGCAGGGCGGGGAGGATGGTGAGGTTGCTCTGATGGCTCTGGAGGAGCATCTCTGCCATTCCTGCCGTGGCGCCGAAGTTACCGTCAATCTGGTAGGGTGTGTGGGCATCCCAGAGGTTCTCATAGATGCCGCCGCCCTGGCTGTTGCCGGTATTGGTCTGTATGTGGAGTGCTGTGGCGATGAGGCTCTGGCAGCGGTCGCCGTCCTTGGCGCGTGCGTGGCAGTTGATTTTCCATCCCATGGACCATCCTGTTCCCTCGTAGCCGCGATAGTTGAGCGAGTTGATGGCGGCCTGATAGATGTCGGGGTCAGCCTCCTCGGCAATCTGGCTGCCGGGATAGAGTCCCATGAGGTGGGAGAGGTGGCGGTGGTTGCGTTCGCCGGTGTCATTCTGTGAAGAGTATTTCCATTCGCGGAGGAGCGTCTGTCCGCTGACGGTCTCCGTAGCCGTTCCCTTGTCCAGCTTTGCGAACTTGTTGCGCAGGTCGGCCATGAAGGTGGCGTCGCCTTCCTCGCCGAGGGCTTCGTAGGCCAGCAGGGTGCTGTTGAAGAGATCCCATACGAGCTGCTGCGAGTGGGCGGTGGCATTCTGAGAGCTTGGGCCGTGCTCGGGCGAGTATTCATTGGGGCACTCATAGGTGCCATCGGCAGCCAGCACGAGGCGCTCGAGCCAGTAGTCGCAGCACGACTTCATGGCGGGGAGCGCTACGTCGCGCAGGTATTCCTTGTCGAGGGTGTAGCGGTAGTGCTGCCAGAGGTGCATGCAGTACCAGGCGTTGGCGATGGTGTAGTTCTGCATCCAGTTGGAGCCAGAGCCGTAGATGTTGTTCTCCGTGGGAATGGTCCATCCCTTTGTCTGTCCGGCATAGCCTGTCGCGTTCTTGCGCCATTGCGAGCGGTCGCAGGCCTCGCGCTTGATGTAGTTGAGGAAAGGCATGTGGAGCTCGCTGAGGTTGGTGATCTCGGCAGGCCAGTAGTTCATCTGCACGTTGATGTTGGAGTGGATGTCGGAGTTCCAGGCGGGGTGGTTGTTGTCGTTCCAGATGCCCTGCAGGTTGCTGGGCAGGTCAACGCCTCGGCTGCAGCCGATCATGAGGTAGCGTCCGTAGGTGAAGTAGAGCTCCTCGAGGAAGAGATTGGCAGCGTTGTTCGACGCGAAGGCGGAGATGAGCTGCGGGGTAGGGATGGTATTCCTGGCCTCTGCGATGTTGAGCGCACAGCGGTCGAAGAGCGCCTTGTAGTCGGCGGTGTGGTCGGCAAGGACGGCTTCGTAGCCCTTGGCAACGGCAGCGTCAACCTGCTGCTGCACCTTTGCCGGCAGGAGGGCTGCATCGTAGCTGTAGTCGTCGTTGTCGGGCGAGAAGTTGGTGGCGCCGAAGAGGTAGATAATCATCTCGTCGGCTCCGCTGACATCGAGTCCTCTTTCAGCATTGACGCTGACGGTTCCTCCGTTGGCAACGACTTTCATCCGGCAGTAGTAGGCCTCGTCGTTGCTGGTTCCCGTACGTTTGACCGTTCCGTTGAAAGTAACGGTTCCGATGCCGTCCACCACCTCGTAGGTCGGGGTGATGCCGTTCTGGTTGAAGAGGATGAGGTTGTCGTTGATCTTGCCGCTCTCAGAGGCTGTGAAGCGGATGGCGATGACCTTGTCGGGATAGGAGCAGAAGAACTCGCGCTCGTAGTCAACGCCGTTGGCGGTATAGGCCACGCCAGCGCGTGACTCGTCGATGTCAAGCCAGCGGCGGTAGTTGGTGACGGCGGTCAGGTTCTCATCGGTAGAGGTGATATACAGGTTTCCGAAGTTCTGGTAGGCGCCATAGGAGCCGTTGGCGACGAGGTTGCCGAGGTGTCCCCACCAGAGCGTCTTGTCGTTGAACTGCACTTCCTCGCGCTTGACGCCGCCCATGATGCAGCCGCCGAACTGTCCGTTGCCGATGGGCAGGGTGGAGGTCATCCAGACGGTGGCCGGCTTCTTGTACCAGAGCGTGTGCTTGCTGGCGGGTGTCCAGGAGGCGATGCCGGAGATGCTGACTTCGGCAACGGCATCGGGCTTGATGTCCATGAAGGTCATATCGGCCTCCTCGATGAACTGCAGGGGGTTGTTGTTGTCGCCATAGGACCAGCATCCGAGCTCGCGTCCGATGCCTGCGCCTGCCCATTGGTTCATGTAGGCAGAGCCTCCCATCTGGTCAACGTAGATCTCGAAGCCCTGGTAGGAGCTGCTGTTGGTGTTGACAATCTTGAATGATGAATAGCCGTCGGCGGGAGCGGTTGATGTCTTGAAGCGGCTGTTGCTTGTGCTGTAGTACATAATCTGTCCCTCCGGACTCACCATCTGGTAGCGGCTGCCGGCAGCGGCCACCACTTTCCATACTTGTGTGGCCCTGCTGGCCTTCAGCGGCTCGGCGGTAATGAGGTTGTTGCCTTCGCCTTGTGAAGCGAGTACGCCCATGCCGTTCTGCATCTGGATGTAGTACCATACTTCGTTGCCTGCGGTGCTTACCGTAGGAAACGTTGTGCCGGCGAATGCCACCATAGCGGTAAGGGCCGACAGGAGAGTCATAAGGATTTTTTTCATATTAATAGATTGTTTTGTTATTTTGTTTGCAAATTTACGTTTTTTTCTCATCTTATCATCAGAAAAAGCAGAAAAAAAGTTACTGTTTGAGTTTTTTTTGCTAATTTTGCGCCCAGATTGTTAGTTTAAGGTAAAAAAGATGATTGCGGATATCGAAATGTTGAGGTCGTTCTATGCCTCTTATTCAGAAAAAGTAGAACAGGCAAGGCGCGAGCTGTGCCGTCCGCTGACCTATGCGGAGAAAGTTTTGTACGCACATTTGTTCCAGCCCGAAAGCATCAAGCCCTACAAGCGTGGCGAGGAGTATGTCAACTTCCGTCCCGACCGTGTGGCCATGCAGGACGCAACTGCCCAGATGGCACTCCTGCAGTTTATGAATGCCGGCAAGGAGCGTGTGGCTGTACCGTCAAGTGTTCATTGTGATCATCTTATCTGTGCGGAGTATGGTGTGGAGAAAGACCTGCCTGCTGCCCGCGAGACCAACCGTGAGGTGTATGACTTCTTGCGCTCCGTGGCCAACCGCTATGGAATAGATTTCTGGCCGGCTGGAGCAGGCATCATCCATCAGGTGGTGCTTGAGAACTATGCTTTCCCCGGCGGCATGATGGTGGGAACAGACTCCCATACGCCCAATGCCGGCGGACTGGGAATGGTAGCCGTAGGCGTGGGCGGTGCTGATGCCGTTGACGTGCTCACCGCACAGCCCTGGGAACTGAAGATGCCGCGCCTGATAGGTGTAAGGCTTACGGGCAGGCTCTCTGGATGGGCCACTCCCAAGGATGTCATCCTTCAGATTCTCGGTATGTTGACCGTGAAGGGTGGCACCAATGCCATCCTCGAATACTTCGGCGACGGTCTTTCCTCGATTTCCGCAACGGGTAAGGCCACTATCTGCAACATGGGTGCCGAGCTGGGTGCCACATGCAGCATCTTCCCCTTCGACGAGCAGGCCGATGAATATCTCAGGAAGACCGGTCGTGAAGAAGTGGCTGTTATGGCCCGCCAGAATGCGGCAGCATTGCGCGCCGATCAGGAGGTGATGGCCAATCCCGCCATCTTCTACGATCAGCTGATTGACATAGACCTCTCCAAGGTGGAACCCCACCTGAACGGACCTTTCACACCTGATGCCGCCACGCCGCTCTCGCAGATGAAGGCGAAAGGACCTGCCAATGACTATCCGATGGCGGTAGAGGTGGGACTCATCGGCTCCTGCACCAACTCCAGCTATCAGGATCTTTGCCGTGCAGCATCCGTAGCCCGTCAGGCCTACGAGAAGAACATCCCCGTGAAGGGACAGCTCATCATCAATCCGGGCTCGGAACAAATCAGGCAGACGGCAGAGCGCGACGGCATCCTGGAGGACTTCCGCCGCATCGGAGCCGTCATCATGACCAATGCCTGCGGCCCCTGTATAGGCCAATGGAAGCGTCATACCGACGACCCTGAGAAGAAGAACGCCATCGTGACCTCTTTCAACCGTAACTTCCGCCGTCGTGCCGACGGCAATCCCAATACCTATGCCTTCATCGGATCGCCCGAGCTGACAACAGCACTCGCCATTGCCGGACGGCTGGACTTCAATCCTGCTACCGACAGCCTGCTCAACAATGAGGGGCGGAGCGTGATGCTGGACGAACCGAAGGGCTACGACTTTCCGCCGAGAGGGTTTGTTGAGCAGGGAGACAAGGAGTCAGGGAGTCAAGGAGTCAAGGAGTCAGGGAGTCAAGAGGCTGCTTCTGAGATTATCATTGCGCCCGACTCCAACCGCCTGCAGCGCCTGGAGCCGTTCAAGGCGTGGGACGGCGAAGACCTCGTGGACATGCCGCTGCTCATCAAGGTGCAGGGAAAATGTACGACCGACCATATCTCCATGGCTGGTCCGTGGCTGCGCTTCCGCGGCCATCTGCAGAACATCTCCGACAACCTGTTGATGGGAGCCGTCAATGCCTTCAATGGCGAGGCTAACAAGGTGAAGCTTCAGTCTTCAGCGCCCATCTCTCAGCCCTCATCCTATGTGGAGGTTTCCACCGCCGCCAAGGCATACAAGGAGGCGGGTCTGTCGAGCATCGTCGTGGCAGAGGACAACTATGGCGAGGGCTCCAGCCGTGAGCATGCAGCTATGGAGCCGCGCTTCCTCAACGTAAGGGTCATCCTGGCAAAGAGCTTCGCCCGTATCCATGAGACCAACCTGAAGAAACAGGGAATGCTGGCGCTGACCTTCCAGAACAAGGATGACTATGAGAAAGTGCGCGAGGATGACCGCATCTCATTACTTGGACTGAAGGAGTTTGCTCCAGGTAAATCATTGACAATCAGACTGAAACACTCGGATGGCTCGGAAGAAACATTCCCCGTCGTTCATACCTATAACGACTTACAGATAGCCTGGTTCAAGGCAGGCAGCGCCCTCAACTATAACTCAAAAAACTAACACGACTTAACGACACATCAGACTCATGAACAACAAGATTACCAAGCAGAACGGACAGCTGATCGTCCCCAACCAGGTGACGATACCTTATATCGAGGGTGACGGCGTGGGAGCCGAGATTACCCCAGTTTGTCAGCAGGTGGTCAACGCCGCCGTAGAGAAAGCCTATGGCGGACAGCGCAAGATAGAATGGATGGAGGTAATGGCCGGCGGCAAGGCCCATGAGCAGACCGGCGAATGGCTGCCCCAGGCAACGCTCGATGCCTTCAGCGACTTTCTCGTAGGCATCAAGGGCCCCCTGATGACACCCGTCGGAGGCGGCATCCGCAGCCTGAACGTGGCCCTGCGCCAGACACTCGACCTCTATGTGTGTCAGCGTCCCGTAAGATATTTCAAGGGCATCGTGTCGCCCGTGAAGCAGCCCGAACTTGTTGACATGTGCATCTTCCGTGAAAATACGGAAGATATCTATGCCGGCATAGAGTGGGAGAGTGGAAGCCCTGAGGCGCAGAAGTTCTTCCGTTTCCTGAAAGAGGAGATGGGCGTGACGAAGGTGCGCTTCCCGGAAACCTCCGGCTTCGGCGTGAAGCCTGTGTCGAAGGAGGGCTCCGAGCGATTGATCCGCAGCGCCATCGACTATGCCCTTGCCCACGACCTGAAGACGGTAACCCTCGTGCATAAGGGAAACATCATGAAGTTTACGGAGGGCGGCTTCAAGAAATGGGGCTACGAGCTGGCAGAACGAGAATATGCCGACGAACTGAAGAGCGGACGCCTCGTCGTGAACGACTGCATCTGCGATGCCTTCCTGCAGAACGCCCTGCTGAAGCCGGAGGCCTACAAGGTTATCGCCACCATGAACCTCAATGGCGACTACGTCTCCGACATGCTGGCGGCTCAGGTGGGCGGTATCGGCATTGCGCCAGGTGCCAACATCAACTACCAGTCGGGTCATGCCATCTTCGAGGCAACCCACGGCATTGCTCCCGACATAGCAGGTCAGAACAAGGTGAACCCCTCGTCGCTCATTCTCTCTGCCGTGATGATGCTCGACTACATGGGGTGGAACGAAGCCGGCGAACTCATCACTAATGCGATGGAGCGCCTCTTCACGCGTGGACTGGCCACCTATGACCTTGCACGCTTCATGGATAACGGACAGCCTGTGGGCACCCGCGACTTCGGCAATCTGATGATTGAGAATCTATAACTTCAGAATCCACTCATTTAACTCAATTTCTTATTATGAACAAGGAATACTTGATATACAAGCTCAGCGACCAGGTAAAGAACTCCTGCAAGATTGACAATGAGCTTTTCCAGAAATACAACGTGAAGAGGGGCCTGCGCAACGAAGACGGCTCCGGCGTGCTCGTGGGACTCACCAATATCGGTAATGTGGAAGGCTACGAGCGCGACAAGGACGGCAACCTCAAGCCTACTGAAGGAAAACTCTTCTATCGCGGCTATGAGCTCGACGACCTCGTGACGCCCCTGCTCAAGGAGAAACGCTTCGGCTTCGAGGAAGTGGCCTACCTGCTCCTCTCAGGTGAACTGCCTGACAGCGAAGAGCTGACGGCCTTCCGCGAGCTCATCAACGAGAACATGCCGCTCGACCACCGCACCATCGTCCACATCATCGACCTGGAGGGTTCCAATATCATGAATATCCTCGCACGATGCGTGCTGGAGATGTACAGCTTCGACCCGAACCCTGACGACATCTCGCGCGACAACCTCATGCGCCAGTCCATTGAGCTCATCTCGAAGTTCCCCACCATCATCGCCTATGCCTACAACATCTACCGTCACTCCGAACAGGGACGCTCGCTCCATATCCGCCATCCAAAGGAGCACGCCTCCATCGCCGAGAACTTCCTCTACATGCTCAAGCACGATGACTACACGGAGCTCGACGCACGGATGCTCGACCTGCTGCTTATCATCCAGGCGGAGCATGGTGGTGGTAACAACTCTACGTTCACAGTCCGCGTGACCTCTTCCACCCGTACGGACACCTATTCGAGCATTGCTGCAGGAATTGGCTCGCTGAAGGGTCCCCTGCACGGCGGAGCCAATATCAAGGTCATCAACATGTTCCATCATTTGAAGGAGCAGATCAGCGACTGGAAGAACATCGACGAGATTGACGTCTATCTACGCCGCATGCTCAACAAGGAGGCCTACGATCGCTCGGGACTCATCTATGGTATCGGCCACGCCGTCTATACGCTTAGCGACCCGCGTGCCGTGGAACTGAAGAAACTGGCCGGCGAACTCGCTAAAGAGAAGGGGCGCGAGGAGGAATACGAGTTCCTGAAACTCATTGAGCAGGAAGGCATCAAGTGCCTGATGGAGCATCGCAAGAACGGCAAGCCCGCCTGCGCCAACCTCGACTTCTACAGCGGCTTCATCTATGAGATGATTGGATTGCCGCAGGAGATATACACCCCCATCTTCGCTATGGCCCGCATCGTCGGCTGGACGGCCCACCGCATCGAAGAGCTCAACTTCGAGGGACGACGCATCATCCGTCCCGCTTACAAGAATATTCTGGAGCATAAGGAATACACGCCCATCTGCGAGAGATAAAGAAAAAGGGAAGTTCATTCGAGCTTCCCTTTTTCATCACCTTTTTCTTGTCATCATCCATCCTCAAAACTTTTTCCTATCACTTTTTTCTTCCTCTAAAGTTTGTGGGTTCAAGAAAAGTTTGTAATTTTACAAAAAGAAACAACTCATATTGAATGTCAAACCCTTAAACTTCAGAAGCAAGAAACAGACAGTAAAAACAATGAAATGAAACGCAAGGGGACAGACCAGGCGCAGCCTTGTCACCCCATAGAGAGAACAAACAACAATCTATTCACTCGGCGTTTCTGCTCAAAGACATTTTGATAAAACTTGGACTTCAAGTCCTTGTTCTCACTTCACGAAACCGCCAAATATCGTACAAGAGAACAAGCGACACAGGTTCACGTTCCGTAAGGGGCGTGAACTGTTTGACGCTTTTCTTTGTACAATTATGTAAAATATCGCGTTTTATATATTTTCTTCGTATCTTTGGACGCGAATTGGTATGAAAGTCATTCACATGGATATGGACCAGTTTTTCGCGGCTGTAGAGCAGCGCGACAATCCTGAGCTTCGTGGCAAGCCGATAGCGGTGGGGCACGATGCCGAACGGGGTGTGGTGTCGACAGCCAGCTACGAAGCACGGCGGTTTGGCGTGCATTCGGCACAGTCCATTCAGGTTGCCAAGCGTCTGTGTCCGCAACTGATCATCGTGGAGCCGCACTTCCAAAAGTATAAGGAGGTTTCAGCACAGTTACATGAGATATTCCACGACTATACCGACCTGATAGAGCCTATATCCCTCGACGAAGCCTTCCTCGATGTGACGGAGAATAAGAAGGGAATTGAGTTGGGCGTGGATATTGCGCGAGAAATCAAGCAGCGTATCCGTGAGACGACGGGACTGACGGCATCGGCAGGCGTGAGCTACTGCAAGTTCCTGGCAAAGATTGCCTCCGATTGGCGCAAACCCGACGGGCTGACAGTGATTCACCCTGACAGGGCTTTGGACTTCATCGCACAACTGAAGATAGAGAAGATTTGGGGTGTAGGTCAGAAGACCGCTGAGAAAATGCACCGAATGGGAATCTTCACGGGACTTGACCTGAGAAACATGTCACTGAGCCGACTGACTCAGGAGTTCGGCAAGATGGGGCAAGTGTTCTATGATTTCTCACGAGGTATCGACAACCGGCCTGTCATCAGCGAGTGGGAGCGGAAGAGTGTCAGCTGTGAGCAGACCTTTGAATCGGACATCAGCGAGAATGCAGCCGTCACTATTCACCTGTATCACACGGTGCTCGAACTGGTCAGGCGCATAGAGAAGAACGATTTCGAAGGTCGGACGTTGACATTGAAAGTAAAATTCTTAGACTTCCGGCAAATCACCCGCAGCATCACTGTTGATTATATTCTCCGCACCAAAGACGAAATCCTTCCGTTGGCCAAGCAGTTGATGCGACAAGTGGAGTTCCACACACACCCCATCCGACTGTTAGGATTGGGCGTTTCCAATCAAAA
>Ga0247611_10009512_pt1 | contig 11664 bp, 19 predicted proteins | sample 177DNAGHGhighgp2_FD_192422 | JGI IMG/M metagenome (GOLD analysis project Ga0247611, IMG submission 192422) | Sheep rumen microbial communities from Palmerston North, Manawatu-Wanganui, New Zealand - 1770 DNA GHGhigh gp2 | ecosystem: Host-associated > Mammals > Digestive system > Stomach > Rumen... | reverse complement strand
TTATTGTATTTTTAGTTTTAAAGGTTACTGGTAGTTGGCCTGAAATCTCTTGGTTTTGGGTATTCTTCCCATTATGGATTCCAATTGCATTTGGTTTATTCTTATGGATATTGTTATTAGTTATTACATGGATTATAAACATGTGCTAAATTAAATGTGACCAATATGTGCTTATATATGTTGGACTCAGGTACATAAACGCATTGGTAGATATCTAGTAGATAGATAGGACTATTCTAGTAGATATTTAGTAAATAAAAGGAGATTTATATCAATGAGTAAAACAAAAGAAAAAGAATTAACATCAGAAAACAATCGTATAGAACCAGTTTCTCACGATATGTGTAACGAAATGACAGATGCACAAAGAGAGGCTATTGTGTATCATTCAAAGCTTTTAAATAAGTATTATAAATCTTATGATGATATGCTTAGAGAAGAAGCAGAATTTAAAAAAGCTGAAGAAGAAAAAACAAAATTAGTTGAAGTTAAGAAAGCAAGAGCTAAAGAAGTTGATGATGCTTATAAAGAATATTTAGCAGTTCAAAAGAACGCCTTGGCTCAAATTGCAGAAGCCGAAAAGAAGTGGGTTGAACTTAGAGATAAGTTTGCTCAAGACTATCATGGATATCATATGACATATGTCAATGACAATGGTAAAGAATCAACTACATTTGGTGATTTAATTGATGCATTCTTTAGAGTTTGGTAAAAGATAGCGTCAAATATATTAAACATTAACTGAGTCTTAAACCTCTTCAAAAAAGAGGTTTTATCTTTTTTGTTGACATTTTAGTTATAAGTCTTATAATTATACTTGAAGGTAGGTATATTATTATGTCTGGAAGTTTAGTTAGAAGTAGAAAAAGTGTTTCTAGAAAGAAAGAATATATCATTAAGTTTTACTCTTTAAAAGATGATTCTTATGTAGGTAAGACTAAAGATAATTGTTTGATGACTTTAAGACAAGCAGAGAAGCAAGCATTGTCTCAAGCATGTGATGGACTTTATGGAGTCCCTTGTAAGGTAGGTGAATAACATGAATGGGTTAATTTATAATAAAACAATTAAAAATGAAGGCAATGATTGCCTTATTACTAAAAATGCTCATGTACTTAGTGTGGATGACTTATTTGTTATTACAGTTACAATAATCTACACAGGTTGGATGGGTGTTGATAGCAGAAGTTCTTCTTATGTGTATGCAAATGAGGAAGAGGCTATTGAATTTTGTAAAGGATATTTAGGTGAATAACATGATTAGTGAAGTTGATAAATGTAAAAATGCAATAAATAGAATGAGAGTTGGACTTTTTGGAAGTAAAAAAGATAGTAAGTCTCATAAATTCTTAATTACTAAACAAGATGGCACTCAAAGATTCTTCAAAGCATTGTGTTGTGAGTTTGACCATGAGTTGTGTGAAGCAATGTTTTATCAACATGGCCAAGTTATCGCTGGAACTAAGTTTACAAATGTTATTAATGTTGAGATTGTGGAGGATTAAACAATGCTTTTACTATTGGTTAAGACTTATAAGGAATATAAACTTTATTGCCCAGGTGTTTATGGTTCAAATACTTGGGGAATGAATCATCAAGAAGATTTAATTAAAAAGAAGACTAAATGGTACACCACATATTGGACTAGTGGTGGTGATTATTTTGATGATGTTGAGTATGAATGTAAGTTGAATGTTGTATTAGAGACTAATGATATTGATAATGTTATTAAATATATGCGTACTCACAAAGTTGAGAAATATCTCTACAAAATTTTAGATGAGTATCAACAAATAGTTAAAGATAAAGTAACTCTTGAAAGGTGGTTATTATCATTATGAAATATTTAAAATTTATTGCAAAACACACATTATTATTTTATTTAGTTTCCTTTACTTGGGGTTTTATTGCTTCATTTATTGGATTATTAATTATGGTTCCATTTTTAATTACTGGAAAGGTGAGAAGTTGGAATAAAAGAATCTATGGAGTTTTTCCTAAATCATTTGGAAGTGGTTGGGGGTTTGAAATGGGATGTTTCTACTTCACTTCATATGATTGTGAAAATGTTGATAGTTTAAGATATCATGAGATGGGACATGGTTTACAAAATTTAATCTTTGGACCATTACAATTACTTGTTAGTACAATTCCTTCAATCATTAGATTTTGGTATAGAGATTTAAAGTATGAGAGAAAAGGTTTAACACCTCCAACAAAGTATGATGATATTTGGTTTGAAGAGACAGCAACTAATTGGGGTAAATATGTTTATGGTAACATTAAAATTCCAACTAAATATGCCTACATTGTGATTAATCAAAAAATTATGAGTGATGACCCTTTTGATATTGAGTATAGAAGAGTTCTTATCTCCTATAAAAGAAAAAGAGTTAATGGAAATGTTCTTACATATAAAGGTACAAAGATTATTGATGTAGATAAGTATTTCAAAAGTAAACAAGCTAATCTTAAATACTTCTTTGCTGATAAATATTACTACATTGAAGAAGTTAAGACACCTGAAATTTATGGTGAAGAATTAACAAAGAGAATGCTTAATGTTAAGAGAGAGTATCATTGTTATTTAAATTATAGTAAGAAACCTATTGAATTTAGTGTTTGTTCTGATAGTGAAGCAAAAAAGTATTTACAAAATATTAAATAGTGATATAATTATATAGAAAGGAATATTACTATATGTTAAAAGATTCATATAAATTATTTGTTGAGAGAGCGATGTTTGTTCCTCACTTCAAACCAGGTACAAAAGAAGAATATAATGATATTCAACTTTTAGCAGATGGTTATTTGCAAGCTGAATCAAAGAATGATAAAGAATTGATGGAAGGTTATCTAAGTGCTTTAATGGTAAGATATTGGTATATGATTCCTTACTTTCAAGAAAAAAGTGCATCTTTAAGATTAGAGCATGATGATATTATCTCTTGGTTATATTTAGGAATAGTTAAAGCATTTAAATATAGAGGTTGGGTTAATGACTCTCATAGTAGTGCTGAAAAATGCATTAATAGATGTCTAGATTCAATTAGATTAAATGCATTTCAAGAGTCAAACTCAGATATTAGAAAAATTAATTACATCTCCTATTCATTAGAAGAATCTTGTGAGAAGTTTGGTGATAGTGCAGATGGTTTATTTGTTGAAGAAAATGACAATACATTTAATGTTGAATATCTAGTATCAAGAAAGTTAACTAAGAAAGATGTTCTATCAGCATTAATCATTGATAGTATTTGTTTTAATGATTGCTTTTCAAAAAAGGTGTTTAGTTCAAGCAAATTAATCTCTGGATTGACTTCCACATATATTAGAAAGTTTAAAGAAAGATATGAAACATCTAACTCTTTGAACAATGATATTGATGCATTAATGAATTCAAAAGATTTAAAGAAAAGAATCAAATATAGATTAGATTCTCTTAAATATGATAAGGAACTTCTAGCATGCTTTACGATGTAGTTACACCTTCAAGTTATAGAACATTTAATGTTACAATTGCTCAAATAATTGGTTTGGTAAATGCTGTTTATTGTAGTGAGTTATTGGATATCTATAGCAAAGCAAGAAGAAAAAATACTATTGATGATAATGGTTTCTTCCCTTTAAATAGAAACTATGTTAAGTTAAAGACATCTATTAAAATTGATGAGCAATATCTATGTGATGTATCTTTAAGTAAAATTGGTCTAGTTGAGACATCTAAAGAGAGTCCTGACACAATTAAATTTAATGTTGAACAATTCATGAACATCATTGCAGAAAATGATTCAAAAGTGTTGAGTCAAATTTATAAGAAGGTCACTCTTCCTAGAAATGAAACTGAAGCAAAAGCATTGAAGAGAGAGAAACAAAAAATAGCTTTAAAGAATCTTGTTGATTATGATAATGATGAAGTTAAAAATTCATTAATTGATTGGATAGAGGTTGTTTTTGAAAATTGTGATATCACAAAAGAAACAGTTAAAGATTTTCAAAGAGTTCTTAAAGAGTATACTAAATCAAATACTAAGATTGCATTACAATTAGTGGCTAAAGCAAAAGCATTTAAATTAATTAAATGTATTGATGCAATTAAGCAATATGAAGAAGAGCAAGAGACATTGAAGTCCAAAAAACAAGTTAGAGCAACAAACTTTAAAGTTGCAACAAGTGATAATTTAAGTGATAAGAGGTTTTAAATATGTTTAGTGTATTGTTTCATAAAGATGTGTTTGTACCAAAGGGTGTACAAGAACAAGTATTAAAGTTAGAAGCTAAGATGACTAACTACTTTTTGTCTCAACATTTTAAAGAGCATTTAGATAATCAAGAGAATGAAGATAGAAGTCATACCTACTTTAGAAATGCAGTATATAATGCATTAAAAGAAATGATTTCTGATTCAAGAGTGTTTAGAGACGCTTTTGAAATTGAGTTGTCTAAATGTTATAAAGTATTTGGTGTTCATGATTGGATTGTCACTAAATATTGTATTAGACTTCCATATACATTGAGTTCTGATTTAGTGGTTGTGATTAGACCTCAATGGGACATTAAAACAAAGACTCATGACGCAAGTAGAAATATGATTGTAACTGCTTGGATTAATCATAATAAAGATAATCATAAAACATTAGACACTACTAAATATTGTAGTGAAGAGTTTTGGACAAGTTGTAATAAATAACATGAGAATAGTTTTTGGTATTGTTTTTTGGTTTCTTGTTGAATTCGTTATTGTATATTCTCATGTATGTTTGATGTTGCCCTTGTTTAGCAAGAACGCATATTTAAAAAACACACCTCAATCATTAATAGATAAAATTACATTATTAATGTTATCTTGTGCATTGATGTCTTGTGTAATAGGTATTTGTTTTTTTCAATTATTAAGAATATAGAGATAAAATAGTTGTATAATAAGATGATGAAAGATTTTGAAGTTTGTAAAAATTGTTGGTTAAGAAATTCATGTGAAAATGTAGATTTCTATTGTGATAATACTTTTTGCATGAAAAATTTTAAATTATCTAAACTCTATGACAATGCATTAATTTCTCAAAAGCAAAGAAAAAAGGTTACATTCTTACTAGATAAAGATGAGAGTGACGCAGAAAGTTTTGCGTATTTAGTAACAATAGAAAATAACATTAATAACTTTGTTGCTCAAGGTGGTAATATTTATATACACTCAGCGATTACCGGTAATGGTAAAACATCTTGGGCATTGAGATTAGTTCAAGCGTACTTTAATAATATATGGTTAACTGCATCAATAGATGATTGTAGAGCATTGTTTATTAATGTTCCTAGATATTTGTTAGCATTGAAAGATAACATCTCCCAAAAGAGCAATTATGTTAGATATATTAAAGATATGGCTTTAAGAGCAGACATTGTTATATGGGATGAAGTTGGAACAAAAGGTCTAACAACATTTGAACATGAGAACATTTTAAACTTAATCAATGCAAGAATAGATTTAGGTAAAGCAAATATCTATACATCAAATCTTAATGATGAAGAGTTGCATCAAGTTGTTGGTGATAGATTATATTCAAGAATTGTTTTACTTAGTGATGAAGTTGAACTATTTGGTTCAGACAAGAGAGCATTAGATGGGAGGTAATGTGTATGGGAATGACAAAGATACCTCAATTACAAGTTATCAATTATATATTAAATACAAAAGATAGTTCCTTAATCTCATTAAATAATCTTACTGATGAATACTTTAGTGAGTATAAGGATGAGTTTAATTTTATAAAAAATCATTTAGATACTTATGGTAGAGTTTGTGATGTGGAAACTTTCTTTTCTAATTTTGATGTTGAAAGATTAGTGGTTAATGAATCACCAGAATATTTAATTAAGTCTTTATTTGATGATTATAATACTAGAAAAATAGTTAAAGTTGTCAATCAAATTAAACCTGACTTGATTAGTGGTAATGTTGATGATGCTGTTAATAAGATTAAAACTACAGTTGAAAATATGTCTCAAGGTGTTAGTTTACAATGTGTTGATATTTTAAAAGATACAAGAAGATATGATGACTACATTGAAAGAACTCGTGACTTTGGTAAGTATTACATCTCAACTGGTTTTCCTGAACTTGACCAAATTGTTGGTGGTTTTGATAGAGAAGAAGAATTAGCCACAATTGTTGCTAGAACTAACTATGGTAAATCTTGGATTCTTTTAAAGTGTGCTGTCGCTGCTTGTAAGCAAGGATTGAATGTTGGTATCTATTCAGGTGAAATGAGTGAGAGAAAAGTTGGTTATCGTATTGATACTCTAATTAGTCACATTTCAAATGGTGCTTTAACTCATGGTAATGAATCCGTTCAAGTACAATATCAAAAGTATATTGAAAATCTTTCTAATATGTTTAGTGGCTCAATGAAAGTATTAACACCTAATATGGTTAATGGTCCAGTGACAGTTAATACTTTGAGATTATTTATTGAAAAAGAACATTTAGATATTCTATTTGTTGACCAATTATCTTTATTAGAAGACCAAAGAAAGGGATATACTCCAGTTGAAAAAATGAGTAACATCTCTAAAGATTTAAAGTTGTTACAAGTTCTTAAAAGAGTTCCTATCATTAGTGTATGTCAACAAAATAGACAAGCAAGTGAAAATGGTGTTGATACCACATTAATTGCACAAAGTGATAGAATTGGTCAAGATTCAACCATGATTTTATTTTTAGAGAAAAAAGATGATATAATGAAACTTCATTTAGTCAAGTCTAGAGATAGTGAAAATGGCAAAGTAATCACATATCATACTGATATTAATACGGGTAATTTTGTATACATTCCTGATGCTAAAGATGGCATTAAAGGTCAACCAACTATTCAACAAGAATCTTTTGACTATGAAAGACCACTACCAGAGGATGATTACTTTTAATGAGTGAATTAATTATTAATAAATATATTATAAATGCATCTATAGAAGAGATTCTTACCAAAGTTAAGAGTGAGTTGACAAATGGTAAATTATCTTATTTCAAACAAAAGGGGGATGAGATTAAAGTTACTTGTCCTCATCATAATGGAGGCATTGAAAAGAATCCTGATTGTTACATAAATACCTCTAAAAGTGGTGATTTAGAATATGGGTATTGTCATTGCTTTGCTTGTGGGTTTAGTGGTAGATTATCAAAATTCATTGGTGAATGTTTTGATGAAGATGAAACATTTGGTGAAAATTGGTTAACTAGAAATTTTGGTCAAAGTTTAATCACATATGAAGATGATGAATTGTATGATTTTAATTTGTTTCAAGAAAATAATTTGTCTCATTCAAATGAAACAAATAAATTAAATGAAACAATTTTAGACACATATCAATCTTGGCATCCTTATTTAGCAAAGAGAGGGTTATCTAAAGGTGTGTGTGAAAAGTTTAAAGTTAAATATGACCCTAGTTGTGAGTGTATTATATTTCCTGTTTGGGATGAAAATGATAAACTTTACATGCTAACAAAAAGAAGTGTGAAGAGTAAATTATTTTTTATAGATACTAATAAAGAGAAACCACTTTATTTGTATAATGTAGTGAAGAAAAACAACATTAATGAGGTTACAATTGTGGAATCTCAAATAAATTGTTTAACTTTATGGACTTGGGGTATTCCTTCAGTTGCTTTATTTGGCACAGGTACAAAGCATCAATTTGACATACTTAACAAGAGTAACATTATTCATTATTATCTATGTTTTGATGGAGATTCAGCAGGGGACAAAGGAACTGCAAGGTTTTTGAAAAACATTAGAGATGATGTTTTTGTAGATATTATACTACTTCCAAGAGGTAAAGATGTTAATGACCTCACTGAGAATGAGTTTAATAATTTAAAAATTATTAGTAGTGATGAGTGGTTAAGGAGGGATAAATAATGTTAGACTATAGTATGTTTGATGTAGCAAGATTGGGTGCTTGGAGAGGCTCAAATACTACTTTTGAGGATATTTGTAAAGAATGTGATGCAACGGAATTAGCAAAGGCTCAATATGCCTTAGAAGAAACTAAAAAGAGATTAGAAAAAGCAAATGTAAAGCAAGAACAAATTGATAATTTAAAATATGAAAAAGAATTGATTCTAGACAATGTATTTAATCTTATTAGAGAAGATATTGCTCAAAGTTACTATAATATTTTTAGATTCTTCAATACAAATGAGTTACTTTGGGAAGCATGGAAATATTCTTTATTTAAAGAAAAAGGTAGATTACAAGAAATTGAAGAAGCACATGAAAAAGAACCTAATGATTGCAAATCATTAGAAGTTTTTGAAAATTCTTATAATTTTGTTTTAAGAACAATTAAGGATAGGTTGATTCCAGAAAAATATAGAGATGAATCTACTTTAGTGGAACTTATTGATTGGTGTTATTCAACAGCATATGAATTCACCTTTAAATATAAAGATATAGAATTTATTATTTGTGTTCCAATGTTTAACAATGCAAATGATAAAAATTATCTTGAGATGTTAAGTGGCTATATTTTAAGATTTAAAGAAAGTGAATATTGTATTGGATTAGCTTTTAATGCAATTAATCCTAATGAATTTAAGATTAAACTTGAGGAATGGCTTGATGAAAGATTAAAGGAGAATCAAAATGATTAAAATACTTAAAGAAGGAAAACCACAAAAATTTACAAAAACATGTTTAGAGTGTGGATGTGAATTTGAATATGAACTAGAAGATATAAAAACTGATTATACTCTTTGTTTAACAAGTTATCCAGGCCAATATAATACTTATGTGATTTGCCCATGTTGTGGTAATTCTATTCATCATGGAACAATACGAGAAAACTTAGAAGTTCCAACAAAAATAAATACGATGAAGGTAGAAGATAATCATTGTGAAACTTGTCCTAATAGATTTGGTCCAATGGATGGTTTAGGAAACCCTACTGCTGGAGATAGTCCTTGTCAGTGGTGTTCTCATTACAAATATAAAATTACTTGAGGTATTTTGAAAGAACAATTATGAAAGTAAAGATTAAAAAATTAACTGAGAATGCTAAGATTCCAACACAAGCACATGATAAGGATTTTTGCTATGATGTCTATGCGACTTCTTGTAAAAGAGTAGGATGGAGAACTTGGGAGTATGGTATTGGTCTCGCATTTGAGATTGTGAGAGACATTGAAAATATTGGAGAGATTTTAGCAAGGCCTTATACATCAGACCCCTTCAAACAAGCAGATGTGCTAAGATGGTTAAAAATAAATTTTGAAAATTGTAACATTAAATTGTCATTAGACTTTAGACCTCGTTCATCAGTATCTAAAACAGGCATGATTCTTAGCAATTGTGAAGGAACATTAGATGAATTATATAGAGGCGGAGTAAAAGCAATATTTTATAGAATTAATATCTTTGGTAAGAAATACAAAGTTGGAGACCGTATTGGTCAAATAAAATTAGGATTTACTCTTCCAATTGAATTTGAAGAAGGTGATATAGACATGAACACTGAAAGAGGTGTTAATGGATTTGGTTCCACTGGAAGATGATAAAATAGATAAAATTTTATTGTATAATATAATGATTGTTAGGAGGATGTCTACTAGTGAATAAAAGATGGTATGTATCTCTTGGTAGAGGTATGACACTAAATAAAACTCTTGTTAATGATGTTTTTCAAAGTAATGGAAGATATATCATTCAAGATGTTTATGGTGCAAATTATGTTGTTAGTAAAAAGAATTTTGATGAAGCAAAGAAATTAGTTGATTAGGAGGTTTTATGTCAAGATATTCTTATGAAACATATGCAGATATGAAAAAAGATTCTGCACAAACAAATACAAAAACTTTAAGCAAGGTTGGTTATTTCAAATTAAGTGATGGTGAAGAAGCTTTAGTTAGATTTAATTGTGCTTCACTTTCTGACTTTGAAATTGTCTCAACTCACACTGTTAAAGTTAAAGACAAATTTAGAAATGTCTCATGCTTAAGAACTAAAGCATATGAGCCAATTGATAATTGTCCATTATGTAAAGAAGGTAATCAAGCAAAGACTAGAGTTTACATTAAACTCATTAAGTATGTTGTTGATGAGTACGGCAAAGTTACTCAAATTGTTCCTTTAGTCGCTAATTTCCCAAAGAAATACGCTGATACAATTGGTAATCTTATTCAAGAATATGGTGACTTAAGAGACCAAGTTTTCAAGATTAAGAGAGTAGGTGCTGAATTAAATACAACATACACTTTCATGTATATGAATCCAATTAAGTATAGTGAAGCAAATGGTTTTGCCAAAGATTTTACAGACTTTGAAGGGTTTGATTTAGTTCCACATTCATTCATTGAAAGAAGTAAAGAAGATATCAATGAATTCTTAATCACTGGTGAATTTCCACTTCCAATGAAGAAAGAAACTAAAGAAGAAGTTCCTACACATCCAGGTGTTCAACAAGAAGAAGAGGAATTAATTGTCCCTTTTAAAGAAACTACTACTAGTGAGCCAATGAGAGCATCATCTCAAGGTGCAACATTACAAAATACACCAACTAGTAGCAGTGTACAAGTAAATGTAAATGGTGAGTCAACAACTACTAGTAGACCAAGAAGAACATACGATTGGAGTAATTAATGGATATTAGTTTATGGGGAGACTCTTTCAATCTAGAAGATTCAACTCAAGACATATTAAATAATATCAATAATCCTAAGGAAGTTAAGAAGTCATCAAAAAAGACTTCAAAACTTCCTCTTTATGATAGATTAAAAATAATTAAAGAAGAGGTTTATAAAGTTCTTGGTCAATATGTTGACAGTACTTTAGTAATCTATTCTAAAGATGAGTTACATGATTATATTAATAAGTGTATTAAAAATGGTTTTATTGCAATAGATACTGAAACTAATAAGAGTTTGGACCCATTAACTGGTAAAGTTGTTGGGCCATGTATTTATACAAATAATCAAAAGCAAGTATATATTCCACTTTTGCATGTTGATGAGTCAGGGCATCTTTTATCAAATCAAGTAACAAAACAAGATATTATAGAAGAGTTTCAAAGATTAATAGATACAAACACTAAATGTATTTTTCATAACGCTTCATTTGATGTTAGATTTATTCAAACTAATTTTGGTATTGAATTACCTATTTATTGGGACACACAAATTGGTGCTAGAATTCTTAATGAGAATGAAGATTCCAAATTAAAGGTACAATATAAGTTGCATGTAGACCCAAATGAAGATGTGTATGATATTGAACATTTATTTGGTAGTGTTGACTATGAACAAGTTCAACCAGATGTGTTTGCATTATACGCAGCAACAGACCCATTTAAAACATATAAACTATATGAATATCAATTAAAAGAGTTTGAAAAAGAAGAAAATAAAAAGTTATATAGTTTGTTCTTAAATGTTGAAATGCCTTTAGTTAAAGTTGTTAAAGACATGGAACTTAGAGGTATTGAGATTGACCAAGAGTACGCTAAAAGATTAAGTGAAAAGTATCATAAACAAGTTGATGAATATCAAAAATTAATTGATTTAGAATTAGAAAAGTTAAAACCACAAGTAGATGCTTGGAGATTAACTAAAGAAGCTAATGAAAAAGCAACTAAAGGTGGTAAACTTCAAAAGTCAAAGAGTGAACAACTTGC
>Ga0247611_10009511_pt1 | contig 11665 bp, 9 predicted proteins | sample 177DNAGHGhighgp2_FD_192422 | JGI IMG/M metagenome (GOLD analysis project Ga0247611, IMG submission 192422) | Sheep rumen microbial communities from Palmerston North, Manawatu-Wanganui, New Zealand - 1770 DNA GHGhigh gp2 | ecosystem: Host-associated > Mammals > Digestive system > Stomach > Rumen ... | reverse complement strand
CAGTTTTGCAAAGTCGTCATAAACGATCTCGTCCTTATGCTCCAGCACTTTTCCTTGTGCGGCAGCCAGCGCAGCTTCAGAGATCTTCGACAGTTCTTCCATCTCTTTTTCCATATCCAGACGCGGGAAAAGAACTTCACCTTTCTGCACCGTCACATCTGCTGCAAGGACACCGGTCTCACCGGACTTCTCCCATGCAACTGTTTCTTCGGTCGCGCCGATCTGTCTCCAGATCTCCGGACAGGTGTTCGGCAGAACAGGATTCAGAAGGATCGAGCAGATACGCACTGTATCCAGAAGATTGTAAAGAACGGTAGCCAGTCTTGCCTTCTTGCTTTCATCCTTGGCCAGTACCCACGGGGCTGTCTCATCGATATACTTATTCGCACGGGCAATGACCTTGAAGATCTCCGCCAGCGCATTCGCGATATGCAGATCACCATAGTTTGTCTCCACATACGGCTTCAGTGCTTTGGCCATAGAAAGGAGTTTCTCATCCAGCGGATCGCTCTCACGATCTGTCGGGAGCTTGCCGTCAAAGTACTTGATCGCCATTGCGACAGTACGGGACACCAGATTACCCAGGTCATTGGCCAGATCGTTATTGATACGCTGAACCATCTGCTCATTGCTGAACGGGCAGTCCGCGCCGAAAGGCATCTCGCGCAGGAGATGGTAACGTACGGCATCCACACCGTAACGGTCAGCCAGGATAAACGGATCAATGACGTTACCGGTGGACTTACCCATCTTCGCGCCGCCGAATGTGATCCAGCCGTGACCATAGATATGTTTCGGGAGCGGAATATCCAGAGCCATCAGCATAGCCGGCCAGATAAGAGAATGGAAACGGACGATCTCCTTGGCCATGACGTGCACGTCTGCCGGCCAGTATTTCTCGAAATCGTTATATGTAGAGTTTCCGTATCCCAGTGCCGTGATATAGTTGCTGAGTGCATCGACCCAGACATAGACGACATGCTTGGTATCGAAAGATACCGGAATGCCCCACGTGAAACTCGTTCTGGAAACGCAGAGATCCTCCAGGCCAGGCTTGATGAAGTTGTTGATCATCTCATTGACACGGGACTTCGGCTCCAGGAAATTTCTCTCCTCATCCAGAAGCAGTGCCTCGAGACGGTCGCTGAACTCGGAAAGTTTGAAGAAATAGGCTTCTTCTTCCGCATCCGTAACATCACGTCCGCAGTCCGGGCACTTGCCGTCCTTGAGCTGGCTCTCGGTCCAGAAAGACTCACAAGGAGTGCAGTATTTTCCAACGTATTTTCCTTTATAGATATATCCTTTATCGTAGAGGGCTTTGAAAATGTTCTGTACCGACTCAACATGGTACGGATCCGTGGTACGGATGAAACGGTCATAGGTAATGCCCAGACGTCCCCACAGTTTCTGGAAGTTGGCAACGATCCCGTCCACATACTCCTTCGGTGTCGTCCCAAGTTCCGAAGCCTTCTTCTCGATCTTCTGGCCATGCTCATCTGTACCTGTCAGAAACATGACATCATAACCCTGCATTCGCTTAAATCTGGAAACCACGTCGCATGCGAGTGTTGTGTAGCAGTGTCCTACATGAGGATTTCCGGACGGATAGTAAATCGGGGTTGTAATGTAAAATTTCTGTTTTTCGGCCATTTGATATGCGCCTCCTTTACCTTTGCTAAATGCATTTATTGATTATAGCAACTTTGTGATGGTAAAATCAATGAATATCAGAAAGTTAGCTTAGGAGTTTACGGATCCGAGATGTTCTTTTTTGTATGTGCGCTTTATGCGGAGGCCAAACCGCTTATTTCCGCCCTTTCCCTGAGGAAAGACGCTTTCTCATGCCCCTATGAGACCTATTTCGCAGAAGACAGTTCCTGCGTCCTTACTCTCTCTGGTATGGGGCCGGTGGCCGCTTCGTCTGCTACCAGCTATCTTCTCACCCGTTTCGGGTTCCGTAGCAATCGTGATTTTCTCATCAATTTCGGCTCCTGCGCCGGCTCAGAGGAAGGTCTTCACATCGTAAACAAGATCACCGACAGCCTGACAGGGCGCGACTTCTATCCGGATATGCTCTACGATCTTTCTTCCTGCGGGCTTCCCGCTTCTTCGGAAAAAGCTCTGACTACGTTAAGCAGGGTCGTTTCCACTTTAGAGGACCCGGAAACACTTTACGAGATGGAGGCAGCCGGCATTTTTCAGTCAGCTTCCCGCTTTCTCCCGCCCCATCGGATGCTTTTCCTGAAATACGTATCCGATTCCGGAGTCGAGGACCCGGAAACCATTACAAATGAACTCCTGACCGAACGTGCTAAACAATATGTTCCCACAGTCCTTGCGGTCCTGGAGAAACTGAAAGAGGCCTGCCAGGAAACCCCTTTCATCGACGAAGATCTGTTTCTTTCCACGGCCCATGCACTTCACTTAAGTGAAACCATGCGTCATGAACTCTATCAGCTCTTTGCCTATGCCCAGGCTTCCGGAACGGCCATCGAGCCGATCCTGACCGAACTGGAATCGCAAGGCAAGATCCCGGTCTCATCCAAACGCGAAGGAAAGGTGGTGCTCGATGCAATCCGGCAACGGCTTATTTAACCACCCCTTCTCCCACATCTACGTGGAGGACGCGATCCGCAGCCACGAACTGACCAAGAGCATCCTGGCCCGTTTCGCTAAATCGGTCGTGATCCCTATCACCCACTACAAGGACGTATTTAATCGAAACCGCCAGAATTTCGGCTTACAGAAAACTGCCCAGACATTGATTCTTGCCAAGAATACCGGAGACTCGATCTTCCCCGGTGCACCGGTCTGTCAGGATTTCGGATATGACCACTTCTACTATGCAAGCAGTATCCGGAACTGTTTTTATGACTGCGAATACTGTTTTCTGAAAGGCATGTACGGTTCCGGCAACATCGTCGTCTTTGTCAATCTGGAAGATACTTTCCGCGAACTCGAAAAACTTCTGAAGACCCACCCGGTATATCTCTGTGTCTCCTATGACACAGACCTCATTGCTCTGGAATCCCTTACCGGTTTTGCGACCCGCTGGGCAGAATTCACCGCAAGCCACGAGAACCTGACCATCGAGATCCGCACCAAGTCTTTCCGCAAAGATATCTATGACAGGATCCCGCTCTGTGACCGCGTGATCTTTGCCTATACTCTTTCGCCGGAAGAGGTCATCACACGTTATGAGAAAAAGACCGCTTCTCTTACGGAACGGCTATCTGCTGCCGCCTATGCTATGGAGAAGGGCTTCCCTGTCCGCCTGTGTTTCGACCCCATGATCTACTTTCCAAACTGGAAAGATTCATATGCATCAATGTGTAAAACCGTGCAGGAAAACATAGATACTCATCGATTAAAGGACATCAGCCTGGGGTCTTTCCGTATCTCCGCCGAGTACATCAAGAAGCTTCGCAGAGACTTTCCGGACTCCGCCATCTGCCAGTTCCCGTACGAGAACCGTGGCGGATTCTTCCAGTATCCGGAACAGATCCAGAAAGATATGGAAAATACCCTTGTGACACTGTTACAAACCTTGATATCTGAGGACAAGATCTTTAGAATCGAAAATACAGAGAATGCTTGAAGGAGGCACTTCAATGGACGATATCCGACTTAATAACGAACACAAAATGCGGTCTGAAGATGTCAGAAACTGTCCCAAATGCGGGGCCCCGCTCCTCTCCGAAGTATGCCAGTTCTGCGGCACCTATATCGGCAAAGTCGCCACCGCCGATCTGACTCCGGAATATCCGGTCGTAGAATGCAAACTCGCCAAGATCGGGTTCTGGACAGTTGGTTTTCCGCTGATGTTCGGTGGCATTTTTTCCTGTGCTTCCATCCCCTTTATTTTTGCCTCGGACTTAATGGATAAGGCCGATTCTCCTGTTCCCATGAAAGTATTTCTGATCCCGTTTATCCTGATCGGGCTCATATCTTTGGGCTTCGCACTTTACCGGATCTTCCGCACTATTCAGGTCAAGAAGTCCGGAACGCAGCGGAGCGGGGTCGTCTACGGATATATGGACGATACTGTCGCCTATAACGGAGTCAACGGCCAGAAGGTCAAGATCCTGGTAGATACCTCAGAAGGAAAGAAGTTCATCCTTGTCCCTCTGGGCACCACATCGAAACCCTATGAGGTCAACAGTGCGGTAGACGTAAAACTTCTGGATAAATGGGCAGCCATTCTCCCGAAGAAGACAAATTGGTAAGCAAGGAGCAGGTATATGGCTAAAACAGCAATCGTCACAGGCGCATCTTCCGGGATCGGGAAAGCAATATGCAAAACACTCCTGCCCATGAACTATGAGATCTATGGTATCGGAAGAGATTTTTCCAATGCCAAAGAACTCGTTTCGATTCCCTTTTTCCATCAGGTGGAGCTGGACCTTCTGGAGACCGGCAAGCTGGAAAGTACGATTCGCGAGATCACGAAGGGAAAGAATGTGGATCTGCTGGTGAACTGTGCCGGAGTAGGATACTACGGTCTTCATGAAGAGCTTTCCACCAAGAGTATTTCCGAGATGGTCAGGACCAATCTGGAAGTGCCTCTCCTTCTCACCAATCTTCTGCTACGCAAATTGAAAGAAAGCAAAGGAACGATCCTGAACATCGCATCGGTCACTGCTATACAGAGCAATCCGCACGGGGCGGCATATGGCGCGACGAAAGCCGGACTACAGAGTTTTGCGAAAAGCCTGTGGGATGAAGCCAGGAAATATGGTGTCAAAGTTACGACGATCCTTCCGGACATGACCGACACGAATCTCTATCGCAACGCGGATTTTGAGGCCTCGAAAGAAGAAAACGCACGGCTTCTTCCGCAAGATGTGGCGGAAGCCGTGCGCTATATACTAAGTTGTGATCCGCATATGACCATCACGGAATTTACCGTGCGTCCGCAATTACATCGTATCGAGAAGAAATAGGAACTACAGCTGATATATAAAGTACTTTCTCTTTACGCTATTCCGCTTGGCATCGATGACCTCACCACGAAGCTGTTCCAGATCGAAGGAGCATCTCCAGTAAAAATCATATTCACCGGCCTTCTCTTCATATACTCTCGAGTTGAAAGAAACTTTCCCGTCAGAAGACACTTCAATATCTTCCACAGCTATGCAATTATATACTTCTTTCTCGTCACCGGCTTTCGTCTTCAAAGTCGACTGATAGAGGAAGAAAAGATAATTTCCGTTTTCGGAAGTAACCAGGTAGGATTCCAGAAGTTTCGGCGTGCCCGAAAGGCCCCATATTTCTTTCGACGAAATAATAACATTACTGTAGTGGACCTTTTTGGCTTGTTCGAGGGCCGCTTTCTCCGTATTTTCAAGGAACTGCGGATCATTCAGAAGATCTGTTTTCGTCACATGATCTTTCTTCTTGACCTGTTCTTTCTCAACCGTGGTCGCAACTGTCGTTTTCATCTGTTCAGAACGACGCTGTGCCATGTACTTAAGCAGGAAACCAATCGCGACGATGATTGCCACGATGATTCCCATCCGGATCAACGAACGTCTCAGTCTTCTCAGCCTTTCCTGAATCTTTCTCTTTCGTTCCCGGCGTGCCGCTTCTTCTTCCGCCTCTATCTGTCGTTGTTCCTCTTGCGCAAAGTAATCTTCCATCTCCTGCTTCTGTCTTTCAAGAGACAGACGGATATGTTCCTCGGCGTTGGCGATCTGTTCGTATTCCGTATCACTCGCATCTTTCTCGATTTCTCTGACCGCGCCGCAATAGTCACAGATCAGTTTTCCATTTTCAAAACGCATGGGAGCTTCACAAAGATTACAGGTCAAAACTTTCAGTTTCATCCGTTCTTTCCTCCCTTCTTTTCCTCGAATACTTGATCGATCTTAAGTGATGTGCCGGAATATTCACCTTCCACACATTCCAGATAAAGCTGATCCGCATCCATATATCCGCCGAATGTTCCGCTAGTACGGTTCCCTATTGAACAAACATAATCTGTATCGATCTTTTTCTGTTTTTCATTCCATGAGAATTTGGAGATCGCAACACAATCGTAGACCGGGAACTCTTCATTCGTATCCTCATACACAAATACAGATTCAAAAAATATGTAAAGCTTGCTCTTGGCTGAAGTATCGACCATAAGATATGCTGCATAAGGAGTCGGCGTGTCCTTGAGCTTCGCCCATCTGTCTTGTGCATAAGTTGAATCCTGGTAGCTCGAGTTCCGTTCCTTCAGGAGATATTGCTGTCCTTCCAACGCCGCATTCTCAACCGTACTTCTATCTTTCTGCAAGACCTCGGACATAGCCGACAGAACTTCCTTTGATTTTACCTTCTCTTCTTTGTTGGCGGACTTGATCGTATAGCCGAAATAAATGAACAGGCCGATCATGACTCCGAAGAAAAGGAACATCGAGACATAGTATGTGGCAATGATCGAGCCGATTCTACGGATATCGTTCTTCTTCTCACGGGCCCAGTCACGGTTCTGCTTGCGCTGCGCCATCTCTTCTCTAAGTTTATGCCGCATCTGCATCAGCTCGACATCGCGCGCGATCAGCTGTCTTGTACGGTCAGCCTGAGTGACAAGGTCGGTGTATCTAACATCATTTTCGTCGTAATCGATCGTGAAAGCTGACCCGCAACTTGTGCAGAAGAAAGATTCTCCCTGCTGGCTCAGGTTACCGTTACACTGAGGGCAGTTTAGATTTGTAAGTCTCATATCGTACCCTCCTTAACCTTTGCTTTTCCCTGTCTTTTCCCCATCTGCAGAGAGCTTGATCTCCATCAGAATGGGGCTGTTGCCCGAGAGTTTCAGCTGATTATCTTTACGAAGTTCTTCGATGCTTTCATAACCGCGGATCTTCCAGTCATATTTCTCATCTGAAGTGATGCCGGCGGCGAAAGAAGATTTCGCATGTCCGTTCTCATCCAGGGTATCCGAAAACATAATGGAATAAGCAGAATAGACCTCCTTGGTCCGGTCCCCGGACGGAGTACGATATGTATTCTTATAAACCAGAATGATCCTCTTGCCGAAAGATGCATCCTGAAGATAACTCTCAACCAATTCCGGTTCTCCGCTCCTCGTCGCGATTTCTTCCGGATCGGATAGCTCGATTTCTTTCTTACTGTCATACTTGGCATGGTACATTCCGGAAGAAAGCAGTTTCTTCTGCATATCCGCGTCTTCCTGTATTGCCTTCGAAAGATCAGTAAGAAAAGTTATTTTCGAACCGGTCAGAGAACTTATCACGGAATTACTCTTCTGACCTACACATCCCTTCAGAAAAAGTCCGCTCAATGCAACATTCGAAACAATGTTGATGAACCCGATAATAAAAAATATCACCATAGCCAGGATGATCGGTTTAAAGATTCTCCACCCTCTGTGCTGGGCATCTCTCATCTGCTGGTTTCTCTGCTCCGCCATCTGGATCTGCTGGCGTGTCGCGTTGAGCGTCTGCATACGCTCCACCTGCGCATTGGCACGATCCTGCGCCGTCGCCTGGCGGATACGTTCTACGTCTTCACTTTCCCAATCTACGGCAAAAGCACTGCCACAGCTCATGCAGACCCACTGCTTGTTCTGGAATACCATCTGTCCGCCACAGTTGCTGCATTTTCTGACATCTGTCTGCATGGTGCATACCTCCCCGCCCGAAATAAACAGCGGATCGTTTCCAGTCTTTTTGCAACGATCTCCGCTGTTTTCACCAGTTACAATTATAGCATAGTGTCTTCGGTCCTAAACAGTAAAACAAAAACGCCTTTGCAGGCGTTTTTGTCCATAAAATCAGCAAATTAGAAGCTACATTCTTTGAAGCCTTCCCGGAAAACGGACTCAGTCCTTACCGGAGTTATTCTGGCTTCCTGTCCCTCTCATCGCATCGAACACTTCCTTGTCCGCGAAAGATACTTTGACAGAGCGGATAAAGTGATCGTTGGAATTGGTCCTAAGAAGCAGATTGATGATCGTCTCGGTAACCGGTGCGGTCTCCATCTGGGAGAAGGCCTTACGGATCGTCCATACAGCATCCAGTTCTTCCTGTGTCATCAGGAGATCTTCACGACGCGTACCGGACTTGTTGATATCGATTGCCGGGAAAATACGTTTCTCGGACAGTTTTCTGTCGAGGTACACTTCCATATTACCGGTACCCTTGAATTCCTCGAAGATAACTTCGTCCATTCTTGAGCCGGTCTCGATAAGAGATGTCGCCACGATCGTCAGGCTGCCGCCGTTCTCGATATTTCTGGCTGCACCGAAGAAACGCTTCGGACCATAAAGGGATCCCGGATCCAGACCACCGGACAACGTTCTTCCGGTCGGAGTGATCGTCAGGTTATATGCACGGGCAAGTCTTGTCATGGAGTCAAGAAGGATGACGACATCTTCTCCCATTTCTACAAGACGCATTGCACGCTCCAGTACCAACTCCGTAACACGTGTATGGTTTTCCGGTTTCTTATCGAATGTGGAATATACGACTTCGCCCTTGATGGAACGCTGCATATCCGTAACTTCTTCCGGACGCTCATCGATCAGGAGCACGATCAGCTTGGTCTTCGGGCTGTTCTGGGAGATCGCATTGGCGATCTTCTGCAGAAGGATCGTCTTACCTGCTTTCGGCGGGGAAACGATCATACCACGCTGACCTTTACCGATCGGAGAAACCAGATCGATAATACGGGTGGAAAGTTCCTGTTTACCGGTCTCCAGACGGAATCTCTCGTTCGGATAGATCGGCGTCAATCTTTCGAAATGGGGTCTTCTTCCCAGCTTATCAAGCTCTACATCGTTGACTGTTGTGATATAACTTAATGCCAGGTTCTTATCCTGATTCTTCTTCGGGAAAGCGAAACCATCGATCTTGTCACCCATGCGCAGACCGAATCTGCGGATCAGGTTATTCGGAACGAAGATATCCTGCGGAGACGGAAGATAATTCTCTCTTCTTACGAAACCATATCCACCGTCGGATACGATCTCCAGAACACCGGAGAATGCCACCGGCTCGATCTGAGGCTTCTGCGTTTCTGCCGGAGTTTCCCCCTCCGCTGCTGCCTTCTCTTCTCCATTCTCATCTGTATTTTCAGAGGAAGCCGGAGCGCTTCCTGCCGGACGGATCTCCACGCTTCTATGACGGGATTTCTGTTTCTTATTCTTCTGCTGACCTGAACGGTCTTCTTTCTTATTGCCTTCTTTATTTTCCGGTTTATTCTCCGCTTCAGGAGCATTCGTGGAAGAAGATTCGGAAGACTCAGCCTGAGAAGACTCTTCCGTCTTGGCCTCTTTCGTATCTTCCTGTTTCTTCGCGTCTTCTGTCGAAGACTTATCTTCGGACTTAGCGCCCTTCTTTCCGCGGCCACGCTTATTCTTGGAAGCGGTTTTCTCTTCGGCAACAGGCTTCTCAGAGGAGGATTCTTCTTTCTTCTCTTCCTTCACTTCTTCCTGTTTCGGTGCTTCTTCTTTTACGGAAGACTCTTCTTTCGAATCCGTCTCCGGCTTCGCTTTTCTTCCACGCTTTTTTGCTTCTGTTTTCTTATCGGAAGCCTCATCCTTCTTCTCGGATGTTTCCGCCTTCTTCTCGGCAACGACAGCTTCAGAAACCGAATCTTCAGCCTTGACTGTTTCTTCCGTTTTCGATTTCTTCGTACGCTTGGAAGTCTTGGAAGTTTTCTCAGCAGGCGTTTTCTCCTCAGATGGAACCGAAGAGGATTCCGCGACTTCCGCTTTCTTCTCTTCCTTCGCGTCTGTCTTTGCTTCTGCTTTCACTTCAGATTTCTTCGAAGACTTGGAAGATGTCTTTTTTGCAGTGCTCTTCGCTTTCGTCTTAGGAGATTCTTTCTCCGATGACTTGCCTGCTTCGTCGGACTTCTTCTGCTCTTTGTCAAGCAGCTTGGCCAACTGTGCCTGGCTCATCGCATCTGCTTCTTCCGCCGTCAGAATATTGAACGCGGTAGCAAGCGCTGCAAGCTGTTCTTTGCTCTTAGATGAAAAATCGTCTTTGGACACAAAAATACCTCATACATTCTGGAATCGGTTTATCTAAACATAGAAGGATATCCCTTCAGATAAAAAGTGTATCAATCATTCAAATAACACAATGGATAAACAAAACACTTCATCGTATTCGGATGACTTAGGCATCACAATGAATACATCAACTAAACCGATGTCATTATAAGATTTCTTCTGTCCGATTGTCAACAAAAATCTTTCCGTGGCGGCGGAATGTGGTTGAAATATCAGGTATCTCCCAAAGCGGCAAACTTATCCATCATGCTGAGTGCTTTACCTGTACCGATGGCAACACAGCTGACTGTATCTTCCGCAACATATACGTCGATACCGATCTTGGTGGCAAGCATACGATCCAGACCATAAAGCAGTGCACCACCACCGGTCATTACGATACCTCTCTGGCTGATGTCGGCCATCAGCTCCGGTGGCGTTCTTTCCAGAACAGAGTGAACGGCGTCGAAGATCGCCGCAACCGGCTCTTCCAATGCCTCCAGCATCTCGGTAGAGGATACGGTAACCGTAGCCGGAAGACCTGTGATCAGGTTTCTGCCTCGAACATCCATCGTCATTTCTTCTTCTCTCGGATAAGCGCATCCGATGTTGATCTTTAATTCTTCCGCGGTCTTCTCACCAATGAGAACATTGTGCTTACGGCGGACGTGCTTCACGATCGCTTCATCGAACTTATCACCGGCTACTTTCAAGGAGAAATCCACGACCGGCTCACAAAGCGAGATCACGGCAATATCGGTAGTACCACCACCGATATCCACGATCATGGAACCACATGCCTTGGTAATATCGATACCGGCACCGATCGCCGCAGCAATCGGCTCACGGATCAGGAATACATCCTTCGCGCCTGCATGACGGCAGGCGTCCTCTACAGCTTTCTGTTCAACAGGCGTGATAACAGAAGGAACACAAACTACGATCGTCGGACGGAAATACGTGGCGCGGATACCCTGACATACACGTCCGATAAATGCCTTCAGCATAACTTCCGTCACTTTAAAGTCCGAGATCACGCCATCGCGGAGAGGACGGATCGCCTCAACCACACCCGGTGTTCTTCCTAACATCAGGCTGGCGCTCTCGCCTACTGCCAGTACGGTTCCTGTCTTTGTATTTACGGCAACTACGGAAGGTTCTTTAAGAACTACGCCTTTACCGCGCACATAAATAAGCACACTACTCGTGCCCAGATCAATACCAATATCTAATCCTAAGCCCATGACTTACACCTCATATATATAGAAAAATACGCTTTGCGTATTGTTAATGCACAAATAAGCACGTTAATGATACAATAAAAGCGTTGATGTTTCAACGCTACTTAATTGCATTCATCTTACAAATCGAGGTGCAAATGTGAAGAATTTATTGGCATATCTGTTCACGATCTGTGCTGTTGCCGCCTTTTTCTTTGACGGTCTTCTCCCGTCTTGCGTCATTTTCATATTGACTGCTGTCGGCTATTTATCCATGCCATTCTTCGCCCAATCTCTGGTGGAGGGATTTTTTCTTACAAGGAACACCTATAAGTATTTCCTCCGCATCGCGTTTACCGCTTATCTCTCCCAGGCAGCGCTGCTTCTTGTGTATCTTCTGTGGAGTGATTCCCCGAAACCGCAGCGCTTCAACATTGTT
>Ga0247611_10009510_pt1 | contig 11666 bp, 8 predicted proteins | sample 177DNAGHGhighgp2_FD_192422 | JGI IMG/M metagenome (GOLD analysis project Ga0247611, IMG submission 192422) | Sheep rumen microbial communities from Palmerston North, Manawatu-Wanganui, New Zealand - 1770 DNA GHGhigh gp2 | ecosystem: Host-associated > Mammals > Digestive system > Stomach > Rumen ... | reverse complement strand
AGCTATGTTCAATTGCCACATGCAGTACATGACCGCTACTTGATAGTTGACGATGATGTGTGGCTGCTGGGCACCTCGGTGAAGGACATGGGAAGGAGCTTGTGTACAATCATTAAAGTAGGCTTTACTCCTGAGACTGTGATGACTATGATAATATAGGGTTCATGGTTAAGGGCAATTATGGTTCAGGGTTAAGGGTTAATGATGAAGGGTGAATGATGGTGAATGGTTAAGGATATTATTAAAGGAATGTGACAGTTTGCTAGGTTCCTGTTTGTGCCTAGATGAGGACGCTCAAAGAGTGGAAACATGGAGGGACGGAAATAGGGAATGACGGACTTCTTTACGGCAAAACAGTCGGGCACAGTAGAAGCACTGTGGAGAGCAGAAATTTTGGTCGACAATCGAAAAGGAATATAATAGGAAATAATTAAAAACTTGAAGATATGGATATTTACATTGACTTTTCTAAGGATTATTCAGAAGCGAGAGTTCTAGATGACAATGAGATGATACATACCCAGATAATGGGACAGGCTATGAGTGTTTTTGACCGCCTGTATAATCAGTCAAAGGTGTTCTCTGAAGATCCTTGTAAAGAACTGTGCCAAATGCATAACGCGATTTCTGTGTTTGGTAGTAGAGGAGCAGGAAAAAGTTCCTTTATGTATTCAATGATTAAAAGAATAGAGACACAGTATAAGGATGCATTGTGTCTGCCTCCGATAGATCCATCGCATATTGAGATGAAACAGCATCCTTTTGTGAATGTTCTGGCTAGCATACACCAAGCGATAGATAAAGAAGTAAACAATCGCTCAAAGGGCTTTTCATCTGCACTTGACATAGAAATGCGTCAAGAGAATATTAGACTGGAGAAACCGGTGCTGAGGGGACTGAAAACAATAGATGGAATAGGAAAGGATAACTTGTATGAGGAATGGAACGACGATGACTATATATCGTTACAGGGCATAGAGCAAGCACAAGACTGCAATAGTTTGGAAAGTAGCTTCCATAAATATGTAAGGCAGTCGCTTAGGATTATAGGGAAAAAGTGTATTGTGATATCTTTTGATGATATAGATATTGATTTCAAGAAGGGTTTCGAGATTCTTGAGATGATACGTAAATACCTGACGTCGCCACAGATTATTACGATTATTACAGGAGATCAGTCTCTGTATACCGCATTGGTGCGAAAATATCAGTGGCAATTTTTTGACAGAGAGTATATATTGAAAGAGGCGCGATATGCGGAAAATCACCCTGCAGAGTTTTCGTCGATGGTAGACCATTTGGAAAACCAGTATATGTCGAAAGTGCTTAAGCCCGAAAATAGGATCAGCTTACTTACAATTAGAGAATACCTAAACCTAAGAGATTTACAGATTATCGTAAGAGATGCTAATGGTAAAACAGAATCGTTGATAGAATGCTATAAGGGAATGCTTAAAGAATTGGGTGCCCAATCAGTGTCTATAGAGGAATTGGCACTCTTTATTACAAGCCTTTCGTTGCGAGCTCAAATCAGAATATTGACTCTTAGAAAGATGTCGTTAGACATAAAAGATGCAGAAGAAGCAAGGAAGTATCTAACAGCTGGGTTGATGAGTATATTTTCGACGGATATATATCAAAAATCGGATAATGCCAAGGAACTTATAACAGGTAGGAATACATATACAATTGAAATGCTAAGACTCCTGGTTCATTCAGAAACGCTGTTTACTTCATGTAACTTTATGCCTCAAACAGAGGATTTGATCCTGAATAAGGCATTATTGGCTGTTGGGATCAAGTTTGATGACTACCTGAGACATGATAACTATCTAATCTTCGACTACTGGGCAAGAGTTTGCTATACTCAAGTACTAGCAGAAAAGCTTGGAGGGAAAACTGATGCAAAGAAGTTGAAAAAACTGATGGAATTTAGTAGGATGAACACTGAAACAGGTATTTGTAAAAGTGTGGGTCTAAGCGAGGCTTATTTCCAAGGTCAATCTTATAGAAAAGGCAGCATGGTGATGCCTGGCTGTATTTATATAGGTAATAGTGTGCCAACACAACTGGCTGAGAAAAATGAATTTCTGCCCTTGATACCTATGCAAGGCACGGTTGATGCCAAGAACTCGGAAACAGTCATCGTGTCTATCTACAGACTGATGGCTGTGTTGTCAGAGTTTGTGAATCAGGTGAAATTGCATGAAAACGATGAGAATTGGGATGCCCAGACGGCTCTGATAAAACTTGGCCAATACAGAAACTATATAGAGCCAGCTTCAGAAATTAAGAATTTCGATGGATCTGAGCGTACCAAAGACAGACCATGGAACTATCTTGATGGTGGCGGTGACCTGAAAAAGGTGGAAAACTTTCTGAAAAAAGCCAAGAAATGGGCTATAAAGGACGTGACGGCCTCTGTTCAGAAAATAAACAGAGTTTTTACCCGATTCTATTTTACGATTATTCAGATGGAAGAGCAGCGCTATTTGAATCTTGGAACAAAGTTGAATGATATTATATTAGCACTAATCAATGCTGCCATCGTAGAAGATGCGTTGGAGAAAAACGTAAAGGGAATCAATGTGAACCATATTGGGGATATAACCCAGATATTTATTGAAAATTGGAGAGCTATGCATTACAGCAAGGAAAAACCCAAGGCGACTTATAGCCTTTCGAGGTGGCTGATAGAATGTCCGCTGCTGCAATTATACATCAATCCGTTTGTGATTAATCTTATGACTCTTGATGATACTGATGATTCAGTTGTACTTTCGTCTATTTTACAGTATGACCAATGGCTGACAGAGCAGGAAAGCCTAAACGATGATAAAAAAGACGTAGAGAAAGAGTTGGATGGATTGGTCAAGTCGTTGACAAAAATCAAGATGATAGAACATATAAAAGAGGAAATCGCAGAACTTAATACGCTTAATGAGAAATATAATATATTAAAAAAAGAGGATGAGGTAGCGGCCCAAAAGCTAAAAGAAGAGATAGATGAGAAAGCAAAGTTGGTAGCGACATACCAGTCGATGACGCTTATAACGGCGTTGGATGCGGACAATGAGCGATATGCGACCATGTATACAGATGAAGAAGAACTGTATGACATGAAAGATGAGGTACAAGCTCAAGTTTACCACTTTACGCAAAAGAAACAGACTCTCGAGCAACGCATAAAAAACATAAATGAAAAAATCAATGGCGTAGCTTCGTTTGTTATAGCTGATTATAATAAAGCAAAGGACAAACTGAATAATTTCTCGATTTACCCACAATATTGCACTATCAAGCTTAGTGAAATAGAATGATACCTGCAGTTCTGAAGATATATGCTGATGATGAGTCGCTTTTGGAATATGAAAGAACCAAAAGCGGAAATCATTGTGTGGGTATGGACAGCATCAGTGTAAGGCTTATGTTGATGCTAAGAAGGAATGATATGCAAATGCCGGACAATTATTATGAGGGCATTTGTGAGGAAGAGTTTGCAGGAATAGACAGCATATCGCAGCTGATGTTGCAAATACCGCAGAGAATAGCACATAAATACATCTTAAGAAAGGGCGAAGAACTTAGGGTGAAAGGAGAACTGTTCTCAGAGTGGATGGACGTGATAGTAGAAGTACCGCCATCATTATTCATTGCAGCTTCTTTATTGGAAGTATTTCATACACAGGATGCGATTGATGGAATAAAAAAGTTTACAGAGCTGTATCTTAAACCATTTTCCCATACATCTCTACTATCACCTTATCTACCAGACTTTGATTATTGGATCAAAAACATAGAAGGACTGGAAGACCTGCATATCCACCTAAATGGATCTACTGAAACCGATATTATTTGGCGATATATGCTGGCACACCCATATGAAAGCGCAAAACTAATAGATGAAAAAGCGCATAAACGGGAGTTAAAGAAACTAGCAGCAATTACGACTCCAAACTTTAACTCAGAGCAATTTCTGTGTAGACTACAGGAGGCTGTAACTCTTAGAATAAATATGGTGAGGGTTATTTCCAGACGACTTTTACCAAAAGGTGCCGAAGTAGATCAATTGCACCACATTTGGGGAAATTGGGGCACTCAGAGTAACTATGGACCGATGGTTGATGAAATATTGTTTTATCTCTATACGCTGAATGAGTTGAGATGGGGAGAAAATGACGATTTTGCGTCGCTATTCCATCATTATCTACTGATAAAAGGAGTAATACATAGAATGGTTGTTATGCAGCATCAACAATGGGGATTTGAACAATTTCAAAGTATAACTATTGCACCACTAAGAGACGGAGTTGAGAGAAACTATCAACGGCGTTTTTTGCAACTAACAGGTACGGGCTGCTATCCCGTGTGGGCATTGATGGAAGGCCGTTTCTCACCAAAGAAAGATGTATATGAGAACCAGAAGATTATCAACCTAATAGAAAAGGGTTGGAATAAGGCTCAAACCATACTAAATAATGAGGGAAAAGATATCAGTCATAGTCAGATTGCATTAGTTGCGCATTTTATTAAAGAACCGGAAACGAACAGAAGTAAAAAGACCTTCATAAGACATTCTCAGCTTAGAAACAGCCTTTTTGCGAAAGCAGTAGCTTTAGCGAGAACATTAAAGAATCCCCATTACGCCAAACTAGTTTGTGGAATTGATGCGGCTGCTAGTGAACTCGATGCTGGAGCGGAGGTGTTTGCACCAGCATTCAGATATCTTAGGATTAAGGGAGTTGAACATTTTACTTATCATGTTGGTGAAGACTTCAGACATCTGGTTAGTGGGCTGAGAGCCATTGTGGAGGCGATAGCCTTTTTAGGACTCCAAAGAGGAGATCGGCTGGGGCATTGCGTGGCTGTAGGTATAGAGCCTTCATTGTGGGTAAAACGAATACATGAACAATGTTTTATGTCGCAGGGCGAACTATTGGATGATTTGGTATTTGTTTGGGATTTAATAAGGAAGGAACATAATCAAATTCTTGGCACTGCGCAATTGGGCATTGAAAGTAAAATACAAGAGTTATGTCATGAGATCTACGGTGCCAATTACACACCTTTGGAACTAGTAAAAGCATGGAACTTAAGGAAATATGATCCATACGATTATATGAATGACATGACGACATGCTCTCATTATTTTAGACTAGAAAAAGGGGCTGAAAGACAGGAAGTCGAGAAATTTTATAGAGACAAGAAACTCTATGATATTATGCGGAAATATCATGCTTCGACCATTTGTCCAGACTATAAGCAGTGCAGAGTAAACTATGATAAGAAGATAATGGTCCATGTAGGAGAAATTCTTTCTATAGAACAAATGAAGGAGATACAATGCATCGTGTTGGGATATATTGCTGCAAGAGGGTTAGTGATTGAGACATTGCCTTCAAGTAACCTTAGGATAGGCTACTATAAGACGATGGATGAATATCATCTGACAAGATGGGTAGCGGAAGACGAAGGCGTATTGATGCCACCAGTTGTTATAGGAACTGATGACCCTGGTATTTTTATGACTAACATTTACAATGAGTATGCGCGAGTTTTTTGCCATTTCCATGAAAAGAATATTTCGGTAGTTGATGGTATGGACAAAATCAAGCGTATTCATGAAACTAGCAAAATTTATCATTTTTTGCAAAAATGAACAAAGACAGAATACCATGCGTGGCTTTTTTCTGCGCATGTTTAAATAATCAGAAGAAAACGCCTAGATGTGTCGTTAATAACGATATTTTCGGTATATCATGGTTTAAAAAGGTGAACCAACCATCTGGAAGGTTGATGGTGTTTGACTTTCAAAGAAGAAGTTTCTTTGGAGGTAAATTGCCACAACTCGTAGATTTCGCTGAGAAAAGTATAGTGATGTTACGTCCTGAGGGTCAGATGTATACAGGGTTTGATATTAAGACGAAAGCTGCATTCCGGATATTTGTTGTTGATGACGTTGTGAAAATATATGATTTTCAGACCAATAAGTCGTATGCATTCTCTGTTAAATATTGAGATACAAAATAATGGTTGTAATGTTCGGGATATGGCTTTCGAATTTCCTGTGTATTGGAAGCAGAATGACGGAAGTTATAAGCAAGTAAAGAAGAAATTCTATCAGCTTGTTGTGGATGCTTTGTGTTATGACGATGTACAGGAAAAGATATTTCCGAAGTATGTGAAGAAACTGGGGATTAAGAGCTGTGTGTACTGCAATGCGCAATATGCGATTTCTGCCAAGAAAGGTAAGACTGATGAAGGGAAGAGTTATCGGGCTACATTCACGATAGATCACTACTGGCCAAAATCGAAATATCCGCATTTGGCGACATCATTCTTTAATTTGTACCCGACGTGTGCGACGTGCAATCAGACAAAGAGTACGAGAGACCCGATATTTGAGCTATATGTAAAGCCGGCGGACCCAATGGAGGAACGGAATCCGTTTGAGTTCAAACTGGATAAGGCGTCGTTTGTGAAGTATAGCATGAGCGGTGATGCTGATGACCTGGAAATTAAGTTCGGGACGCGGACGGGGATATCTGCCCAAAGAGCAACTGAGTATGAGAATTATTTCCATGTGGAGAAACTGTATGGGAACCTAAAAGATACGGTGGAGGAGGTGATATGGAAGTATCGCGTATATAACAAGGCGGGGCGACAGGCATTGAAAGATAGCTATGAGCATCTGCTGCCGCACGAGAGTGATTGGAATAGGTTTGTGCTGGGAAACTATGACAGGGAAGAGGATATTCATAAAAGGCCGCTGGCGAAGCTGGTGCAGGATGTGGCGAAGCAATTGGGGGTAATATGATTGGAAGGGGGAGATAGGCCTGCCGAGAACGACAGGGGAGGGGAAGGAGTAAGTGGAAATGAGAATCCGCCCTTGTGACTCTGGAAAGAGTTGCAGGGGCGGATTTTTTTTCGATCAATTCTTAACGGTTGTTAAATATTGGCATGTCATCATCAATTTTTTACCTAAAACCACATAAAATTCAAAATAAAGTTGTAAATTTGCAGAAAATCTACAAAATCAATGGTGTAATGATACTAAAAATCGAATTTGAGAACTTCTTCTCTATCAGAGACAGAATCAGAATTGACTTTAGGGCTGCAAACATCAACACGGCACTTGCCCGAGAGTTGAGCCACAATGTCATGGAGTGGAAAGGTGTGCCTGTGCTTAAATCGGTTGGACTGTTTGGTCCCAATGCTTCAGGTAAGTCAAATATCCTGAAAGCTATCACGTTTTGCTGTAGAATGATTCTGGAGTCGCATCTCTACAATGAGGGCGTGACCTTTAATTTCGAACCGTTTAAGTTTGATGGTTGGCAAAATAAGCCAAGCAAATTCTTGATTGATTTTGTTTGCGAAGACGTGGAATACGAATATTCCTTTGAACTAACCCGCGAACGTATTCTCAGTGAGAGTCTGTACTATTATCCCGTTGGCAGGAGGGCTAAAGTGTTTGTACGTGATGCAGAAGGGAAATACAGCTTTGGTACTGGTGTGATGGTAAAGCCTTCGGATGTCGCCACTAATACCAGCGTGAAGAATCTGTTCCTGAGTCGTGCCAGTTCCATGAATCGTGAGATTGCCCAAAAGCTTTATCGCTATTTTATGAACCAATTCCTTCTAGGCCTGGTGAATGTGAACGACATGATGGTGCTGGATAGTTTCAATACATACAAGAAGGTTATCCTTAAGGCTCTTGAGATCAGCGATACGGATATTACCGATATAGAGGCAAGGAAAGAACAAGTTCCTGCTCCTGTAGCTATTCCTGGACAGCCTGAACTGTCATATAAGTTGGTAGATGTACTCCGTTTCAAGACATTCCATCGCAATCAGAAGAATGTCATGTTCGATATGGATATGGAAGAGTCCAACGGCACACGAAAATTATTCCAGATTCTTATTCGGCTATTAGATGTGGTGAAGAATAAAAAGGGCATCATTATGGACGAGTTTGATATGGGACTTCACACTCGCCTTGCAGATTTCATTTTAGATCTGATTCATGCTTCTGAAAGTAGTCAATTGCTGTTCGCCTCGCACAACACGAACCTGATTGATGTAAGGAGACTGAGACGTGACCAGATCGTGTTCGTCAATAAGACGGAAGAGGGAACAACGGATGTATATTCACTGTATGACTTTAAGGATTTCCGTGAGAACATGGATGCAGAAAAAGGATATCTGCAGGGACGCTTTGATGCAGTACCATACGTAGATTCTTCGGTTTCAAGTATCAAGCAATTGTTGGAAGGTTGATTATGGCAAGCAGAAGAGAACCATCTCCATCCATGAGGATGCGCAAAATCGCTCTTGTTATCTGCGAGGGCGAAACGGAAGAACGCTATATCAACCTCCTGAAGAAGTGGTACAAGTCGCCCATCAGAATCGTGTCTCATATCGAAGGGACGAGGATTACACAGTCTCTGGTTGACAATCGTACCAGAGAACTGAAACTCTCAAAATATGACAAGGTGCACACGTTCCTGATGTACGACATGGATGTACCGTCAATCAATGAGAAAATTTTGTCATGCAAAGCAGAAAAGCTGCTTAGTAATCCCTGTTTTGAGATATGGCTACTGCTTCATGCAAAAGAGCAGAAGACTGCAATCACAACAGATGCACTGATCAAAGAACTCAAGAAGAGCGCGACAGTCTGGAAAAATTATGCGAAATCGGATTTTACGAATACGCAAGAGGCTTTTCTGAAGAGCAACACTGATACAGCAACTTCAAGAGCAAAGAAGCTTAAGGAACTGCAAAACCCCTCCACGGGTGTGTACAAGTTGATAGAGCTGTTGAAAAGAAATGAATCAAAAGCGAATTCGAAATTATAACAGTATGAAGACGAATGAGCATGAGCTGCTGCTGGAAATGGGTGAGATGTATAGGCGTGTGAATCAATACATTTGATCAGTAAATAGTTAAAGACATGATTCTACTTAATTGGATTTGTAGATTGTTAAAAAGAAAGGAAATGAAATCGTTGTTTAATATATATTACATCAACTTTGCCAAGGTTTATGAGATTAAGATGATGCTTGGCAATGAGATTACTACCTCAAAGAATGTGGAGCACGGAGAGAATTCTAAGGTCGAGGCCCAGGCAGGTGGCAATCTTAGATTTAATTTGCTTGCAAAAAGTGGTGGTGTAGAAGGTAAAATACAGGGAGAAAGTAGTGGGTCTCAGAAAGTAATAGAAACATTTGAGGTTAAAACTACGAAGTCTATTATCCTAAAGGAGATATTGGATAGTGCAAAACGAATTGAGAACTTTGGGAAAGTAAAAGAAGGTGAGTTGGTCATCATAGACGATGTGAGACTAACTCTACAAAACGAGGCTGAACTACGAATTGCAAAATTTATATCTAACGGTTCGCTAAAAGGAATGGTTGTGCCTAATGCTAATGGGTTGGACTTGAACAATGTTTTCAATTCAATGTTTAAGGACTATGCGTATAAACTGAAAGGCCGAATTGGAGAAGGGAAAGACCAGTTGATAGTGAAGATTCCATTCACCTTTGAGAATGAATTTGAAAGTGGTTATAATGTTGATGACATGACCATTGGCAATGTATCGATAGTTGGTATCTATAAAGGTCTTATACACCCTAAATCCTTAAAGACTAATATGGAGTATTGGTCGGAAATAGGTGGTCACATGAAGCAAAGTCAGAATGTAGATTATAAAGACTTTCATTATAGTAGCTACCCGACTAATGATATTTTCAACAAGCAGGATTCTTTTTATAATGAGGACGAGACATCCCAGTATCATTATTTGGATTTACTTGCAATTATTCAAAATGTGCAAATTGTTGTAAGGAATGATTAAAAGAGATATATCGTTATACCATATCGAAGATTTTCATGCATACGAAAGTCAACAATTGGCATTAGGTAAGACAGTCCAATCTGTAACATATTTCCTAAATAATAAAGAGATTGCCAAGTTGGTTCCTTTTGTTGACATTATAGACTTGTCTGCGTATCTAGAAATAGACCTTGGAACACAGGCTTTATTTGAACAGCTGATACCATTATTCCCTTTTGGTGTTGATTTTGTTGCCAACATCAAATATGAAAAAGAAGTTCGTGAGAAACTTCGATTCATTATAGATGATATTCATTATATTGATATAGGCAGTAATAATAGTAGAAAGAAAGCAACCGATATTCCTAATAAGGATGTTAACAGAATAACAGATCTCGCATCTGACGAGTTAGATGAATTTCTGAATCTTTTTGATCACAAACTCTATGGGCATGAGAAATTTAAATACGAATTTCGTAATATCGTTAATACCTTCAGGGTGTTTAATAAAATAGGAGAACATAATATTCTTTCGCTATTTCTAATGGGTGAATCTGGAATCGGCAAAACAGAAGTAGCACGAGCTATACACCAATGTCTGGGCGGAAAACGTAAATTGGCCAAAATCAATTTTGGTAATTATAGTAGCAAAGATGCTTTGAATTCCTTAATAGGTAGTCCACGTGGGTATATAGGTAGTGAAAGTGGCGAACTCTTTATGAAGGTAAAAGAATCCGATACTGGTGTGATATTGATAGATGAGTTTGAAAAGGGAGATTCTATTATCTACAATTACTTTTTGGATGTCTTGGAGAATGGGAAAATGACTAGTTCACAAGGAGAAGATATAGACCTGAATGGATATATCATAATATTCACATCAAATCTTACTCCCCAAGCCTTTGACAATTTTTTGTCGCCTGAATTAAGGTCCAGGTTTAACTATATTGGGATATTTCAGGCTCTCAAGAATGAAGATAAGGAGAAATTCGTTAAAAGAAGGATGAGTGATATTATATGCAAGTATAATGACAAATTCGAAATGAAACTTCCTAATTATTCTCACACTTTATTGTGTAGTAGAATTGATGTGAATGAGTATTCCAATATGAGGGATCTTAATCAAAAGATAAGGGAGGTATTTGTGGATTATATAGATGAAGTTGGACAGTTATTATGAAGTGGGAAGTTGACGAAAGGATAGGGAAAGCGAAGGATGAGCCCTGATGAGAAACCGCTGGGCATGGTGGCGGATCCCCGTCGGTGGTCATTCGATATGTTCGGGAGCCACCGGTGAGCACGGGGAAAGGGTCGCTATGGCATGACGTCCGTCGACGAGCTCTGGAACCCAAACTGGACAAGAAGATGACTGGGGAATACTTATGGTTCATGGTGAATTTTGGTTCATGGTGAATGGTTCAATTATGGTTCATGGTTCATGGTGAATTTTGGTTCAGGGTTAATGATTCATGATTAATGATTCAGGGTTACTTTTGGTTAAGGGTTAATGACCCTGCAGGGTCACAACTACCTCATCCTCCATGAACAAAGTTCGACCTCTGTCGATTATTTTAGTGTTTTAGATGTCGCGGGACGACGCGATGAGCTTTTATAGGGGCTGCGCGGAGGAGGAGAGGGGATATCTCGATGGAAGAACCATTGAGCACAGGACAGGGGGCGCTATCATAGCGACAGACGGAATAGGAAGAAAGTGAGAGATTTTGTTAAAAAATCGTATAAGATTGGAGAAATGTCGAAATATTTAACTATCTTTGTACCTTGAAGGCACAAAGTTGAATTCATAGAGCAACTGAAGACCAGAGTGATATGA
>Ga0247611_10009509_pt1 | contig 11666 bp, 12 predicted proteins | sample 177DNAGHGhighgp2_FD_192422 | JGI IMG/M metagenome (GOLD analysis project Ga0247611, IMG submission 192422) | Sheep rumen microbial communities from Palmerston North, Manawatu-Wanganui, New Zealand - 1770 DNA GHGhigh gp2 | ecosystem: Host-associated > Mammals > Digestive system > Stomach > Rumen... | reverse complement strand
AAGACCGGAGATCACGACTGCAGAATTATCCGCGTGAACGACGTTTCCGAAGCGATCCGCGCGTTGTTTATGGCGTAACGCTTCATGCGGCTCCGCCTGCGGCGAATGAATCTGCGGTCATGAATGGCGCCGTCCGGCGCATCCAAAAGACAGGGACGGGCATTGCCCGTCCTTTTTACGTTGATCGGATCCTGTTGATAAAATCCTCTTCGATCTCGGCGGAAGCTTTCCGAAATACCTGCTCCGTCTTGTCGGCAAGCGATCCCTTCGGTTTATAGATCCGTTCCAGAAACGCTTCCGCGCCGAGTCGTTCCGTCAGATACGCCGTGAATGCGCCGGCGATCGGATAGGAGATCTCGCAAGGGACGTTCCAGAACGTTTCATCGTCTGCAAGCGCAAAAACCGAGCGATAGCTTCCGTCGTTTAAAAACCGCTTCACCCATTCGGCGTTCGGTTCTCCCCACCATTCTTCGTCCAGATACATAGCGAGCCCCTCGCTCAAAAACGCGCAGGAAGGATCGCAGTACGCATAGGAGATCAGGTGCGTATCCTCGTGCGCGCCGACGCATTGAATCTGTTCATTGTAAACGGCAAACACGTTGTTCGGTCCGATCGCAAAGCCGTTTCCCGGCGCATATTCGCCGAACAGCTCCTCCATGATTCGCCCGTTTTCCTCCGGCGTATCGGTCAGAAAATACCGAATCGTATCCCGGAACGGGATCGCCAGACGCTCCATGATTTTTCGGAAACAGATCTCCTGCCCCGCCGCAGCGGCGCGAACGTTTTTCCATGCATAAGAACCGGGTTTGCACCGGAACATATAGTGTTCGGTCTCATACGCTTCGCTGTAAGCGTCCAGCGTCCGGAGATCGAAAGCCCTTGCGTTTCGTGCTTCGTCGTATACCGTGATCTGCATATGCTTCCTTTCCAAACCGGAACGATCCGGTTCAATCGAAGGTTCCCGACAGGAAGACGAGTACGTGCGTTTTGAATTCGACGAAGAACACGCCGTCGGTGAGCCAGTACGCGCCGACACCGCCGTTGCAGCTGCTCAGATCGTCCAGGAGCTTCGTTTCGTCCGCCGCGCGAAGCACGCGGACCGGCTCTCCGATCCGGTGCGCGACGTGCGAGACGAGCTTTTGCGTCAGCTCGCCCGGCGTCTCCTCAAGCCATGCGCCGATCGCTTCGAAAAACGATTCTTCCGCCTCGACGGTCGTGAACGGCCGGACGTGATAATGACGGCGGAACGCCTTTTGCCAGCCGTCCGCCGTGTATGCGGAAACGCCGAGGCACGAGTGCCCCACCCATTCGGAGCCGTCCGCCGCAAATTCCAGGATCCCGTCCAAAAACGCGGAAAGCCGCGTGTCGAGCATCGTCATCCCTCCTTTTTTCCAGTATAGCACGGATCGCGGAAAAAAGCACGGTTTTTCGCCGCTTTTACGGAAATACCGGACGCCAATCCGCAGCGGTTTGCCTGGCGGAATCGCGCGCGGCACGGTATGCTGTACCCGTAAAAAGGAATTGCATTTTATATATGAATCCGCTATAATGGATAAGGAAACGTATCGAAAGGAGGAACGCAATGGAAAAGAAAGAACGCGGCGGGTTTTTCCTGTGTCTTTTATGGAACGCGCTGATGTATTCTTTTTTGACGGTCCCCGCATGGGTGCTGCTCGTTCTGCACTTCACGATGGGGCTTCCGCTCGTCTGGTTCTGGGTCGCGCTCGGCGCATGGGCGCTGCTCGTCGTGCTGCGCACGCTGCTCGTGCTGTTCGCCCGCTACGGAAGCGCGCACCGCATCCCCGTTCCGGAGAATAAGAATCCGTATTCCAAAAAGGTCCGCAATCCCTACGCGGAGAACGGAAAATAAGGCGATCAAGGAAATCAAACCTTTTTCGATAGCACCGACAAATTGAAAGGAGAAACACTATGGGACTTATCAAAGCCGGTATCGGCGCGTTGGGCGGCGTTCTCGCCGATCAATGGAAAGAGTTCTTCTACTGTGAAGCGCTCAGCAAGGACGTTCTGGTAACCAAGGGACAGAAGAGAGTCGGCGGCCGCTCCTCCAATACGAAGGGCAGCGACAACATCATCTCGAACGGTTCCGTCATTGCCGTCGCAGACGGTCAGTGCATGATCATCGTGGAGCAGGGCAAGGTCGTGGAGGTCTGCGCAGAACCCGGCGAGTTCGTTTACGATACCTCGACCGAACCGAGCATCTTCGCCGGCAGCCTCGGCAAGAGCATCCTGGAATCCTTCAAAACGCTCGGACGCCGTTTCACCTTCGGCGGTGACACCGGCAAGGACCAGCGGGTGTATTACTTCAACACCAAAGAGATCATGGACAACAAGTTCGGCACGTCGAACCCGATCATGTTCCGCGTCGTCGACCGCAACATCAATCTCGACATCGACGTCAGCCTGCGCTGCAACGGTGTATACTCCTATCGCATGGTCGACCCGATCCTGTTCTATACGGAAGTCTGCGGCAACGTGTCCGGCGACTATCTGCGCAGCGAGATCGACGCGCAGCTGAAGACCGAGTTCGTCAACGCCCTGCAGCCCGCCATGGCGAAGATCTCGGATCTCGAAGTCCGTCCGAACCAGGTCCCGGCGCACACCACCGAGCTCTGCGAGGCGATGAACGTCGAGCTTTCGAAGCTCTGGGGCGAGAAGAGAGGCCTTGAGGTCGTCTCCATCGCGATGAACCCGATCACGCTGACCGAAGAAGACGCCGAGATGATCAAGGCCGCGCAGCGCGCCGCGATCAACCGCGATCCCACGATGGCGGCGGCAACCATGACGCAGGCAAGCGCGGAAGCCATGAAGGCGGCGGCGTCCAACACGAACGGCGCAATGACGGGCTTCATGGGCATGGGCATGGTCGGTCAGGCAGGCGGCGCCATGGGCAGCAACACCGCGGCGCTGTTCCAGATGGGTCAGCAGCAGAAGGAAGCGCAGGCGGCGGCACAGCCCGCCGACGCCTGGAAGTGCCCGACCTGCGGCACGACCGCGACCGGCAACTTCTGCCCCGAGTGCGGCGCAAAGAAGCCCGCGCCCGCCGGCAGCTGGACCTGCGCATGCGGCGCGGTCAACACCGGCAAGTTCTGCACGCAGTGCGGCGCGAAAAAGCCCGAAGCGGCAGTCGTCCGCTGCCCGAAGTGCGGCTACACCCCCGAAGATCCCGCCAATCCGCCGAAGTTCTGCCCCGAGTGCGGCAGTCGCTTTGAGGCGTAAGGTTCCCTGCAACACCCACGTATAAAAGGGTGCGGAGCACCTCCGCACCCTTTCTTTCATCCTGCATATAAGGAGGATATATGCCTCAGCAATTATTGGAATACCGATGTCCCGCCTGCGGCGCGTCCCTGCAGTTTGACAGCGCGTCTCAGCAGGTCGTCTGCCCGTACTGCGACTCATCGTTCTCTCCGCAGTCGCTGATCGATTACGACGCGTTTCTGAAACAGGACGCGGCAAACGAAAAGAGCGATTCGTGGAAAAAGGATCCGACCGTCTGGGAAAAGGACGAGGCGACCGGACTGAACGTTTACGTGTGCGCCGCGTGCGGCGGCGAAGTGCTCGGCGACGATACGCTGGCTTCCGCCCGCTGTCCGTTCTGCGACAACACGGTCATCATGAAACGGCAGTTCACCGGCGAATGGAAGCCGGATCTCGTGCTGCCGTTCAAACTCGACAAAAAAGCGGCGCAGGACGCGTTCCGCAAACATCTGCACGGCAAAAAACTGCTGCCGAGGGCGTTCCGCTCCGAGTCGAACATCGAAGAAATCAAAGGCATGTACGTGCCGTTCTGGCTGTTTTCGACGGATCTGTCGATCAGCGCGCGCTACAAAGGCACGCAGACGCGCGCATGGGTCAGCGACGGATTTGATTACGTGGAGACCTCGCGCTACGCGCTGCTGCGCACCGCGGACGCGCACTTTACGCGGCTGCCTGTCGACGGCTCGGAAAAGATGGACGACGCGCTGATGGATTCCCTGGAGCCGTTTGATTTTTCCGAAGCGGTCGACTTCCAGACGGCGTATCTTTCGGGCTACTTTTCCGACCGGTACGACGTCGACGCGGATATCAGCGTTGCGCGCGCGAAGACGCGGTTCAATCAGACGATCTCCCGCCTGATGTCTTCTACGACGACCGGGTTCAACTCGGTCGCGATCGAGACCTCGTCGACGGCGGAGCGCAACAATGTACGCGAGTACGCACTGCTGCCCGTCTGGCTTTTACACGTGCGCTGGAAAGGCAAGCTTTACACCTTTGCGATGAACGGTCAGACCGGCAAACTCGTCGGCGACCTGCCGATCGACAACAAACAGGTCTGGAAATACTGGCTGCTGTACGGCGCGCTGTTTGCAGGGCTGTTTGCCGGCGCGGTCGTACTCGGTCATTTTCTCGGATGCGGAGGTGGCTGCCTGTGAAACGGATCACACTTATCCTGCTGATCGCAGCGCTCGTGCTGCTTCCCGTGTTTACGGCGTTCGCGGACGGCGAAACGGAACCGTACGCGGTCCCGGATTACATTGCGCGAACCGCAGGCGGCAAGCCCGCTCTGGTCGACGAATACGGACTGCTCTCCGCGGAGGATGCCGAAGCGCTTTCGAAGCGGCTCGTTGAAATCGGAAACGCGTATCAATGCGACGTGATCGCGGTGATCGTTCCCGATCTCGGCGGCAAGACCGCCGAGGAGTACGCGGACGATTTCTTCGATTATAACGGCTACGGCTACGGCGCAGTACCCGACGCCTCCGGCAAAACGATCGACGGCGACGGCATTCTGCTGCTGCTCTCCATGCAGGATCGCGACTTTGCCGTCAGCACGAGCGGCTACGGTATTACGGCGTTCACCGATTACGGCATCCAGACGTATCTCGAAAACGAGTTCCTGCCGTATTTCGGACGCAACGATTTCCGTCAGGGCTTTCTCGCGTTTGCAGACGCCTGTGGGCATCTGCTCGATATGGCGCGGTCCGGCATCCCGTACGACGTCACGCACGTCGTGACCGATCCGCTGTACATGGATCAGACGGACCTTCGCAAAGCAAACGATCGGTCCGAATCGTACGAGCCGGACTACGGCATTGCGGTCTACTTCTTCCGCACCGCCAACGCGGCCGACCTGAACGCGTTCATGATCCGGTTCGTGAACGAACGCGTACGTGAATCGAACGCGATCGTGTTCGGTGCGAACGATCACGAGCATCTGCTCTTCGTGCGCGGCGACGCGGCGAAGGAGAAGTTTGACGAGAACGACCTTAAGTCGATCGACGAAGCGGTCGTACCGTATCTCGACGCGGGCGACACGAACGGCGCCGTTACGACGTATCTCGACCGGTGCGAATCAATCTTCAACCGGCATCCGATCAATATCCTTGCGCTGATCGCGTCGCTGTTCGGCGGCGGCGTGCTGGCGTTCGCGCCCGTTGGCAAAATGAAGCGGCAGATGACGAGCGTCACGAAGCAGACGAGCGCGGACCGTTACCTTGCGCCGCAATCGTTCGTGCTGACGCAGAACAGCAACGTGCTGCTCGGCAAGAACGTCACCCGCAGCGTACACGTCGTGCAGACGTCCTCCGGCAACGGCGGACGCGGCGGAAGCGGCGGCGGATTCCACGGCGGAAGCACGACGCACACCTCGTCCTCCGGCGGCACGCACGGTGGTCATTCCGGCAAATTCTGAGCCGAAAATTCCAGAAAAACAGGGCATTCCACGCACGGTAGAGTTTCGTTTCGGAACTCTACCGTGCGCTTTTCATTTCGTAGAGAAAAAACTTTTCCGGGATGCATTGCGTTTTCACAGCGGTTCCCTCTATAATATGCTCAGTATTATGCTCAAGGCAGGAGAACGCATATGCATGATTACATTTTAAGCTGCTGCTCTTCCGCAGATCTGACGCAGGAGAAACTGGACGCATTGGACGTCCGCCTGATCTGCAACAGATTTTCGATGGACGGCGTGCCCTATCAGGACGACCTCGGCAAGACGATGACGTACGGCGAATTCTACGACCGCATCCGCGCGGGACAGAAAGGCGTCACAAGCCAGATCAACCCCGCCGATTACGTCGAGTATTTCGGAAGCCTTCTCGAAACCGGCAAGGACGTGCTGCACGTTTGCCTCTCGAGCGGACTGTCCGGCACGTACCAGTCCGCGCTGACCGCGGCAGATCTTCTGAAGGAGCGCTTTCCGGACCGCAAACTGCTGATCGTCGACTCGCTCGGCGCTTCGTCCGGCTACGGTCTGCTCGTCACGACGCTCGCAAAGATGCGCGACGAAGGCAAGCCGATCGACGAAGTCTACGAATGGGCAATGAACAACCGCCTGAAGCTTCAGTACCTGTTCTGCTCGACGACGCTGACGTATTACGTGCGCGGCGGACGCATTTCGCCCGCGGCGGGCAAGATCGGAAACCTTTTGGGTATCTGCCCCGTTATGCGCATGGACCGTCCGGGACACCTGACCATCCATTCGCGCGTGCGCACCAAGAAACGTGCGCTGCGCGCGCTCGTCGATCAGATGGCGGAGCTTGCGGACGGCGGCGAACAGTACAGCGGACGCGTTTTTATCAGCCATTCCGACTGTCTGGAGGACGCGCTGAACGTCAAGGCGCAGATTCTGGAGCGGTTCAAGAACATCGACGGCGAGATCGAGGTCTATATGATCGGCATGACCATCGGCTGCCATACCGGCCCCGGCACGGTGGCGGTTTACTTCTTCGGAAAAGAGCGATAAATCCGGAAAACAAACAGAGCAGGCAAATCGCCTGCTCTGTTTTTGATGCCGTTTTATTCTTTTCCGTAGAGCGCCTGTTTCAAAAGAATGCGATTTTTCTCGAATTCCGGAAGCACAGCGTACGCGCCGTCGACGTTCAGTGCGGTATAAGCGTCGTCAAACGGCAAACGCAGCGTCGTAAACGTCAGTTCGTCCGACACCGCCATCTCGTATCCGACGCCGCGGAGCGTTTCGAAATCGACGTTCGTGCTGATGCTCTTGAAAATCGTGCGGAAGAACGGGTACAGGAATTCGCTGTCGTACTGCTCCTGCAGATATTGAAACGCGGCGTGTACGATCTCGACCTGCTTGTCCGCTCTGCCAAGATCGCCTTTGTTATCCGACGTGCGGTCGAGCAGCAGCGTGACGATCTGCCTGCCGGTCAGCTGATGTCTTCCCGCGGAGAGATCCGATCCGCACGCGGCATTGATATATGCGGCTTCCTCTTCGGTCAGCGTCGCGGGGATGCCCTTGATGTCGTCCGCAAGCTGTTCAAGCTCGTCCGTGCCCGTGATCACGTAGTTCTGGATATCCAGTTCGAACAGATCGTTGACCGTATTGATCAGCATCCCGATGCCGCCGCGCGAATATGCGACGTTGATGCGCTTCCATTCGTTCTCCGAAAGTGGAACGAGCGTGTCGCGCGCGAGCGAGACGACCGTAAACTTCTGCTGCAGCTGATTATAGGACGCGATGAAGATCATGTCCGTCTGTTTTTCCGACGAAGAAACCGAGCCGTTCTGCACGACGATCAGCATGGTGAAGATGAACCGGTCGATCTTTTTCTGTTCGTAGATCGGCACTTCGACGATTTCGCCGCTCTCGTAGTAGTCGGCGTCCTTGCGCATCGCCTCGTCGAACAGTTCCGCGTCCGGCGTGGGCAGCGAATTCACGTCGAGCGGATCGCCGTCGCGCTTCGAAAAGCCCGGTCCGCACGAAGCGAAGCGAAAGCCTCTGCTGTCGCACGAGAAAAGCCGCAGATCGCGGCACATCTGCACCTTGTTGTGTCCGACGATCACGGCGAGCACGCTGAGCAGAACGAACGCAATGCACAGCGCAAAGAAGGCGATCCGTAATTTTCTGTTCGGGTTTTGCCTGTTTTCCGTTTCCATCGCGCCACCTCAGATCACAAACAGGAAGAATACGTCGAGCGCCAGCACGGCCAGCGTCAGCACCGACATCACGACGATGCCGATGATCCATCCTGTTTTTTTCATAGTACTTTTTTTCATGGTTTATTCTCCGTCAGATTTGGAAGCGTGCACGTCCTTGAGTTCCGGCGCGTTGCCCTCTGCGTCGTATTCCGCGAATGCCAGCATATCCACGATGTTGCGGCCGGCAATGCCGTCCCCGTCCTTGTCTTTGCCGGAAGGGGTGTTGATCGTTTTGCCCATGAACAGCATGACCGCGCTGTTGCCGCCGTCCAGGTTCATCGCTTCCTTGCAGCCGAGCCGGTACATCAGCTCGGCCATTTCCGTCTCCGTGATGCCGATGGACGTTTTGGTCCGTCCGTCGACCGCGACGATGATATAGTGCCCGGGTTCGCAGTAGCCGAAGATGATGCGCGGATGCCGCTCGTTTTTCTTGAGTCCCGAAACGATCTCGCCGTTCTGAACGAGCACGGGACCGAACTGGAACGCGTGCCAGACGCCGCCGTTTTTCGCGTTTTCGGTTTTATAGTCGTATTTTTGCTTCTTCGCACGGTTGATCGTCTTGACCGATCCGTCGCGATAGATGACGACGATGCCGGAACGGAAGCGGATATCGCTTTTGTCGATGTTCTTTTTGATCTGCGTTCCGTTGTGGATGACAAGCCCGGAATTCATCGTGCCGCTCACGCCGAAGATCGCGTGTTCGCGTTCCGCAAAGTGCTCCGGATCCTCACGGCCGGAATTATATTTGCCGTTGCCGAGACCCATGCGGAAGCGTTCGATCCTGCGGGTCCAGATATCCGCGACGTAATACACGAGGCGGTTTTCCTCTTCTTCATGCCGCGTGATCGCGATGCGCAGTTCGTCGGACTGATAGCTCCAATCCGCGTTTACGCCGGTATCGTAGTTCGGAAACCGGTCCGTGCAGATATCGCCTTCTTCCGGCGGCCGCGTCGCATACGGCGACGGTACGGCTGTCACGGGTACGTCCGGAAGCTGCCCGTCCGGACTGCCGGACGCGCCGTCCCCCACGACGACCGTGTCGATTGTTTCTCCCGCGGCGGGCGTTTCCACGCTGATGACCGTCGACGGATCGTCCCCTCCGCCGCACGCGACCGCGCCAATCAAAAACAGCGCGCTCAATACGGCGCAAATGATGATTCTGTTGTATTTCATAGTTACGTCTTGATTTCCTTTCCGGAACGGATCAGTCCTGCGGCGTGCGATCGGCTTCGATCGTGTCCAGCGCCGGCGCGTCCCCGTTTGCATCATATTCCGCAAACAGCAACATATCCATCAGTTCTCTTCCGCCCTTTGCATCTTCGTCCGCACTGCTCGGTTTCGGCGGATCGTTGATGATCTTCCCCATGAACGTCATGATCGCGCTGTAGCCGCCGTCCAGGTTCATCGCCTCTTGGCAGCCGAGCTCGGTCATCAGTTCGACCATTTCCAAATTGTTCATGCCGATGGCGTCCTTGCGGCGCCCGTCGACCGCGACCGCAACGTAGTGTCCCGGTTCGTAATACCCGAACATGATGCGCGAATGGCGCGTCGCATACGTGTTGTAATTCGCATCGCTCGGCTTGCCGTCATGGACCAGCAGCGGACCGAACTGCCACGCATGGACGATCCCCTTCTCCTGCGCGGCGGCGAGATCGAAATTCCTGCGCGGAAAAACCTCCATGGAACCGTCCTCGAACAGCACCATGACGGCGCTGTGATTGTCGTCCAGGTTTTTCCTTCTGATTCCGTCGTGGATCACGAGGCCCTTGTTATAGCTTCCGTTGATCGCCAGAATCGCATGCTCGCGCGTCGCGAACGATTCCGCGTCCTCATTCCCGTGATTGAACGCGCCGTTGCCGAAGCCCGCGCGGAAACAGTTGATGTTGCGCATCCAGATATCCGCTACGTAATAAATTGAGCAGATTTCCGGATCCTCATACCGCCGGATCGCAATGCGCAGTTCATCCGACTGGTAGCTGTAGTCCGCATCGACGCCGGTGTCGTAATTCGGGAACCGGTCCGTGCAGATATCGCCTTCCATCGGCGCGCGCGTGGGGGAAGGAACAGCCGATTCCGGCGTCGCTTCGGCGGACGGATCGTTCGCAGGCGATTCGCTCAGATTCGAAACGGAATCGTTCTGCGCATCGCCGCATGCGGCCGATGCAAGCAGCATGCAGCCGATCAGGATCAGACAAATTGCTTTGGGAAACCGTTTCATTTTATGCCTCCGTACTTGCGGTTTTTTTCGACAAATGACCGTTTATATCTTATCCGACCGTATCCGAAAAAGCAAGCAAAACGAAGAAGTTTTACCGTTTTGATACATTTCGGACGAAAAAAGCGGGAGTTTTCTTCCCGCCGTCGTTCGTTATTTCCGGATCAGACGCTTTGCTCCGTGCACGAGCTTGCGCAGCGGTTTGATCCGATACAGACGCTTTTTGATCACGCTTTTCAAAACTCCGCGCTTGCGGTAGTCGTTCAGCCGCCGGAACAGATTCCCGCGTTTCGCATCGTTCTGCGGCGCAGACTTGGGTTCCTGCTTTTTCGGCGCTTCTTTCGCGGGCGCCTGCGGCGCGGCGAGCGCTTGGTCAAAGCGCTGCTGCATCGCTTCGTCCACCGGCCGGAAATGCGGCGCGGCAACGAACTTGCCCAACTCGATCCTCAGACCGTAATACAGCGGCATCAGATCCGACTGCTTCATGCCGGTCGCAAGCAGGATCTTCGTATTGTCGATGATGCGGTGCAGCATGCGGTCGTACTTGATCTGCCACGGCCGCCCGACGATGCCCTGATACACCGAAAGCGGCACGCACTTGACCTGCATGCCGAGAATCTTTTGATACATCTTCAGAACGTTGTTCCACGTCACCGTTTCCGCGCTTGCGGCGGTATAGGTCTCTCCGTACGCCGCCTCGTTCAGCACGAGCCGCGCGATCATTTTGCCCACGTCGCCCGCGTACGTCATGGCCGCGCGTTTGGAAAGCATCTCCTTCGGAAAAACGACGGTCTTGCCGTTCAGCGCGCGTACGAGGAATTCGTTCGCTTCCATCGTGCCGAGCTGGAACCGATCGCCCGCGTACGTGATCGAGGGGCGGATGATCGTATAATTCCGGTGAGCGGAGGCATTGAGAATGTCCTCCTGCCGTGCTTTTGCAAGCCCGTACTCATCCGTTTTCAGATAGTCGGGATCGTTGACGCTGTCGAGCAGTCTCGGGCTCTCCTCCGTGATCGGCGCGCAGCCGCTGTCGCCGTACACGCGGTACGAGGACAGAAACACGTAATGGTCCGTGTGCGTAAGCAGCTTCTCGCAGCGCGCGCGGAACGCGTCGGTCGAATAGATCATAAAATCGATGATCGCATCGAACCGCTCCGCCAAAAGCGTATCCAGAAACGCTTCATCCTTCGCGTCGCCCTGCCGGTAGGAAATGCCGCGCTCGTTCGACTCGTGCGGCGTGCGGCTCGTGATGACCACCGAAAACCCGCGCCGCAAAAGCTCCGGCGCAACGTGCGTGCCGATGGCGCCCGTGCCGCCCAAAAGCAGGATCCGTTTTTGCTCTTCCATAAGCGTCACCCGATCGGACGATTGAAGGCGCGCAGGTTTGCGAGCGCTTCCTTTTCGTCCTCTGCGTCTGTGAAGACCTCGAACACGACCGGTTTGTCGTATCCCTGCGGGTCGCAGAATCCGTCGATCTGCGCGTCAAACGCGTCCTTATCGGCGGCGGCAAGATAGG
>Ga0247611_10009508_pt1 | contig 11667 bp, 16 predicted proteins | sample 177DNAGHGhighgp2_FD_192422 | JGI IMG/M metagenome (GOLD analysis project Ga0247611, IMG submission 192422) | Sheep rumen microbial communities from Palmerston North, Manawatu-Wanganui, New Zealand - 1770 DNA GHGhigh gp2 | ecosystem: Host-associated > Mammals > Digestive system > Stomach > Rumen... | reverse complement strand
TTTTCTTTTGAAGTATAATAAAATAAAAAATAATATAACATAAAATACTTAAAAGGTTGGTGATTTATAAATGCAATATCCTCATTTTTATTTATACTTTGAAAAAGAAGCTAAAATATCAAATTTTTCATTTGAAAGTAAGTCAGTTCCTGCAACTGTTAAGGCTTATCTAGACTATGATATTTTCAAAGATAAATTTGATAGTATAAATACTTCGATTGAAATATCGAAAGATGATGCTAAAAAGAGAGCTTTTAAAATTCCATTTGATTTTTATGCTTCTGTTTCTGAATATGGTGATCGTAATAGAAACGATGTATCACTTCAAAAGAAAACTCATTATAAACTAGGTCAAAACGAAAAAGCTCAAGAATTAATTGATAAAATGAATTCTTTATTAGAAACAAATGTAGTGTCTTTTACTGATAAAGATTTCAAAACTGAATTATCTAAATTGAATGATTTTTGTCCTTTAAAATTCATTAATTATACAGGTAATAATTATTCTAAAAATAATGGAAAACTACAAGTTGAAACAAAATTTTTCCCTGATAAAAACGAATTTACTCATTCTATTGAAGAAAGAACTGATATAACATTTGATGATTTAGAAATTTCAATTTGGGCAAAAGAGAATCCTGATGGCTTTAAAGTTTGGAGCAATATTTCTAGTGAAGGAGTGCATTACAACGATAAAAACGATTATGATGTTCACAAAAGAACTGAAGCTCAGATTGGTAAAAAAAATGTTCCAGAACTATCAAGCCTTGAAAAAGTTTTTTCTATGATAGAAGAAATTAAAGTTTCTGCTTTAGAAAATAAAGGTTCTAGTTTTTATAAAAAAATTGAACAATTACCTGAAAATTCTATAGCAAATAAAATGATTAAAAACCACGAAAGATTTTCAAAATATGTTGAAGAAAATAAAGATATAGAAATAAATAAAATAAAATCCTTTTATGAAAGTATAAAAGATAGCCTTGAAAAGAATGAAAATAAAGTAGAAAAAGATTCTGATGATACTGTATCTAATAATGATGATGAAAATGATTATGATTATTATAACGATATAGAATATTAAAAGCATAGCGATATGCTTTTTTTATTTGAAACATAAAACTATTGTTTTAAATAATAAATGGAGGAAACAATATGGAAATAAAAACTTTTACATTTAAGAGAAATATAAGAAATGAGTCTTCTAGACTTTTGTTCAATGCAATAGTTAAAACTTTAATTATTCAAGAATATGCTACATTAGGTCGCTCTCTCATAGAAGAAGAAAGAACTGTTTATAACGGCAACCCTGAAGTTAAGGTTGAAAAAAGAAAATGGGAAGAATCTTTTGACGGTAAGAAATGGAATAAGTATGAAGATGCTGTCATTTTTGTTGATGGTAAAGAAATTATTTCAGGTGATCTTTTAAGTAAGGAAAGAGATAAAGATACAGACGTTCTTGAGGTTAATTTAGTAACCTCTTGGAATTAATTAAAAAAGGTAGGAGGAAAGAAAAATGTACGTTTATCTTGTTGAACAAAGAAGAACTGTAGGTAGTTATAAGACAATAGCTGTCACTTATACAGAACAAAATGCATTAGCAATTTTCGAAGAAGTTAAAAAGAACAATGGATTTGGTCAAGGTCGTCCAGAAATTCATAAAGATGGTGATAAGAAAGATCCTAGCATTTTAAAATATGCTAAGGTTGGTGGCTCTCACGATAATACTATTTTAAGAATTCGTATGGATAGGGTGGTGGAATAATGAATTTAACAATTAAATTCACACCTGGATATTACGAATGGCATCTATTATTAAATGATGTATTAGTGTATGTTAATGGTGATAGTTTTGCCGATGAAATGGGTGAATTATCTGAAAGAACAGGCGGAGAATGGCTTTATAGTGATGCTGAAAGTGTTGTATCTAATTTAGTATCATATATTCGTTATGATTTTCTAAAAAATGTTGAATATGGCGATGAAAATGCATCATATTTAACAGATGAAGCAAAATCAATTCTTGAAAGCTTAACAGATAAAGAATGGGATGCTATTGAACAAGAAATTTTAAGAAGCTATTGTACTTGTAATCCATACAATATTTGCAACAGAATTACCAAATTCAATAATGTTGAATTTGAGCCTGTTGGAAATCTTTTAGGTGGAGAACATTTAATTCTTGAAGCAAAAACAAGTGATGTTGCTTACAATAATGGACAAGAATTTAATGAAATACGTTTTAGATTACATATGAAGGTTAGACACGCATACGCTAATGTTTATAGAATTATTGGTGATTATGAAACTTTATATATGTTAGTTAAAACAGGTGATAAAACAAATCCAAAAATTTTATTCTATCCTTGTAATATTACTAATTTAAAATCTTGTAAATTCAAGCCTTGTTCTGCATATCAAAAGAAGTATAGTTATTCAAATTAAAGCACTTATTTTTAAGTGCTTTTTTATTTTAAACACCTAATATAATAGTAAAACTATTATAGAAAGAGAGTATTTAAAATGAAGTATCCTGATTATAAAACTTATGAAAAGCAATACAAGAGATTTTTCAAAAAGGGCGTTAATTATCTTTTAGAAAAAACTGATATTAAAAAGACTGATAGATGTATAGATATTTGTGGTGGTGGTGGGCGTTTAACTGTTGAACTTACCAAGTTATCTGATAATGTAACATATTTAGATCAAGAAAAAGATATGATACCACCATTCTTAAAAGATTTAGGCGTTGAAGTTATCAATAGTAGTGTTCAAGGCTTTTTAACTCATTATAATGGGCCAAAGTTTGATAAGGCTTTTTGCGAACAAGCAATCAATTATTGGTTTAATTATATTTCACCTATGAAGTTAGCAGAATTATTTAATCCTGGTGGAGTATTTGTTTTTAATACATTTTCTCAAAAACCATCAGCTAAGCCTACGGTTAGAGAAGAAGATGTAGATGGCTTACATTATGTAGAAGTTAACACATTAGTTAATGACTCTAAAGTTAATCACGTTCAATTTTGTGAAGGAATGGAACCACATTTCACAGTGTTTGATTGGATTCCAGAGGCAACTTTTAGAGAAAGATTAGACCCTTATTTTGATATCGAACTTTATGATAATGGTAAGAGTGTTATTTACGTATGTCATAAAAAGTAAATTTAATCAAAACATAATAAAAATGGTTTTTATAAACTAAAATAGACAAAAAATTAATGGAGGAAATAAAATGAATGTTTATTTATTAAAAAGATCAACTCAAACTTTAACTAAGGTTACTTGGGCTACATTAGTTGCTTTAGGGTATAGTAAGGTAGGTTACACAACTTCTTTATCAACAAATCGCTATTATAGAGATTACGGCACTGCTTATGTTGATGCTGAAAAGGGATTATTTACAGCTCGTAATGTTGATAGAAGACTTGTTACCACTCACGGTATTCCTATGATTGTCAATTCTTTGGAACCTAAGGATTTTGTTACGTTACATTCTCCTTTAAATTATAGCAAGGAAGCTGAAACAGTATTTGTTACAGCAGAAGCAAATTTAAGAGAAGATTTTGATTGGCTAACTGGAACTACTGAAGGTCTTGAACTAATCAAGAAGACTTTCCCTGCAAATCGTTATGGAGTAGAAGTTTTCGTAAAGGGTTGGAATAGAGAATATAATTATATGTCTGAAGAAGATTTGAAGTTAAATGACTTTGTTCAGGTAACTACATCAAATTCTGATCATAAATATGGTATGGTTACTAATACATACGGTTTAATTTATAACGATGTATTAAATGAAGCTGGCTTCTATAGTTTCAATAGATCTTCTAGCTTAATGCAAACTGCAATTAAGTATGACATTGATTATTACAATTTAAAGAAGTCTTTCTATGACCACGATTTTGATTATCCATATGTTGAAAAGGATGATTTAAAGATTTATCGTGTTTTCCCTGTTACAGTTAACGGTGAAAAGTGGGTTATCTATAATGATGTAAATGCTTTTAACAAGAAGATTGCTGAATTAAAGTTAGCATACGTTACTAAGGATGATGAATTCAAGGAAATCTTAATGCATTTCTTATATCATAATTATGAAGATGGTAGAAGAGGCTTTAATGATGAAAAGGAATTCATTACTTATGGATTAACTGAGTATTATAGATTAGGTAATCCTGATACAGCTAATGCTACTGCAATTGTTATTAGTTTCTAAATATTAAAGCAACCTTTAATGGTTGCTTTTTTATTTGCTCTAATTCGTTTTTTTAAAACATAATTGAAGTAGATTAAAGGAGTTGATATTTATGAAAAAAACAGCCGATTTTAGCGTTTGTTTCACCGACTTTATCAAATTATCAGAAAGAGATACAAAAGGCAAAAATGCCCTAATTAAATGCACAACAACTTATAATTTGACTGATAGACGAGTAGAAACAATACTAGAACTTTCTCAAAAACAAATTAAAGACTTTATTCCTAAATTAGATAAACTTGAAGCTAGTTTTACTTCTAGTGGTTATGGAACAGAACAACATTATTTAAATAAGAATTTATCTGATTATCCACCTGCTTATTCTATTATAGAAAAAATGAATTCTATATTAGCTTATAAAACAATTGAAGTTGGAAAACGTGAACCATTAGAAATACTAAAAGAAATAAATACTAAAAATAAAGGCAAATTAACTTCTATGTCTTATATGTTAGAAACAAAAGAAGATATTTATTCTTCTCATAGAAATACTTATGTAACAACAAATTTCTATCCTGATAGAGCTGAAGATAAACAATATTCATTTGTTATTACAAAATATGTTACTGTTCCTTTAAATGATGAAGTAACTGCCAAATTCAAAATGAAAGAAACAGATAATAAAACCACTCTTGAAATTAATAGATGGATTTATGATAAAAAACAATATAGACCTGAATATGTAGATAATCAAGAATTAAAAGAAATTTTAACTACTGGTTCACTTGCAGTTATCAAAGTTTATTTAGAAGGTGTTGTTGATGATTATAACAAATTAGAAAGTAAAGAAAAACAAGCAGAATATCTTTCTGGTTTAGATGAAAAATATATCAACAAAATGAAATTAGAATTTGAATATGCAGATAGTAGAGTTCTTCAAGACAAATTAAAATGCGTTGAAAAGATAAATAATCTTTATGTAGATTTAATGGAAAAAGAAGATAAAATTGAAAAAGAAAATGATAACTATGATTATGGTGAAACTAGCGAAAACTAAAAAATATTATATTTTTCGCTAATATTTTATTAAAAATACTATAAAATATTATCATTTTACAATAAGGAGATATAAAAATGAATTATTATATGGTTACAAAAACACGTGAAATTAAAATAGAAAAAGTTGAACTATTAAACGACCATTATCAAAATAAAAATGAGAATGGTCAGATATATGATGAATATTCTTTAGAAATAAATCCTACTCCTGATAAAAAGAAAACTTACATTCAAAGTGGTTATAGTATCATCTTAACTAAAAACATTTATTACTATCTTAAAAGAATTCAAAATGATGAAGCTAAGTTTTATAAATACTTAATGTCAAAAGAAAAAGATTTAAGAAAAGTTAAATTCAAAGATGATAACTGGAGTAATACTAAGTTTTCTATCATTTCTAAAGAATAAAAACTTTATGATAGTATTTAAATACTATCGTCTTCTTTAATTACACCCTCATACTCTTATCACGAAAAGCCCTAGGCTTTTCTTTTTTATTTATATATCAAATGACCTTTATTTTCTGTTTATTCTATTATAATCACCTTATTTTTTCAACAAACACCTAAAGGTGCCTTGCGAACGTTCACTTTTTTGTCTTTTTAAAACATAAATATACAGATTAAATTATTAAATTAAGGAGGCGTTTCCAAATTGAAACTTATTTATTTAGAAAAAGGGGTTATTCTTCAAAAAGATAATCCTGAATACGAAACATTTTTAGAAAGTAATTATGATTCAAAATACTCTTTAAAAATGGAAAACAATATGTATTGTAAAAAAATGAAATTTGCTTTTAAAGAAGCATTAGAATATGTAAAGAAAGGAGAAGAAGGAAGCTACGCAGTTATCGAAGAACCAGCTGAAAAAACTGACGTTGATGATAACTTTGATCCATCTGTAGATGAATGCGATGCTGTAATGGGCTATTATATGAAAGAATATGTTTATTATAGTGTTGCTAAAATCAATGGTGAAATCGTAGAAAACTTCTTATATAAATAAAAGGATTTAAAAATGGAAAAAATTGAATTTAAACAAACTAAAGTCATAAAAAATATTAAGAAAGATAGTGGGGGGGGAAGTGACGGTTTAAGAAACGCCAAAACCAATCCAAATGATGAATGTTACACTAGTATGGATACAATTCTTACAGAATTATATCATTATCAAAAACATTTTAAAAATAAAAAAATCATTTGTCCTTGTGATTGGGATATTTGTGAAGACGAAAATGTTTATAGCATTAGAATAGATTTTGATAAAAATATTCACTTACATACAAACTGTCATTTACCGGAAGTAACTCTTTTTAATTTTGATGATAAAAATATTCAAAATCAGCGTATTTTACAAGCAGATGAAATTGAAAATTATTTAAATAAAAAAGTTAAATGTAATTTTGTAAGAACGCTTTTTTCTTTGGGAAAAGAATGGGGAATTAGAAGCATAACCGCAAGTGGATATAATCCTGAAAAGCAAAAAGGAATATCTTTTGAAGATGTTGATTTTTCAAAATATGATATTTGTGTTACTAACCCACCATTCAGTTTATATAAGTCTTTTTTAAATAAAATAATGACTTCTAATATTGATTGTATTTTGTTGGCTCCTTTAATTAATCGAGCAAATCCTTTAGAAGGGGAATGGATACAACAAAAGAAACTTTTTTTAGGCTTTAACAGAAATTTAGCAATTAATTTTGTTAATCCAACTCCAGAAAACAAATTTCACGTTAAAAATGTTGCGGTAGATTGGATAACAACTTTTGATGATGCTCAAAAAGAAAAAGATAAAGATATTTATAAAACTAGCATTAAATACGAAATGTATAAAGAAGAATATTCTTTTTTAAACGACATCACTATGTTAGATGGAACACATCCTATTAAGGTTAATGTAAATTCTATTCCTGATGACTATGATGGTTGGATGTTTGGGCCAATTAGTTTGCTTGATTATGCAATCAATTACAAAAAGCACGAATTCTATATTACAAACTTAAAAGGCTACTTTAATAAAATTCATCCTGAGCAAAGACCAACTATTAACAATTTTAGAAATGATATGTATAGCGTTAATGGTTCAAAAGGTTTTCACGGAATTTTGTTTAGGAGGATAAAATAATGCAATTAACAGTAAAACAAATTTTTGATATGATAGATAATGGTCAGCTGCATTATGATCAAACAACCCAAAGAGAATTTATTTATAATGACGAAAAAATAACAACTGATGATGGCGAAATGACAAGAGCTGGTGCAGTAATAAGGGCAATTTTAAAATTAGATATTCAATTACCTGCTGTTTATTTTTGGCAAAATGAGGACGGTTCTTATAACATTCACGATGGAAAGCAAAGAATTTTAAGTTTATATTCAGCTTTTTTTCCTAATAAAACTGGTAATCCAATTTCTACAAATTTAGGTTATGGAGCTCTCGCTTGTCCTAATAGCTTAAATGAAAGTGATAAAAATAAAATATTAAATTATATTTTTGAGGTGGTTGTAAAAAAAGGTTCAAAAGAATTAGAAGAAACTTCTTTTTATGAAATTAATACACACTCCGTTAATTTAACTCAATATGAATGTTTAAAAGGAATGTTTTATGGCAATTTTATTACAACATTTGAAAAATATATAATTTCTTCTACTCAAAAATATAATTTCTTAAAAAAAATCGGACGTGGAGAACAAGCCTTAGAGATTTTAAAAGTCATTCTTTTGAGATATAAAGATTTTGAAAATCCTAACATTTTTAATTTGTTAAAATTAGAAATTAAAAAAAATAGAAACAACACTTTCGAACCCGATTTATATAATTTAAATGAAATTTTTGAATTAGTTTCACAATTTGATAATTTATTTAATGGTTTCAAAATAAGTAAAATGCTTTTGGTTTCTAAATATATTGTCGAAAAAAATAAATCAGTTCAAACTAATTGGGATTTTAACAAAATTATGAACGCTTTTAAAAAGATTTCCAAACAAAACAATGATGTTCAAAAGTGGGAACTTGGAACTTTTCAAAAATTTATAGAAGAAGCTGTTTTGAATAATAATATTTTAGATGGAAGACGTTTCTTTAACGATGATAAATTAAAATCTGATTTATTTATAAAACAACAACATTGTTGTTATCCTGGTTGTCCTGAAAATAATTTTAAAAAGCTAGAATTAGATCATATTATTCCTTGGAGTAAAGGTGGTCGAACAGATGAAAGTAATGCTCAACTTATGTGTAAAAGTCACAATTCTTCTAAAAAGGATCAGTTTATTGAAGATTAAAAAATATAAAGAAGTAATAATCAAAAATGAAATTTAAACAAATACCAAAAGAAATAGAATTATTTTTAAATGCTCACTACATTAAAGATGATTCAGTAGAATTTGAAAATTTAACAAGAATAGAATATTTTGAATTTATCAATCTTCCTAAAAATACAGTTTATTACAAAAATGAAACTGTAGCAAGTTCAGATACTATATATGTCAGGATTCTTTTTGTTTGTCCTGATGAAAAAGTTTGGACTTATTTTGAAGAAGATATCTCTTTGTATCAATTTGAAGATTTTAATTTTTCGGATTTAAAAAAAGAAATTCAAGAAGGCCGACAAATACTATAATAAAAGTCCTACTATATGTAGGCTTTTTTTATTTTTAAACATAATAAAAGAGTAATTTTTAAATAAAGAGAGGAAAAAATATGAGTGAAGAACTTTTAGAAATATTAAAAAGAGTAGAAAGTAATTTAGAACATCATTATCCTGAAAACCTTAGAGATTTTCATATCTTAAAACAAGCTGTAATCAAATTTAATGCAATTAAAGAAGGTAATTCTAAAAAAGCATTAGATTGTTTAAGCTGTCTCGGTAATTTTATCGATGGTCATTGTACAGGAACAACTGCCGAAGATGACGTTCATCTTATTGAATGTTTTGACACTATTGAACAAGCTCTAATGAAATCTCAAGAGCAAAAGAAATATCTTAAATGGGAAGATTTAGAAACCGAAACAGGTTGTTCAAGAGTGGATTTAGACGTATCTCTAAATGGAGCCGAATATAGATTATCTTATTTCCAAAATGATACTTTAAAACTATTAACTAATGATGAAGATTTCTATTTAGAAATAGAAGATAAGCAATTTTTTGATAATTTACATTTAGAAAGGATAGAGGAAAATGAGTAAAATTGATTTAGAACCATTAGTATGTTTAAAAAGAACTAGAATGGATGTAGAAAAAGGTAATTGTGAATATAATGTTACTGATTATTTAGATACCATTGAAGCGGCTTTAATTGAATTAAAGGAAATCAAGGAAGCTAAAACTAGCGTAGCATTAGAAAATGTAAATGAACTTGAAGAAATTATTGATAAACACGAATTAGATTTCAACGGCATTTTTTATTTTGATCTTGACATTATTAGAGACTACATCTTAAAAACTCAAAATTTAGAAAAAGAAAATGCTTATATTGAAAAGATTAAGACTATGCTTAAACAAAAGGATTGTGCACTAAGATATGTTGAAAGTGAAGATTGTTTTGCAGTTAAGACTTTATTAAGCGATGGATGGTATAAGTTAACACCTGAATTTGTTAATAATAATGTAAAGGAAGAAATTAAGCCTTTACCTTTAATTCAAAAGAATGTTCAACTAAGAGAAGAAAATGCTAAATATAAAACAACGCTTGAAAACCTTGAATATGAAAATAAAATGTTAATAAAAGAAAGTGTAAGAAATGCAAAAATTGCTGAACGACAACATAATGCATTTAATATTATTAAGGAAAAGCGTGTAAATATAGAGTATTTAATGAAATCTAAAACAGTTGAAGAATATAATTCGTATTTGTATTTTGAGAATCCAAAAAATACTAAATTTTATAATCTTACTCAAGAACAATTTGTTTTGTTGAAAGAGGTGTTCGCCTAATGAGATATGTAAGAACTGAACAAGGAGTTTTTAAATTAACTGATGATAGACGCATTGTAGATGATGAACTAATTGAAAAAGAAGATCTCTTTGGGAATGGAGATGAGGTCGGTCTTATTGATTATTCTTTGGGCGAGGTTATTAAAGAAAGTGATAATCTTATAGACTTATGTGATGAAGCTGTAAGAGTTGACAAAAATGGTGAAAAAGAAATTTATTTTATCAGTGGTCATACAGCTATTCCTAGAGGTGATCAATATTTCAAGTTTGATTTAGATACTGTATCTAACTTAGGTAATGATGAAAAACTATACCTTTGCATTTGGCTAAAAGAAAGAGTTCCTGGAAAATTTCCATACTTATCTGTTGTAGCTGAATATAAGGATAGTAAGCCTGTATTGGTAGAAAGAAAAGCATTTTAAGAGTGATTTTTATCACTCTTTTCTTTTTAAACACCTAATATTTTAAATATTTAGAACTTGGAGAAAAAAAGTTATGAATGAATTTATTAGTTTGAAAGATAAAAAAGTAATTTGTTCTAGTTGCTGTAACGAATTAAAGAAAAATCCTTACGATAGAAATATTCTTGTTTGTGAGCATTGTAATACTTACATCTTTTTAAATACTGAAACAGATAAAGATAAATATTTAATTATAAATAAAAAAACTTCATCGGAAAACGAAATTAAAAGTAATGGTGAAAATAATGAAACATTTGAACCATATCCAGATATTCCATTTGTAGATGTTCGTAAAAACGAAAGAGTTTGGCTAGATAAAGAAGGAAGAAAACTTAATATTTCTCCAGCGCCTAAACTTAAAGATAATGAATACATTCATTGTATGCCTTGTGGAGTTTTAAGAAAAACTTATAATAATGAATTGGTACGTATTATGGTATTAAGTCAAAAAATAGAAAAAATTCCTTCTTGGATAATAGAAGAATTTAAAACTCCTGATGCTTTTAGAAAATGGTATGAAGAAGATACTAATAGTAGATGGCCTCTTTAAATAAAAACAACCTAAGTAACTTGACTTTTCAAAAATAAACTTAAATAACTTACTTTTTTTAAAACCAACCATTTTAGTTGGTTTTATTTTTTTCAATCAATTTGGTTGTTTTTACAATTTTCAATCTTTTTGATTGTTTTTTCAAAGAAATAAAACAAAATTACGTTTTAGCATCAGCTTAGGCTGATTTTTCTTTTTAAACATAAAACAACTGTTCAAAATATCTTATATAGAAGAAAGAATAGGAGAAAAAATATGAATAAAAATGATATTAAAATAGGTGACATTGTTTACGTAATAAGAAAGTATGGATTTTATTGTGATGGCTTTGAAATACAAATAGTAAAGTATGAAGTTAAATGGTTAGGAGAAGAAACATTTATTCCAGCAAATTTCAAGCAACTTTCTGAAAACTATCAAACAATTAATTATGATTGTGCTTTTAAAACTTTAGATGAAGCAAAAA
>Ga0247611_10009507_pt1 | contig 11668 bp, 7 predicted proteins | sample 177DNAGHGhighgp2_FD_192422 | JGI IMG/M metagenome (GOLD analysis project Ga0247611, IMG submission 192422) | Sheep rumen microbial communities from Palmerston North, Manawatu-Wanganui, New Zealand - 1770 DNA GHGhigh gp2 | ecosystem: Host-associated > Mammals > Digestive system > Stomach > Rumen ... | reverse complement strand
TCTTAATGCCGAGTCGCTGAGCAGCACTCTCACGACCGTTCTTAGAACTACCTACACCTTTTTTATGAGCCATTTCTAAGTCCTCCTAAAATTAAGCGATTACTGATTTGATCTCCAACTGGGTGAACTGCTCACGATGACCGTTCTTCTTACGGCTGTCCTTGCGGCGCTTCATCTTGAACACGATGACCTTGTCACCTTTTACCAGCGGGTTCACTACCTCACACACTACTTTTGCTCCCTCTACGGTCGGAGCACCAACCTTCACTGCGCCGTCAGCATCTACGAGCAGCACCTTGTCAAATTCAACAGTCTTGCCTTCCTCGGCATCCTTGATGTGATGCACAAAGAGCTTCTTGCCCTCTTCGGCCTTGAACTGCTGACCCTGAATTTCTACAATTGCGTACATTCTTTTTTATTGTATTTTAAGGGTTTTTCCGCGAGGCGGCGCACGTCCGTGCACACTTCACTCTGCCCCAACGGACTCTAACGGGGTGCAAAGGTACAAATTATTTTGTTTACAGTTGACGGTTTACAGTTTACAGGTGATTACTTTTATAGATATTTAACGATTAGAACCGAAAAGGACAAAAAAAAATAAAGCGACGACTTTCGCAAGCGATCGCTTCATATCTTCAATAGGTATTAGCATTCTAAGGTAAAAAGATTGTTTTCAGGATAACGAGTGCAAAGATAAAGCCTTTTTTTCAATTGACCAAGCATTTTGGGAAATTTTTTTGACTAACATGTATTGTGTTCCCACACAACCGCAAAAATTATTAAATATTAACACAAAGGGTTGCGCAATCGATTGATATTTTGACCTACGTCATGATATTTCAATCGCACAACGGGGGGGCCATTGTGCGATGTGTGTGCGGAATATGACACTGTCATTTGTCATAATTGTCATAATTGTCATCTTTCTTGCGTCTCTTCGCTGGCACGCGGCAATTCTATGCTGCATGCTTCTGATAGTAGGCTTCGGTCTTGTAGAAGATCTGCTGATCCTTGTCCTCCTCGATCCAGCCGCGCTTCTTCCATTGCGAGAGCAGGTTGCCCGAGGCTTTCTTGAAGTCGGTCACAGAGCCGCTCTGAGCCTTGTAGAGCACTTCAAACTCCTGACGTGCGAACATCACCATGTTGTGGCGCATGGTGGTGCGCGTCTTCACCGATTGCGTGCCTACACGCTCCTGACCATAGACGTCGGCATCGAAGTCACGACGCAGGATTTCTGTCACCTCCGACATCGAGCCACCAGCCAACTTCTTCAGTTGCTCAAACTCGTCCATGCGGGTGAAGAGGGCCTTGTTGCCTGCCCGTTCGGCGTCCTCCATGCGTTGGCAGAAGGCGGCGTTGGTCATGTCCGAGTCAACCACTTGCACGCAGATGTCTTTCGGACGCTCGGGCTTCTCCTTGTTGGCGCCCTTGGTATTGGTCTCCTCTGCCCACTCCTTCTCTCGCTGACGGGCTTGTTTGTCGCGTTCGATGATGGGCTGGAGAATGTGGTTGATGGGCTCCTTGATGCTCGACTTGCCGATCGACATGGGGGCTACGAGCAGGTGCAACTGGTTCATCTCCATCGCCGTGTTGTTCCAGAATTCAGCCTTCACGCCTCCGGTATAGGTGGCAAAGGCGCCAAAGGTGGTGTTGGCGATGGCGGGCCAATAGCCGTGGGGTGCCTTTGACACGATCAGCCGCACAGGGGCAGGCAGCCGTTCGGGCATCATGGGCTGGCGCATCAGCGAGGCCTCGTCGGTACCTTTTTCCAGATTCACGCGCTTGCGGGCAAGGGTGAGGGCGGTTTTCACCTTCAGCGGCGTTATCTGCGACTGGTTGCGACGGCAGGCGCTCTCGATGGTGGCGTTCACACGATCCTGAGCCTCGCCGTAGTTGGGCAGCACAGAGCGAATCCACTGAGGATCGTTGTTGCAGATGTGGCGCAGATGGCAGGCCATGGTGAAGATAAACGAGTTGCGATTGCCGTGCTCGGGTGTGCCTCCGAGTTGATCGGCCAGTTCCTCAACGATGTAGGGGTAGGGGATGCCCATGTAGTCCTGAGGGTAATCTCTTTCCCCTCCTAAGTTAGGAGGGGTGCCGATAGGCGGGGTGGTCTGAACGAGCGCTGGGACTGCCTCAGACATTCCTGAGGCTGCCGTTCCTGCCTCAGACATTCTCTCGTTCAGACCCCTCCTGGCCTCCCCTAACTTAGGGGAGGAAGCTGCGCACTCCTTGCCGCCAACGGCGCACAAACCAGCGCACACACGCCCGTCGATTGTCAGTCCGCGGTCCTGATAGGCCTTGCGGCGCTGGGCCACTTCTTCGTCGGAGAGCCGTGCATACCAGTCGTCGCTGGTATAGAGTTGCGAGGTCCAGTCGGAGATGTAGATCATCCGCTCGGGTGAGATACAACTCTCGTCGTAGGCCACGCCCAGGGCTTTGCAATAGGCTATCTGAGCCTCCTCGATGGTCATCCCTACGGGGATGCGGATGTCAAGGTGCAGTTTGCCCGAGGGCGAATACTCTGCGTGGAGCAACTTGCCCTGCCACTCTCCTTCATTATTATTAAGAATGTACGCGCGACTGAGGGCTGTCTGCACATCCCGCTCGTCATCGATATCCACGCAGGTCTGCCACGTGAACTCCTCAGCGAGGATGCTGTCCTGCGAGCGATGGCCGTCCTTGAACTTGAAGTAGTGCGGGCAGCGGAAGGGCAGTTGGCTCTTCAGTTGGCGGCGACGGTTGCTGTCATCGGTGCTGCGGATCTCGCCGATCAGTTGGCACACCTCGGCCGAGGTCGTGGTTTCGAAATAGGTCTTGAGGCTCACCTCGAAAACCATTGACTTGTTCTGTTTGGTCTTGGCGACCATGGAAAGTAATCTTTGTGTCATCATTTTTTTTCCTTTCTTCTTCGTAAATTATTGATTCAGTTTATTTGTTCTCTCTGCGCCCGAATTCCGGACTTCGGACAATGCAAAGTTACGAATAAATAATGACGAATACAAGCCCCAACGGAGTGTTTCGGGGCAATTTGGGGTTTCGGAAAGAAGTTGGAAAAAGATTGGAAAAAGTCGGAACGCTGTTGGCTTTTCCCGGAATGGATTCGGAAGGCAGTTGGGATATTTAACGCGAATTACCATGAATTGTTCATGAATGATTCATGAATTGATTAATGATAAATTCGTGTTTGATTAATGATAATTCGTGTTTAAGAAAAACAATATGAGTAATCGTGTTAATAGTCAATCACGATCTTCCTTCGCAGCACGGGCTGGAACTCCATGGCGATCATGTTGCAGATAGTGCGGTCCTGATACTCCTGCGGATTCAGGTGGCTCAGGGTGCTCCACTGCGTCCAGGGATCCTTGCGGTCCACGATGCTGTAGTCGCCGCTCTTGCGCACGTTATCGCGACCCTTGCCGGGCAGCATCTGGCAGATCAGTTGGTCGAACTTGTTGCGGGTGACCCTCATGATGATCCCCTCGTCGATCATTACGCGCATCACGTGGGCCCAGTCCCAGTTCTCCTCGCGTTCGGAGATCTTACGGTCAATCTCCCTGATAATCTTGATCAGTTGAGCGGCTATCGTCTCGGAGCGGAAATAAGGCATGAACTCCTTCGGCATGCAATTGGCGCTGACCGTCTGGCCTCCCTGTATCTCGAGGATGGCACGGAGGGCAGCCTCCTTGTCGCCGCCGTTCTCTGCCCAGAACAGCAGCAGGTTCACAAACGCCTGCCTACGGGCTTGCGTCGACTGCGATCTGGCGTAGTCGACGATGTAGTCGAGGGGGATCGATATCTCGTTTCTCTCTGCCATCGCGCGTACCTTATTATAATATATCCCTGTAGTGGGTCTCGATGCCCTGGTCGGCATTCAGACGGTTGAGCACGTCGGCCAGCATCGCGTCGTGGGTGTCGAACGTCACGGCTCCGAGGCCCTTCAGCAGATAGTGACTGTAGACGGAGAGTTGGTAGGTCAGGTCGCTGTAGATCTCGTAGGGCGTGCCCATCGACTCGAAGTAGAGCCCCTCGTGGGGGTTGCCCTTCACGATATACTCGCGCTTGGAGAGGTCCTCCTCAAAGTTGCCCTTCGTGATCGAGATGTAGAGCGTGGCCGTGTAGTCGTATTTGGTCACCATCTCCGGCTTGCCGTTCTCATCGAGCAGCGTCGTGCCGTCCTCATCCTTGAGTTCCACCTCGGGCAGTTTGATCTGGCAGTTGAGCACCTTCAGCCGCTCCAGGATGTACTCGGCCCCCGAGGGCTCCAGTTGCTGGAAGTCGTATTGGATGATGCCCGCCAGCCAATAGAGGTTCGTGCCCGTGATGCCGTTCGCGGGATTGTAACTGCAGACCACCCGGCAGTCCTCCAGGTCGGTTGTCATCAGCGTGCCTGCGGGGCACTCCTCGCCCTGGTCTAGCACGGGATACTGCCGTGTCTCCACGATCTCTGCGCTCGTCTCCTCGGGATCATCCTCCCACGTCAGCAGCGTCGCGATGTGCCTGCCGATGCGGCCTCCGGCGTAGATCACCTTGCAAGGCTCGTCAAGTTTCAAGAGTTTGCTGTTCATAATGCGCTCCTTTGTGTTCCTGTCTGCAAAGGTACGGCTTTTTTCTGAATCCGCCAAACGCATCGCCACATCTTTTCTGCGAAAAATGACAATTATGACAAATGACAATTGTCATTTCCGCCCACACCCCTCAGCCGAAAACTCTGTTCTAAATTCATTATTATATATAATATATATATTATATATAATAATGGCATAATTCGCATATTTTCATCATCCTTCCCTCGCCCAGAATATGACACTGTCATTTGTCATATTTGTCATATTTGTCATCTTCCTCGCTGGCAACCCTTTCAAAACCGCCCGTTTTGCTATCTCGGAGATTACAAAATCGCCCTCCGCCGCCTTACACCCCATACTTTACTGTCGTGCCGATGCCTGTTTATCCTCATGCCAATGCCTGTTTACTCTGTAAGTAGGCATCGTTTACAAATGTAAACCCCTATCAGAACAACACTAAACAGGCATCGTTAACACACTAAACAGGCACTGCAGACACACTAAACAGGCACTGGAGACACACTAAACAGGCGCTGCAGACAACCCCAATAGTCGCCCCCGACCGCCATTCGTGATGCCAAAGAATTGACCTATCTCATATTTTATATATATTTAACTAAAAAAAACTGGCTGTTTTTATCTAATATATCATCATTTTTAGGTAATTTGGCAGCCGTAATCAATTCATAAATCATTTTAAAATCTTAACAACTAGACGTATTTTTATGAAAACAAAGAGAATTATTATGGCATCGTATGCCTTCGTAGCGATGGCCGGTGCAGCAATCATGTCCTCATGCAGCAGCAATGGAGGGGAGTACTCTTACAATCCCGGCATGATGCACGACAATTTGGTGAAAGACTATCAGTCTGCCTTCGTCAAGAAGTACGGTGAAATCTCTCCGTATGAGACCTGGGACCTCTCTCAGCGAGGCAGTACGATGGCCGCTAAGACGCGCGACAATGACAACGGCCACGGTCAGAACCCCAATCAGGTGCAGAATATGTCTTCGCACACCTCTTACGGTTATCTTCTGAATTATTCTAATAATGAGAGCACGGTGGCCAATCTTTTCAACAAGAACTGGGAGACCATCGCCGCTGCCATCGATGCTGCATCCGAGAAGGACTGGAATCCCTCGGGCACGATCGTGTTCAGCGTGGTGGGCGTTACCAGGAGTTCGTCGTCGAACGTGAAGTATTACACATGGGGTATCGACACTCCTTCAGAAGACCTGTTCCTGAGAATGAGCAGCCCTGCAAACGGCAAAGACGGGAAGATCGGCAACTCTGCTGAGAATCACACCAGCAGCCTCGATTTCTCGCAGATTCCTGCAGGTGCCAGATGGTTTACTGCCTCTGCCGGCGACAAGAAACTGGTTTTGAGCGATGCCAATAACACGACAATCACAAAATTCAAGGAGGCTACCGTCAACATTGGCGGCACGGACTACACCTTCTGGGGCTTGGCATGCGACGTGACCAACAGCAATCCCCGATACACCGATATGGTGCTGTGGGTGAAGAAGGTTTCCAACCTTGTCTATCCCGTGAACTCAAAGCGCTACATGGTCGAGGATCTCGGCGGCAGTTATGACTTCGACTTCAACGACGTCGTGTTTGATGTGATCAAGTACAGCGACGGTTCGCAGAAGGGTTATGTCCGCGCATTGGGTGGCACGCTCGACGTCACCATCAAGGTGGCCGGCAACACCTGGACGAAGAGCCAGCACTATGACTTCAATGAAATGCTCAATACCAGCAACATCGACCCGAACGCCTGCCTCGGCGAGTTTGATGCATCAGGCTGGGACGGCAACAACAGTGTGGTGAGCGTCACCGTGGCAAGCAAGGAAGACGTTACAAATGGCGGCGACACCCAATACTACTGGGCCGTGCCGTTCCCCGCAACGGGTGAGGCTCCGCTGATCGTGGCCACGATGTATGGCAGCAAGACCTGGATGCCCGAGCGCAAAGCAGTTCCCGATGCGTCGTGGTTCCAGTTCTCAGACGTCGACCTGGCTGAATAATCCCCTACATCAGATTTCGGCCTGACAGATACAACAATTCCCGATGCTTCGCGGCGTCGGGGATTATTTGTTTTTCGGCCGTCCTCACGCGAGGGTGATGACAAATATGACAAATATGACAAATGACAGTGTCATCCTAGGGGGAGGGTGCTGTCATTCTTTTCTGTGTCGGACGGATTATTTCTTCTGGAGTTTTTTGAGGCGGCGACGGGCGTCACCGGCATCGGGGTAGAGTTCGAGGGCCTTCTCGTAGTTGCGGATGGCGGCATCGGTCATGTGCTCGTGCTCGCACTCGCGGCCCATGATGGTGTATTCGGCGGCCAGGCGTTTCAGCAGTTCGCGCTTCGCGTCGAGTTCAGACTGCAGGGCCTGGAGTTCTGAGGCGTGCTGCTGCTTGAGTTGGCTGATCTGCTGTTGCTGGCGGCGGATGATGTCGAGTTTCGTGCGGATGTATCGGCGGATGTGAGGCTTCTCGATGTCGTAGCGCAGATGGATGGCGGTGAAGAAGTGGTCGAGGAAGCCGGAGAAGTCGAGGCTGTCGAAGGCTCGGATGGCATCGCGGTATTCGCGGTCGGCCCTGCCTTCTTCGAGGGCCTTGGCGATGAGCGTCTGATCGTTGTAGCGGCTGGCAAACTGCACCACCTCTGCCCTTACGAACACGTCGCTTTGGCGGATGGGCTCGCGGAGGGTGATGCCTTCGAGCGAGGTGCAACGGGAGAGGGCCACGTAGGTCTGTCCGCCAGCGAAGGCGCCGCCTCCCCCGAAGTCGATGCTGACCTGCGAGAACGTCAGTCCCTGGCTCTTGTGCACGGTGATGGCCCACGCCAGCCGGATGGGGAACTGGGTGTAGGTGCCTAGCAGTTCCTCCTCGATCTTCTGCTCCTTCTCGTTGAAGGTGTAGCGCATGTTCTCCCACACCTCGCGCTCTACGTCGAACTCCTGCGCCTGCTCGTTGATGACGCCAATCACGCCCGCTTCCTCGTCGATGTAGTCGATGGTGCCCAGGGTGCCGTTCACCCAGCGCTTGTCCTTGTCGTTCTTGATGAAGATCACTTGTGCGCCAGGCTTCAGTTGGAGTTCCATCGGCGTGGGGAGCGAGGTCTCAGGAAAGTCGCCCTTGATGGCTCCGAAGAAGAGCGAGGGCGCGCCTTCGAGGGCCGAGAGATGCTGCTCGTTGATGTAGTCCACGATGTCACGTCGGGTAGCGAGGGTGATGGAGAGGGCGTTGTGTGGAGTGAGGAGTGAGGAGTGTGGAGTGAGATTACCTTGGAGGGTCCCGTCTGCCGCTGAAGTATTCTCACTCCTCACTCCACACTCCATACTCCTCGAAACAACGTCTTGCTCACTCCTCGAAACCACTCTCCGATTTAGCGCAGCGAGATCAGCCGAGGTGGCCGTGTTCGTGCGGATGCGGTCGAGGATGGCGATGAAGGCAGGGTCGGACTGGCGATACACCTTGCGGAGTTCGATGCTGACGATGGGCATCTGCTGCCACACCTTGGCATTGAAGAAGTAGGGTGAGGGGTAGAAGGGCTGGAGCAGTTGGCGCTCGTCGTCCTTCAGCACAGGCTCCAACTGGAAGATATCTCCTACGAGCAGCAGTTGCTTTCCGCCGAAGGGCTCGGGGTTGCGGGTGTAGATGCGCAGTACCTTGTCGATGAAGTCGATGATGTCTGCGCGCACCATACTGATCTCGTCGATGATGATGAGTTCTACCTCGCGTATCAGTTTGCGCTGGGCGCCTGTGTATTTCAGCGTCTCCTTGATATGTCGGCGGTCATAGCGCGAGTCGTTGGGCAGCAGGGGATGGAAGGGCAGTCGGAAGAAACTGTGCAGGGTGGAGCCTCCGGCATTGATGGCGGCGATGCCCGTAGGGGCGAGGATCACGTGCTTCTTCTTCGTGTGCTTCGACACGTATCGCAGGAAGGTGCTCTTACCCGTGCCCGCCTTTCCCGTCAGGAAGAGCGAACGGCGCGAGTAGTTCACGATCTGCAGGGCATCCTGCCACTCCTTGTTGTCCAGGTCTAGTTCAAGCGGTTCCATCCAGAGTCTCTTGCGTGTAAGAGATGACAATTATGACAAATGACAGTGTCAGCTTTTCTAATCCTCCTTGGTGGCCTCGGTGTTCTCCGTCTCTGCAGGCTCCGGCTGGGCCTTGCCCTCCTGCTCCTCGTCGTGTTGGGGGAGCGGATTGCCATCCATGTCGTATTCGATGTATTCGTCGATGGCATCGACATCGAGTGAGTCTACGCCGATGGAGTCGGAGTCGGCAGGGGCACTGAAGTAGCCGCCGCAGTCGTACATGGCCTCTGAGAGCCCGATTTCGTGGTGGGTATCAAACTTGGCGCGATACTGCTTGAAGGCCTTGTCGTTGAGCACGGAGCCGAGGAAGTAGCCGCAGATGGGCAGAGCTGTGCGGTTGCCCTGTCCGAGCATGCCCGAGCGGAAGTGGATGGAGCGATACTCGCCTCCTACCCAGGCTCCCACCACCAGTTTCGGTGTGGTGCCGATGAACCAGGCGTCGGAGTGGTTGTTCGAGGTGCCCGTCTTGCCGCCGAAGTCGGTGTCGGCCGCCTTGTCGTAGCCCACGAAGCCCATCAGGCGTGAACTGGTACCGCTCATACCACCCTTGAGCAACTGCTGCACGAGGAAGGCTGAGCGATGGGGTATCACCTGCCTGGCCTCTGTCGGAGCCTCGTAGATCACGTTGCCGTCGCGGTCTTCAATCTTTGCCACGAGGATGGGGCCGATGTGCTTGCCGTCGTTGACGGGCGTGCAATAGGCGTTGACCATCTCCAGCAGGTTCACGTCGCTGGCACCAAGGGTGAGCGAGGGTGTGGGGTCGAGTTTCGACTTGATGCCCATGTTGTGGGCGGTGTTCACGATGTTCTCTATGCCCACCTCCTGACCCAGCCGGACAGCGATGGAGTTGATGCTCATGGCGAAGGCCTGCTTCAGCGTGATCTGCGCATTGGAGAAACGGCCGTCGGCATTGTGGGGAGCCCACGTCACTTCCTTGCCGTTCTGCATCACCTTCATGGCGAAGTACTCGTCCTTGCGGGTGTCGCAGGGGCTGATGCCCTGGTTCATGGCCTCGGTATAGACGAAGAGTTTGAACGTGGATCCGGGCTGGCGCATGGCCGTCACCTTGTCGTATTTCCACGAGTGGAAGTCAATGTCGCCCACCCAGGCCTTCACGTGGCCCGTCTGGGGTTCCATCGCCACGAAGCCGCAATGCATGAAGCGCACCATGTAGCGGATGGAGTCCATCGTGGAGAGTTCCTTCACGACCTGTCCCTTCTCGTAGTCGAACACCTTCACGGGGTGGGGCAGGTTCAGGTAGTAGCGGATGGAGTCTTCGTTGCCGTCGAATTTCTTCGAGAGGTATTTGTAGACGGGTTGCCGCTTGGCGATGTCCTCGATGAAGTTCTTGATCTCGATGTGGTGCTCATCCTGCCAGGGATTGGTCGATCCCCAGTGCTGGTTGAACGACTGCTGCACCTGCTTCATCTGCTTCACGGCGGCCTCCTCGGCATACTGCTGCATGCGCGAGTCGAGGGTGGTGTAGATCTTCAGGCCTTCGGTATAGAGGGCGTTGCGGTTGTCGTAGTAGTCCTCGCACCAGTCCTTCAGATAGTCCGACACGGCCTCGCGGAAGTAGTTGGCATCGCCGTCGTAGGCTGATTCCACGCTGTAGTCGAGTTTGATGTCAAGTTGTTTCAGCGAGTCGCAGTCGGCCTTCGAGAGGTGTCCGTGCTGCTGCATGAGATCGAGCACGATGTTGCGGCGCTTGAGTGAGTTATCGGGATTGATGAGGGGATTATAATAGGTGGTGGCCTTGAGCATGCCCACGAGGATGGCGGCATTCTCGGGCTTCAGATCCTTGGGCGCACAGCCGAAATAGGTCTTGCAGGCAGTCTTGATGCCGAAGGCGTTGGAGCCGAAGTCAACGGTATTGGCATACTGCGTCAGAATCTCGTTCTTGGTGAAGAAGAACTCGAGTTTGTAGGCCGTGATCCACTCCTTGCTCTTCATGATGAGCATCTTCAGACCAGGGATATTGCCCAGCAGACCAGTCGAGTACTCCGATCGTGTACGGAAGAGGTTCTTCGCCAATTGCTGGGTGATGGTCGAGGCTCCGCGGGCATCGCGATGGAGGATATACTCTTTGAGTACAGCCACGAAGGCGGTGTAGTCGATGCCGTGGTGATAATAGAATCGCTCGTCCTCCGTGTCGATGAGTGCCTGCCAGAATACGGGGTTCACCTCTTCGAAGGTCACGGGCGTACGGTTCTCACTGAAGAACTTGCCAATCACCTTGCCGTCAGCACTGTAGATGATGGAGGCTTCGGCGGGGCGCTTGTTCTTGATGGTCGACATTGATGGCGACTTGCCGAAGAGCCAGAGGAAATTGATGTCGACGGCTCCCAGGTAGAGGAAGAAGGCCACGATGACAGATATGACAAATGACAGTGCCTTAATATACCATGGGCGTCCCTTATAGAGTCCCTTGTACCACTGCCAGGCGCCTGCCAGTTTACGGCTGCACCAACGCAAAGAGTCGGTTATCTTGTTTGCTGATTCGTTACTCATAGTCTTGAGATATGTAGTTCATTATTGCTGTTTTATCGTCAGGATGAAACCATCTGATCTGTTCGTCTTTCTTGTACCAGGTGAGTTGCTTGCGGGCGTAGCGGCGGGTGTTGCCCTTGATGCGCTCTACGGCCTCCTTCAGCGGCCAGCGCCCTTCAAAGTAGTCGAACAGTTCTTTGTAACCCACTGTGTTTAAGGCGTTCATGTCTCGCATCGGATACATCTGGCGGGCTTCGTCTAACAGACCTTCTTCCATCATCTTGTCCACACGGGCATTGATGCGCCGGTAGAGTTCTTCGCGAGGACGGTCGAGGCCTGTCTTGATGATGCGGAAGGGACGCTCTTTCTTGCTGCGCTTGCGGAACGAGGTGTAGGTCTTGCCGGTCATCGTGCAGATCTCGAGCGCATGGACTACGCGGCGGGGATTCTGGCGGTCTACGATCTCGTAGTAGTCGGGGTCGAGCCTTTTCAATTCCT
>Ga0247611_10009506_pt1 | contig 11668 bp, 9 predicted proteins | sample 177DNAGHGhighgp2_FD_192422 | JGI IMG/M metagenome (GOLD analysis project Ga0247611, IMG submission 192422) | Sheep rumen microbial communities from Palmerston North, Manawatu-Wanganui, New Zealand - 1770 DNA GHGhigh gp2 | ecosystem: Host-associated > Mammals > Digestive system > Stomach > Rumen ... | reverse complement strand
ATAGGTGCGCAGGTTGATGCGCTGTTCTACCCCACTCTCAAGCGTCAGCAACAGGTTGTCCTCTACCAACTGAGGATCCTGAGAATGATTCTCATGGGTAGTCACCTCGACAAAGACAAGGATGCTGTCCCCCTTGCGCACCTCAAAGTCTGTAGCCACAGGATTGAGGTATGTTCCGTCAATATTGACACGATAGCCCGACTGCGTACCACGCTCCAGACGCGCTGTCTGAATGCGGATACCGTCTGACGAATTGTTATGAATCCACAAGGTTCTGGTGGACGAGGGTACCGTACTGAACAGGGTATCGAAACGAATGGTGTCTTCCTCAAATGTCAATCGGTTACCCGACGATGCCGAGAAGGAGTCGTTGTCCGTACATGCTGTCAGCAGGGCAGCAACCAAAAGCGTAAAAAAGAAAAGTCGTCTTACCATACAATAGATAAAACGACTTTTTTGCGGGTTTATTGCCTCTGAGGCTGTTCCACCCTTCAGGATTTTACTTTTTTACCTTTTTACTTGCCGAAGTAGCGCTTCAGCAGTCCTGCGAAACCTGCACCGTGACGAGCTTCGTCCTTGGCCATTTCGTGAACGGTGTCGTGAATGGCGTCAAAACCGGCTGCCTTGGCATTCTTGGCAATGCGGAACTTATCCTCGCAGGCACCAGCTTCGGCTGCTGCACGCTTCTCCAGGTTGGTCTTGGTGTCCCACACACACTCGCCCAGCAACTCAGCAAAACGGCTGGCGTGGTCTGCCTCCTCGAAGGCGTAGCGCTTGAAAGCCTCGGCAATCTCAGGATAACCCTCGCGGTCAGCCTGACGAGCCATTGCCAGATACATGCCAACCTCGCCACACTCACCGTTGAAGTGGTTGCGCAGGTCCTGAATCATTTCCTCTGACACACCCTCGGGCTTGCCGTCACCAATCTTGTGAACAGTAGCGTAGGTCATGTCGGCATCGTCTTTCAGTTCAGAGAACTTGGAGGCAGGAGCCTTACAGATGGGGCACTTCTCGGGAGCAGCATCGCCTTCGTAGATATATCCACAAACGGCGCAAATAAATTTCTTCTTCATAGTCTCAAAAGTATTTGTTTAGTTAGTAAAATGAATTCTTTTCGCAAAGATACAAAGAAAAAATAAACCCCGCAAATGTTTTGCAGGATTTATTTTCGACAGATACACTATTTAGTTTTTTTCCATTTTGCAGGGATTGTCGTTGGTGCGATACTTCTGCAGCAAAGGAATCTCCTTGCACAGAGCATCAGCCAGTCGGCTGGCCACCTGATGGGCACCCCAGATGTTGTAGTGCGTATTGTCCTGGCGGCCTTTGGGAAGTGCCGGATGCTCACCAGGCTTGTACCACATATGGAGTTTCTTGGAGCCTTCTACACCCAGCGACTGCTCCAACTCGGCAGTAATCTGATTGGCATCAACGAAATGACAATTCATACGCTGTGCAACGTCACGTGGCGCAACTCTGTACAATCCGTGGGTGTCAACCAGCGAGTCACCTTCTACCTGTTTGGGAGCATCCTTGAAAGTGGTGTTGCGCAGTGCCTCGTCATCATCATTCTTGGCCGCCTTCACAGCAAAGTTGCGGCGTACCACAGGATTCATCAGCACGGGAATGCCACCCTGCTCGCGTGTTTCACGAACAAACTTGGCCAGGTTGTAGTCAAACGTTGAACCCGGGTCAGTATGACGGTCAGCTTTAGGCTTCTCGTCGTTGTGGCCGAACTGGATGATGACATAGTCGCCAGGCTTGATGAGTGAGCGGACCTTCTCCCAGCGCCCTTCGTTGATGAAGGACAGCGAGGAACGTCCGTTGACGGCATGATTGTCGACACGGATGAAGTGCTCGTCAAAGTAGCACTGTAAGGCCATCCCCCACCCTCGTTCAGGTGAACCGGTAGACAAGTCCTTCTTAGCTGCAGTAGAGTCACCGATGACAAAGACGGTGGTCACTTTCTCCTGAGTCATTGACGTCAGCACAAAGACAGCCAAAGCGGCAAGCAAGAATTTCTTCATATTACAATCTCCTAATTTCTCAATTTCTCTATGACTTCCTCTGGTGCCAACATCTGCTGCTCACCCGTTGCCATATTCTTCAGTGTCAGTTTGCCTTCCTTGATTTCATTCTCGCCAGCCAGTGCCACAAAGGGAATCTGCTTGGCATTGGCATAGGCCATCTGCTTCTTCATCTTGGCAGCATCTGGGAAAATCTCGGCACGAATGCCTTGCGCGCGAACATTATTTATTATGGGCAGGCAGTAAGCAGTCTCCTGATCACCAAAGTTGATGAACAGCACCTGCGTAGCGGTGACTGAGTCTTTTGGATAGAGGTCGAGTTGGTTGAGGACGTCGTAGATGCGGTCGGCACCAAACGAGATACCGACGCCCGAGAGACCTGGCATACCGAAGATACCAGTCAAGTTGTCGTAACGTCCACCGCCGGTGATAGATCCAATCTGCACATCCAGTGCCTTCACTTCAAAGATGGCCCCCGTATAGTAGTTGAGGCCACGAGCCAGTGTGAGGTCGAGCTGAATCTCATTTTTCAAACCGGTTGTCTTCAGCACGTTCAGAATAAATCGGATTTCCTCTACGCCTTTCAGACCTGTCTCGCTGTCTTTCAGCACTTCGGCAATGGTGGCCAGTTTCTCGTCGTTCGTACCGCTGAGCATGATGATGGGTTGCAACTTTGCAATCTGCTCTTCCGACAGTCCGTCCTCGCGCAGTTCTGCGTTCACGTTGTCAATGCCAATCTTGTCCAGTTTGTCAATAGCAACAGTAATATCCACAATCTTGTCTGCCGCGCCTATAACCTCTGCAATGCCAGACAGAATCTTACGATTGTTCATCTTAATCTGAACACGTATTCCGAAACGCGAGAAGACGGTATCGACAATCTGCATCAGTTCCACCTCGTTGAGCAAGGAATCAGAGCCTACCACATCAGCATCACACTGATAGAACTCGCGGTAGCGTCCTTTCTGCGGACGGTCAGCACGCCATACGGGCTGAATCTGATAGCGTTTGAAGGGCAGCTGCAGTTCTTCACGGTGCATGACCACATAGCGGGCGAAGGGCACTGTCAAGTCATAGCGTAAACCCTTTTCACACAGCTTGGCAGCCAGATGCAGGGAGTTACGCTGCTGCAGTTCCTCGTCAGTGGTTTTAGACAGGAAGTCGCCCGAGTTCAATACTTTGAAGAGCAGTTTGTCACCCTCTTCGCCATACTTGCCCATCAGTGTCTGCAGGGTCTCCATGGCCGGCGTTTCAATCTGCTGGAATCCATAGAGTGCATACACCTCACGGATGGTGTTGAAAATATAGTTGCGCTTGGCCATCTCTATAGGGCCGAAGTCGCGTGTTCCTTTGGGTATACTGGGTTTCTGTGCCATTTACTTGCGAACAATGGTTTGTGCACGGTCGGGACCGATGCTGATAATCTTAATAGGAGTCTCGAGTTCCTTCTCCAGGAACTTGATGTAGTCGCTGAACTGTTTCGGGAACTGTTCTTCGCTGGTGAACTGTGTCATATCAGTCTTCCAACCAGGCAATTCCTGATAGACAGGCTCAATACCCTTCTCAATATCATAGGGGAAATCGCGTGTCTCTACGCCGTTCACCTTATATGATGTGCAGGCCTTGATAGTGTCAAAGCCGTCCAGCACGTCGCTCTTCATCATGATGAGCTGTGTGACACCGTTTACCATGATGCTATAGCGCAGCGCTACCAAGTCAATCCAACCGCAACGGCGCTCACGACCGGTTACTGCACCATACTCATGCCCCAGGTCACGAATCTTCTTGCCTGTCTCGTCAAACAGTTCTGTGGGGAACGGACCGGCGCCTACACGTGTGCAATAGGCCTTCATGATACCGTACACCTCACCAATCTTGTTGGGACCGATGCCCAAGCCCGTACATGCTCCTGCACAAATGGTGTTTGAGGAGGTAACGAAAGGATAGCTTCCGAAGTCCACGTCGAGCATCGTACCCTGAGCACCCTCACAGAGAATACTCTTGCCGGCACGCAAAGTCTTGTTGATCTCGTGCTCAGAATCTACCAGATGGAACTGACGCAGGTAGTCAATGCCTTTGAGCCACTTCTGCTCTACCTCGTCAATGTTGTATTCAAATCCTAACGACTTGAGGATGGCCTCATGACGGGCTTTGTGGGCGGCATACTTCTCCTCGAACCCTTCAAGGATATCGCCAACACGCAAACCGTTACGACTGATTTTGTCGGTATACGTCGGGCCGATTCCCTTGCCTGTCGTACCCACCTTGTTCTTACCCTTCTGGGCCTCGTAGGCAGCATCCAGCACGCGGTGTGTAGGCATGATGAGGTGAGCCTTCTTCGAGATGTGCAAGCGTTCCTTCAACTCGTGGCCACTGGCTTCCAGCGCCATAGCTTCTTCCATGAAGAGGTCCGGTGCCAGCACTACGCCATTGCCGATGATGTTCACCTTACCACCCTGGAAAATACCTGAAGGGATGCTACGAAGCACATACTTCTGTCCTTCGAACTCCAATGTGTGACCGGCATTCGGTCCACCCTGAAAGCGAGCTACCACATCATACTGCGGGGTCAGCACATCGACCACCTTACCTTTTCCTTCGTCGCCCCACTGAAGCCCCAGCAGGACATCAACTTTTCCTTGATTCATTTGTTTATGTGTTATTATTAACTTTTCGACTGTTTTCGCTTACTCGCCTGTCTGGTCATCTGAGCCTGACAGGAACTGCAGATGCCGTAGACATAGAGTGAGAAGCCATCTTTACGGAAACGTCTCAGATGCAGTGCCCCAATGGCATCGTTAATTTTCTTCGACTTAAATTCCGTCACCTTGCCACACACCGTACATATCTGGTGGCTGTGGCTGTTGTTGTCATAGCACGCCTCGTATTTTGTCGACCCCTGGAAGCGGTGGCGTATCACCAATCGCAGCTCCATAAAGAGTTTCAGCGTGTTGTACAAGGTCGCTCTACTGACGGGAAAACGCTCCTCGTCGTTTAACTTTTCACCCAGCTCGTCCAGCGTAAAGTGCCCGTCAATGCTGTAGACAGCATCCAAGATGGCAAAGCGCTCCGGAGTCTTGCGCAGGGTGTTCTGCTCTAAATAGTTGGACAGGATATTCCTGACCGTTAACTTTACATTATCTTTCATTTTATGTGGTTAAATGGTATAAAACCGCACAAAATTACTACTTTTTCTTCAGAATACGGCAATAATAATTTAAAAAAGTTCTAAATTGATGCTTTTAAGTGCACTTTTTGCCATTCTTTCGTACATCAGCCCCAGTTCTGCGAACCTTGTCACACTCTGCAGGGCTGCTTTACGTACAGACATAAAGGGTCCTTGGAGGGCAGAAAGTGACTGATCCAGAAATTCGTTGATGCCGCGTTCGTTGGGTTCCTGATGGTTCATGAACAGGCGGGTCAGTACATGGAAGCCACACAACTGGTCGTACTCACGTTCGCTGGCTATCCACCGAAAAGCCTTCTCTGGCGCGTATGGCAGATACTGCCACAAGTGGAAAGCCGTCAGCTCAGCCATCTCCTGCGAGGGCATTTGCTCCATCCAGATATCGCACACCTCAGGCAGCATTTGGTCAGCAGGCATCAACAGCGTAGCCAGAATCTTGCATTCACGCACGTCCTCTTTCCACAATGCAATTGCCAAGTCGTAGTCTTTCCCCATCTCGTCCGCCATCTCGCGCAGACGAGGCAGCGTGGCACCCCAGTTCAACTTATAGTCAACACCCTTGTCGCGCATCGACTTTGCTACAGCACCGTCCATCATCTGGCGGAACGACTGCTTGATTTCCTTTACTCTCTCCCTGACATCCATCTCCATTTCTTAATCTCTAAATCAAGGTGGCATATTCGGAACTATAGCGCAACATTTGGTGTGCATAGCTTTCGGAATAGTTCAGTTGTATGTCGCAGATTTGGTGCTGCTCGTCATAGACAGGGAGCAACTGGGGATTGAGAAATCCTTTGTATGGTGCCAGATTCAGTTTCTTGTAACGCTCCAGCACCTCGGCATGAAGTCGGACATCTACCTTGACAGCATACCGTTCCACCAGTTGACGGGCAGCCTCGTAGTCGCCTTCACTCTTGATGCGCTGAATCTCTGCCAGCAGACGGGCAAACAGCCCACGCAGGGCTTCATAGTCAGTGATGCGCACATAGGTTTTCCCCTCGCGCTGCTCTAATCGGATGACATCCCCCTGCTCGTAGCACCAGTGGGCTATCAGGGCCCTGTTACGCATGTGTGCCTCCTCTATTTGGCGTCCGGGTTCAATGCGGATGAGCTGGGTCATCAGACCATTCATGATGTAGGTATAGTAATTCGACTTATAAGCCTCTCCGTCAGGTACTAACCCCAAGTCTATCAGTTTCTGGTCAGCAATATAGTAGAGACCGAAGAGGTCTGCGCGAGCCTCCTCGATGGTGTTGCCGTAAGCCTTCAGTGCGTCAGGATCAGTGCCGGGCAGCAATTGTCCGCTACCATGTCCCAGACACTCGTGAAGGTCTGTATGCAAGTCGTCGCACAAATCACCGTATTTTTCTATCAGCGCACGTGTTTCGTCGTCTATCACAAACTCCTCTTTAAATCCGTTCCCGTGTGCAGCCTTGTTGTAGGCATCGGTAATATTGGAGATTGTAATGCTCTTGGAACCATGCTGCGAACGTATCCAGTCCGCATTGGGCAGGTTGATGCCTATAGCCGTAGACGGATACTCGTCACCACCCAGCATAGCGGCACAGATGGCGTTGGCTGTCACCCCTTTGACTTGTGGCTTACGGAAACGCGGGTCAACAGGCGAATGGTCCTCAAACCACTGGGCATTACGGCTGATGGTCTGTGTGCGCTTGGTAGCCTCCAAGTCCTTATATTCCACAATGCCCTCCCACGAACCTTTCATACCCAGAGGGTCACCATAGACCTCAATGAATCCGTTGACAAAGTCAATACGTCCCTCGTGCTCTCCTACCCACTCGATGCAGTAGTCGTTAAACACACGGAGGTCGCCTGTCTGATAGTACTCGATGAGCAATTCTATGATATGCCGCTGTCGGTCATTCTCGGCCACCTTACATGCTTGCTCCAGCCAGTAGACAATATGACGTATGGCATTGGCATAGCGTCCCTGGGCCGACCAGACTTCTTCCTTTATCTCTCCGTCGCGTTTTACCAGTGTGGTGTTCAGCCCATACGATATGGGAGCCGAGTCGTTACCTGCCTGCTCCTTCTGGTGCTGATAGAAGTCTTCAGCCTCCTGCTGGGTGACACCGTCATAGAAGTTACAAGCCGACGTCGTCACCAAGTCCTCCCCGTCGGCTTTGTTGACGCGCTTGGGCAGAACCTGCGGGTCGAAGATGACTGGTATCAGTTCGTTGCACAGCTGCCCGACTGTCTCTCCTGAACGCAGAGGCAACCGTGTGGCGTCCACCTGGTGCAGGGTTTCACGCAACCAAGCCTCACTGAAGCCCGGTTCAAACTTGTCACAGCCATAGTGGTGATAGATGCCGTTCGAGAACCATACACGCTTCAGGTAGACCTCCATGGCCTGAAAGTCTTCCGTATGGTGATCTATCCGCAAGTCAGTATAAATTGTTTCCAGCGTCTTACGGATGCGCAGGTTATAGCGTCCGAACTGGTCGAAGGTGATGTCGCGTCCGTAGAGCGTAGCCTTCGACAGGTAGTAAATCAGCTGTTTCTGTAACAAAGATAATTGCTCAAATCCGTTAAGTCGGTATCTGAGCAATTGTAAGTCTGCAAAACGTTCTACAACATAATTGAAGTGTTGCACGTCACTATCTGAATAATTCATGTGCACTTACTTCAAAACTTTTTTACCCGATTTCTTTACCTTTTCAGACGGGTGCTGTTCCAACTGCTGCATACGGTATTCGCGCGGAGTCATGTGCAACAGTTTGAAGAACGACGCATAGAACGACTGTCTGTTCGCAAAGCCCACCATGTCACTCACCTCTTCCATGCGCAGATCCTGATACCTGCGATCAACGAGAATGGCCATGGCTTCCTCAATACGGAACTTGTTGACGAAAGAAGTGTAGTTCATGTGGAAACGCACGTTGACTACTGCAGAGATGTAACGCGTGTTGGTTCCCAGATCTTCTGCAAGTTTCTTGGCGGAATAATCTTTGTCCTTGTACTTCTTCTGCATGACGATGATATTCAGGATTTTCTCCTTCATCTCATCCATCAACTTAGGGCTGACAAGACTGCGATAAGCAGCCTCTTTTTCCTTTTTTTCTGTAATGTTATATTTCGCCATAGTTTTATGATTAAGGCTTATACATTATTTTCACCTGCAAATATACAAAAAAATTCTAATACTGTGGAAAAATTTTTCAAAAAAAATCTTAAAACGGTCAATTTTTTTACAAATTCTGTAGACAGATGCCTCTCATTGCTCTCAAGTAGTCACCTCGCGCAGCGATGGCTTTCCCCCATTCCTGCGACAACAACTCGCTGACATCCAGGTCTATTTTCCAGCGCCCGCGAGCCTCCAGCCGGTCTACCATCGTGCCCAGCGTCAGATTGCCCAAATCCTCTGAAGGCATGAAACGGCTCTCTTCTCCCTTTTCGTCGCTGGTCACCTCTATCAGCAGGTGGGCGTCTATCAGTTCATACAGCAGATCGTTGACAAAGCGAATGGGTATCTTAGTCTCCTCTCTCAGTTCCAGTACCGAATATGGCTTGCGTCCCTCGGCAAAGCGCTTGCAGATGCGGCTCATCAGCAGTGCACACAGCATCAGCCTGTAGCGATGTGATATCTCGCCCGCATTGGCATCGTAGTCATAGTAGTCCAGGTTCTGGTTCGTATAGCACAACTCGGCACCGAACAGGCAAATGGTCCACGAAATCTGCATCCACAGCATGAACAGCGGTAGTGCTGCGAACGAGCCATAGATGGCATTGTAGCTGGACAGGAATATCTGCGAATGGATATACACAAACTGCAGCCCTTGCATGGCGATACCGGCCAGTATGCCCGGCACGACCACACTGCTGAGTTTCACTTTCGTATTGGGCATGAAGATATACAGCGCTATGAACATCAGCGACATCAATACGTATGGTATCAAGTCTATCAACGTGCGGACGGCTGACCCCAGCATCAAGAAGTCGGGCATCCTGTCGGCGACCGTCGCCAAGAAGATGCTTATACCTGACGAGAGGACTATCAGGATGGGGAAGACGAAAAACATGGCCAGATAGTCGGTAAACGTACGGAACACCGAGCGTGACTTCTTGACCTGCCACACCTCGTTGAAGGCTTCCTCTATGTTGCTGACCAGCATCAGCACCGTATAGAGCATGAACAACAAGCCGATACCCAGGAAAACACCGCTCTTGGTGTGAACCAGATAGCTGTTTACGAAGCCGATGATGATATCTGCAGCCTGAGGTTGTGAGGACAGGGCGTCACGGAACCACACCTCAATGTATTTGTTATATCCGAATCCGCGGGCTATAGCAAATACTACAGCCAGAATGGGCACAATGGCCAGAAGCGTCGAATATGTCAGGGCCGAAGCCTTGGTCATTACACGTTTGGCTGTAAAGAAGCGTACTGCCAGCAGTATCTTCTTCAGGACCTTCACCACAAGGTATCTGAGTGGCGACACATCGCCCCTCGATATCCGCCAGATACCTGTCGTAAAAAAGTGAATCAGCCGTTGTACCTCCATTGCCAGTCTCCCATTGCCAAGCCACACTCAGCACTAATAATATAAAAAAGCACTGCCCCTATAAGCCGGGTTCTGTACCTCTTGCGAGGCGTCTGCCATTTATCTACTCCGCAGGTTGCCCTACGGCTCAAGCATTCTACCCTCCATCGTAGCCTTGCGACATTCGGGCGGACAACCCTCAGCCGATGGTATACGCGAACTTGCAGCCTCCAGACGGAACAGCACGACGGTCACCCGCCGTCTGGTGGGCTCTTACCCCACCTTCTCACCCTTACCCTTGCGGGCGGTTGTTTTCTTCTTCCGGCTCCAACCGTCACCGGCTGCTGGCACTTTCACCAGTGGAGCGTCCTATGCTGCCCGGACTTTCCTCTCGTGCCCCTTCTGGGCGCCAGCGGCAGACCGTGACACTGCTTTTCGCTTGCAAAGGTATGAATAAATATCCGTTTTAGCAATAAAAAGATAGAAAAAATGCGAAAAAAGCACCACATTGCTTTGCCGTCTCCTATTTTCTTCGTACTTTTGCAGGTTGAATGCGAATCTATAAAAATCACTTACGATATGGAGAAACAATTGAAAAAGGTACTCGTATTAGGTTCGGGTGCCCTGAAAATCGGACAGGCAGGCGAGTTTGACTACTCTGGCTCGCAGGCGCTGAAGGCTTTGCGCGAGGAGGGCATCTCCTCGGTGTTAGTAAACCCCAACATTGCCACCATCCAGACTTCGGAGGGTATTGCCGACAAGGTGTACTTCCAGCCCGTCACCACCTACTTCGTGACGGAAATCATCAAGAAGGAGCGTCCTGACGGCATTCTGCTGGCCTTCGGCGGCCAGACGGCACTGAACTGTGGTACGGAGCTCTACCAGACGGGCGTGCTCAAGGAGTATGGCGTTCAGGTATTGGGCACCAGCGTCGAGGCCATCATGAACACGGAGGACCGCGACCTGTTCGTCAAGAAGCTCGACGAGATAGAGCTCAAGACCCCCGTCTCTCACGCTGTTGAGAACATGGACGACGCCTTGAAGGCTGCCCGCGAGATTGGTTTCCCCATCATGATTCGCTCGGCCTACGCCTTGGGAGGTCTGGGTTCTGGCATCTGCCCTGACGAGAAAGCCTTCGTCGAGTTGGCAGAGTCGGCCTTTACCTTTGCACCCCAGATTCTGGTCGAAGAAAGTCTGAAGGGCTGGAAGGAGATTGAGTTCGAGTGCATCCGTGACGCCAACGACCACTGCTTCACGGTGGCTTCGATGGAGAACTTCGACCCGCTGGGCATCCACACGGGCGAGTCCATCGTGGTTGCTCCCACCTGTTCGCTCACTGACCAGCAGGTGAAGATGCTGCAGGACATCACCGTTCGTTGCGTGCGCCACCTGAACATTGTCGGCGAGTGCAACATCCAGTTTGCCTTCAATGCCAACACCAACGACTATCGCATCATTGAGATTAACGCTCGCTTGAGCCGTTCCAGCGCATTGGCCTCAAAGGCAACGGGTTATCCCCTTGCCTTCGTGGCTGCTAAGATAGCACTCGGCTACACCCTCGACCAGATTGGCGAGATGGGTACGACGAGCTCTGCTTACGTCGCTCCGTCGCTTGACTATATGATTTGTAAGATTCCGCGCTGGGACCTCACCAAGTTTGCAGGCGTCTCGCGCCACATTGGTTCCAGCATGAAGTCTGTGGGCGAAATCATGTCCATCGGACGCTCCTTCGAGGAGATGATTCAGAAGGGTCTGCGCATGATTGGCCAGGGTATGCACGGCTTCGTGGGCAACGACCACACCAAGTTCGACAATCTGGACGACGCACTGGCCAACCCCACCGACCTGCGCATCTTTGCTATCGCACAGGCACTGGAGGAAGGCTACACCATCGACCGCATTGAGCAGCTGACCAAGATTGACAAGTGGTTCCTTGAGCGACTGAAGCACAT
>Ga0247611_10009505_pt1 | contig 11668 bp, 21 predicted proteins | sample 177DNAGHGhighgp2_FD_192422 | JGI IMG/M metagenome (GOLD analysis project Ga0247611, IMG submission 192422) | Sheep rumen microbial communities from Palmerston North, Manawatu-Wanganui, New Zealand - 1770 DNA GHGhigh gp2 | ecosystem: Host-associated > Mammals > Digestive system > Stomach > Rumen... | reverse complement strand
TTAGAGAAAAAAATCAAAATAAGACAAGCGAAAGCAAAAGAATTTGCGATCGAGAAAGGAAGAAGCAAATGGAAGTAAAAGGACAGACAAAAATCTACAGAAAAGACTTTGACGGACGACCAGCGTATTCAAGAAGAATTGCATCACAAGAATTCAAAGACGGTCAGAAAGGCGAGTGGATTAACGATTACGAAGCTGTGCAATTTCCTCGAAACACTGATCTTATAGACGGAAGCATTGTTCAGCTTGAAGGATTCGAAGCTGTTTACAAGAACAGGAATGGAGAAGTAAAAAGAAAGTTAGTTGTCACAAAGTACACATTGCTTGACGCGCCGGAGCATATCAAAAAAAATGAACCGATGTATGAAGCAATAACAGACGATGACATTCCATTTTAGTGTATAACCACAGGCAGTTTTTGTAAAAATAGAAGTAGAAAACTCCATAGATGGTGCTGGGCGACACCTTAAACCGCCTTGCCTGTGGATTTGAAAGGAGCGAGTGATGACTTTTGAAGAACTAAAAGCCGAAGCGAAAGCCCAAGGCTATAACTTAATACCAGTAAAGAAGCAAGAGAAGTTTCTGCCTTGCACTTGCGGTTGTAACCGGAGAGAACATTGGATTCGTTGGGTAGATGATGGAACTGAAACCACACTCAAATGTTGTAAATGTGGAAAGAGTGCGAGTGGAATGTCAGAAGCTGAAGCAAAAAGGAACTGGAACGAAATGATAAGAGCGGAACGGGGGAATGATGATGGAATGACCATGAGTACTATAGGTCTTAATTCTGATGACCTTGTTGATGGGAGTGAAATCAAGGTTGTTCCATACAAAGGCGGTGATACAGAATGACAAGGGAAGAAGCAATAAAACACCTTGAAGAATGGAAAGAGTGTATATCAAGCGCGTACCGCAGACAGGTAATAGACATGGCAATAGAAGCACTATCAGCCGATGTCTTACAGGGCGAATGGCTACAAAGGGAAATCATTGATGATGACATGGAGTGTGGAGTTAATGATGATGCTACCGAATGTTCCGTTTGCGGTTATGTGTTCGATTCACACTATTGGGCGAAAACATACTTCAACTACTGCCCAAACTGCGGTGCGAAAATGAAAGGCGGTGATTCAGAGTGACAAGAGAAGAAGCAATATACAGACTAAAAAATATGGCATGGCTTTACGGAAGTGCTGAAAGAGAACAGAACATTAAAGCCATAGATATGGCAATAGAAGCACTATCAGCCGATGCCGTGCAAGTTACCAGCAAGTTAAAAAATCCTTGTGATTCTTTACTTACAGACGATTCTGCAGAGTGTAAAGAACACAAAAGCAAGTTAGATTTAATCAGCCGAGCAGACTTGATTTCGGATTTAGAGGAATGGAAGAAGAATCCAAACAATGACGATAGTGCGGTTGATTTGGTTAACCATTTCATAGGGATTATAAGAGCCACACCATCAGCCGACAGACCGAGTGGGAAGTGGAAAGAGATGGAAATACTTTGCAACCCATACCCACCAGTGTTCTGTGTTGAATGTTCAGAATGTGGGTATCGTGTAGGAAGAGAAACTTACTTGGAAAACACTTTTAATTTCTGTCCAAACTGTGGGGCTGACATGAGAAAAGGAGAAAAATAGAATGTATGTAGTTTATATTAGCAAAGAAGAAAAAGCCTGCATAGTAGCAGATGATTATGAATTAAGAAATGGGAAGCTAAAATTCAAACAAAAGTACGGGAAAGATGGCGTTAGGGTTGTTGCGATGTTCAACATGGACGCAATAGTTGGGTTTGATGATTTAAGCGACGTTGACGAAAATGCCGGTTCATGATATAATTCGATCGCATCAAAAATGTTGTATCTCCCCCTTAACTTGATTATTTGACCGAAAAAGGCCGCTGGAAACTGGCGGTTTTTTTCGTGGGAAAAATATTTTGGCTTATTTTATAAAAGCCCATTGACAAAATAAAAAGAGTGATTTATAATAACAAATGTAAGATAGAGTTGGATATTGAAAGGAGTTAGAAATGACAATTTATGATCTACCAAATGAAGAAAGAATTAGGGTTACAAGAATGATTCAGAAAATAATCGGGACAAAAGAAGAAGCCGTTAAAGGAGTTTCCGGAACTGGAGCAAGAATCCAAGCGTACAGCAACTACGATAAATTATTTGAAAAACTCGCAAAAGTTTGGGTAAATCACGGTGATGAAGCGTTGGCAATGAATTATGAATGGTACGGATCATACGGAAAAGGAGTTACACCAAAAGGGAAAGCGTGGACGTTCGATATGAACACTTATGGGTGGACAGAAAGATGTCACCATTGCGGAAGTCTTTACATCGAAGGCGAAGGGTGCATATTCACGAGCGGAACATTAGCGAGAGCCTTTGAAAGAATCCTTGAAAACTAAAAAAATAAAGTCGAAACGCCTTCGGGCGTCTGCAGGAGCTGACCTACCTGCACTGATGAGACAGGTCGAAAGAAAGGAGAAAAACATGAAATACATTGATCTGAAAACAAAACATCACACGTTAGAAGACCACATGGCAACTGTGGACGAGCTATTAAAGCAAGGCTACAAGTACGTAGGCAACAGCTTTGGCAATCCAAAGTTTTATCACCCAACAGACAGAACGAAAGAAGATGTCTGTATATTATCAAGCGTTATCACGCAGGATGGATATTTTGCGATTTAAGAAAGGAGAAATGATATGAAGAATTCACAGAAAAGAGCAATTTATTACGCCAACAGACAAAAGAAGCTAAACAAGATTGAAGAGTTGGGGCTTATGGATGAATACCTAAAGTTCAAAGGAAAAAGCCGGTACAATAAGATAACATGGTTTGCAAAAAAGAATCAGATTGCATTGTAAAGCAGAAAGGAGCAAGGTAATGACTATCTGGATTGAAGAAGTGAACGATGAATGGTTTGGAAAGTGTTGGGAAATCTCAACAGAATCATGGGACGGAGCTGTGTACTTTGGCGACACAATGGAAGAAGCCATTGCAAGGTTTGAAGATGATAAAGGAGTAAAAGTTGACAAAGTTATTGAAGTTAAATTCATGGAAGGAGAAAAATGAAATGCACGCAATTGAATATTTCACAACAGACAAAAGAAAAGACATTATGAAAATGGCTGAAGAATGGGCATCGTATAGTGTTGACAGACAAGAGAACCCAAACGGGGATTACCACGGAAGAATGACAATTCACGATACCATTGTTTGTAACAGTTACGAGGATGCTGTGGAAAAGATACAGCAACTTGATGGTGGATGGTATGATGATCATGCTGTGCGGTACAGGGACATTGATTCGCTGAAACCAACAAAAGCAATGAACCAGATTGAGGAGCGAAAAGCAAAACTAATTGCGGATAAGTTTGACTATATGGAGAAACATTCCGTCAAGGCAAGGAAATCAGAATTCATCGGCTGTCCGAAATGCAAAAGCAAACTTGCTCGTGAACACTTGCGTAGTGAACGATGCCCATTGTGCGGAGAAGAATTAAGACCAGATTATGTTGTTGAACGCATTAAAAAGTACGATGAAGATTATAATGAGCTATGCAAAAAGTACAGAAACATTGCAGAAAAAAGAAAAGAAAGCTGTCCGATAAGATGGTGCTTCAAAGTTGAGGTACATTGTTAATAGAAAGGAGAAAAAATATGACATTGGTAGAACTGCACGAAATTATGGGCGACAGAATCAAGGTAACGCTCAAAGAAGAAATGACACAGGAAGAACGAATGGTGGAAAACGAACAAACAAGAATCATAATAAGCACCGCCAAGCAGATGATCAACAACGGTAAGTTGATTCTTGAGTATGAGAAAGCGTTGGCACAAGCAAAAACTTTGAAAAAGTCTGTGCTGGCGGACATGATCGGAGAACAGAATGAATAAACGGTATTCAGACAAACAAATAAAATGGCTAAAAGACAATGCAACAGCAAAAGTTTGGAAGAACCGCACAGAACTTTTGGACACGTTCAACCAAAATTTCGGGCTGAGCGTGTCCGCTTCTCAATTTAACAATTTGCTTTTGTATTACAACATCAAGCCAACAACCACGCAAACAGAATCATTGTTTACGGACGATCAGAAAAGATGGCTCATAGAACAAGCGAAATGCGGAGATTACAAAGACTGCAAAGAATTGACGGAAGCGTTCAATAGGAAGTTCAGCCAAAGCAGAAACTACAATAATATGTACAGTTATCTGTACAGCTGGGGAGTAGTCTTAAATACTATGTTCAACAATGAAAAGTATACTGCGGAAATGGATAAATGGCTAACGGAGCATTTTGATGAGTTGGATTATGAAGAAATGAGAAATCGCTTTAACCAAAAGTTCGAGGTTAATAAATCTGCTTCAGGGATAGCGCACAGGTGTACACGTTCGTTAGGATTAAAAAAACCAAGCAAACAGTTTAAAAAGGGCGACGTTATAAATGCGTTGCCGATCGGCACAATATCAAACAGAAAAAAAGAAACGTATATAAAAGTGAGCGACAGCAATGACAAATCGGCATGGCAACCGTTGCGGAAGGTTATTTACGAAAAGCATCACGGGGAAATTCCGAAAGGATATTGTGTGGTTTCGCTTGATGGAGACAGGAGCAATGTGGACTTAAGAAACCTTGATTGCATAGACAGACGAGGAACGGCAATTATGGCGAAATCAGGTTGGTGGACAGATAATAAAGTGATAACAGCAGATGGTATTCGATGGTGCAATCTATACTGTGTTGCAAAAGATAAAGGACTGCTGAGAAAGGAGAAAATATGAGCTGCAGTAAATGGGCATACACGCCCGAGAAATGTGATGGACAGCCTTGTCCCGGAGACTGCGATCACTGTGCAAAGCAAAGCCTGTACGAGATGAAAGAGTTTTTTGATGGCATAGGGCTGAAAGACGCAACAGGACTGATGGACGCTATTGTTCCGAAGATGATAAAGGAAAGAAGTGTGAAAAATGAGTGAGCCAAGAAAGATTTTAGCCATGCTAATACACTTCGGAGAATTAAAAAACGGCAAGACCTGTAAAGACTGTTGCCATCTAAAAAAGTTCGGCTGGAGAGGAAAGAATTATTACAAATGTCAAGTTTATGGCATAAGCAATTCAGAAGCAACAGACTGGCGGTTATATTATCCGGCCTGCGGTGCCTTTAATGTTGTGGAATTAGAAAAAAGAGATTTATACAAGGAACTGTGGCATCAGCCAAAAGAGAAAAAAGACGAGAAGCCGTTGCCGGGCCAGATAGAGATGGAGGTGTAAAATGACAAAACCTTATTTCACAAGCAAATCGGATGAATGGGCGACGCCGCAGGACCTGTACGATTCTCTCGATGCAGAGTTTCATTTTAATCTCGACCCCTGCTCAAATGATATAAACTGTAAATGCGAAAAGCACTTTACACCGGAGCAAGATGGGCTAAAACAAAATTGGGGGGGGTGTCGAGTATTCTGCAACCCACCGTATAGCAGAATCGCAGAGTGGACGGAGAAGTGTTACCGAGAAGGTTGCAAAGACAATACGCTGGTAGTGCTGTTGATCCCGGCAAGGACAGACACAAAGTATTTCCACAACTTCATAAAAGACCGGGCAGAAATACGATTTATAAAAGGCCGGTTGAAGTTCGGCGACAGCACAAATTCAGCACCGTTCCCATCAATGGTTGTGATATTTAGAGGACCATATATAAACTAACCAAAAGACCGCTCGCAAGGGCGGTTTTTATTTTGCAAAATATATGGTATAATCAGTTTTAACAAAACAAACTACAATAAGGACTAATTATATTACCATCGCATAAAAACCCGTTAGAACTAAAAATAGACGGTCTGAAAGGGAGGATTTAATGGAACTTAGAATCGAATACGTCAGCAAACAGGATTTAAAGCCGTATGCGAACAACGCAAAGATACATACGGCAGAACAAATCGAGCAGATCAAAAGGAGTATTGAAGAGTTTGGCTTCAATGACCCTGTTGCTGTATGGCATGATAACGAAATTATAGAAGGCCACGGCAGACTGCTTGCGGTCATGGAAATGGACGACATCGAAGAAGTGCCTATTATACGGCTGGACGATCTGACAGACGAAGAACGCAGGGCGTACATGTTGGCTCACAATCAGCTAACCATGAATACAGGGTTTGATTTTGCGTTACTGGAATCCGAACTTGCGGATATTGACATTGACATGGAGCAATTTGGTTTCAAGATAGACGAAGACGAACCAACAGAACCAGACGAAGTAAATTACAACGAAAAAATTTCCGTTGTTGTGGATTGCGTTGACGATGCAGAAGCGGAAGAAGTGTTTAATAAATTGCAAGCGGAGGGATATTCATGCCGCATTTCGACATTATAAGAAAAAACAAACCAAAGATAACATTTAGAACATCAAAAATTCAATCTGATTATGATGTTGATTTTGAACATTCTAATGAACATTTTGAAGGAAATATAGAATTGCCGGAACAATGGCAAATTGGCGTTATTGTGGGAGGGTCTGGAACAGGAAAAACAACCATTGCAAAAGAATTGTTTTCGGATTGGTTCGTAAATCAATTTGAATATACGCACGAATCAGTAATAGATGATATGCCAAAAGCCGATATGAAAGATATTGAAAAAATGTTTTATTCAGTTGGTTTTGGAAGTGTACCATCATGGTTGAAACCATACAATGTATTGAGCAACGGCGAAAAAATGAGAGTTGACCTTGCGAGAGCGTTAATGGAATCGGACAAAGTTTGTTTTGATGAATTTACATCCGTTGTGGATAGAAACGTGGCGCAAACAATGTGCATTGCAACAAACAAAGCAATAAAAAGAACAAACAAACAATTTATAGCCGTAACGTGTCATTACGATGTTGTTGATTGGTTAGAACCAGATTGGATATTCAATACAGACACAATGCAAATGGTTTTTCAACACGCCCACGACAGAAAAGAAAATATGCTGTCAGAAAATGTGGGCGAAACGAATGGAACAAATTTAGGCGTTATCATTATTTGAATACCGATTTACCGTCAGCGTGCGTGTGCTATGGTTTGTACGAAAAAAACAATATAATCGGATTCATGGGCGTGCTACATCAACCACACTCAAAAAATAAAAAATTGAAACGTGTTTCAAGACTTGTAATATTGCCCGATTATCAAGGAATTGGTTTGGGAACAAAGTTTCTCAATATGATCGCTGAATATTACAAAGAAAAAGGATTTGATTTTAGAATTGTAACAAGTGCAAAAAACATGATAAACGCACTCAATAAGTCAGAACATTGGAAAATGGTTAGATGGAGTGTTAATAAATGCAACAATAACAAATCACGAATTGATAATAAAAGAAAATCAATGCGTGATAACTGCATGACGGGGGGGTTCCGCTACATCTGACAATTGCAAAATCAATCAGAACAAATTGTAATACAGCGGCGTTTATGTATGTAAGAACGCACTAAATTCGATATGCCGAAAGAAAATGGCGTAATTGATAATTGAATTAAAACGAAAGGAAATAACATCATGCAAGGAAGACCATCAGAAGCACTTGAATGGTTATCCGAAGATAATCTAATAAGAATAAAAGGGTGGGCGAGGGACGGTCTGACCGACAAAGATATTGCCACAAAGAAAATTGGCATAGGAGAAAGGACGTTTTGCGATTGGAAAAGGAAGTATCCTGCGTTTTCTGCGTCCTTAAAAGAGGGCAGAGCGCCGGTAGACACAGAAGTTGAAAGTGCTATGGTAAAATCTGCACTTGGTCACAAAACGACGGTCAGAAAACCAATCAAACTAAAAACGACCCGACGAAAGGACGGAATGGAGATAACGGAAGAACACGTTGAATATGTAGATGAAGAAATCTACGTTCCACCACAGGTCGTAGCTCAGATATTTTGGCTGAAGAACAGAAAGAAAGACTACTGGAAAGACAAGCCTGAATCAGAAAACAACGAAGCTATAGAGCGCATCGTGTCCAAGATGGCAGAAATACTGAACGGAGTAGACAGTGTTATCGAGTAAGCAACAGGAATACAAAGTATATAAACACACCAACCGATTTAATGGGAAAGTTTATATTGGCATAACAAAACAAGACCCACAAAGAAGATGGCAAAACGGGCATGGATATGACGGAACATATTTTGGAAATGCAATATCAAAACACGGCTGGGATAATTTTGACCATGAGATATTGTTTACTGGGCTGACAAAAGAAGATGCTTGCGACATTGAACAAATGCTGATTGCAAAGTACGAAAGCAACGACAGAACAAAAGGCTACAACATTTGCGAAGGTGGGCAAACTGGCGATAACCTTAAACCGCAGTACGGACAAGACAATAATCGTGCAGTTTCAGTTAAAAGAATAGATACTAATACTGGCGAAGAAATTATTTACAAAACAATATCGATTGCCGCCAAAGAAATGAATATAAATTATCGTGGTATCAGTAAAGCGTGCAGAGGTGTTGCTAAAACGTACAAAGGCTATGTGTGGGAATATGTTGGCGTAGAATACGAAAAGCCAAAGAAATATCCGCAAGGCAAGTATCCTCACGAAAAGCAGAAAAAGAAAATTAAAATGATTGATACCGACGGAACGGAATATGTATTCAATAGTATCAACGAAGCAGGCAAAGCATTAAACATCAGACCGAACACAATATCCCGATACATTTCGGGTGTTAGGCATGACCCGAAAGAAAGGGGGTGGTCGTATTGTCTTTAAGTTCTAAGCAAGTTGAGTATTTGAAAAACTGCAATCATAGATGGAACATAAAGATAGGTCGGCGCAACAGGTAGCGGTAAGTCATGGCTTGACTACGCTTACGTCATACCGAAGCGAATGATGGCATTAAAAGGGCAAGGTGCGTCTGTAATACTTGGCAACACTCAGGGCACAGCGATCAGAAATATTCTTGAACCAATGCGAGAGCTTCACGGCGAGACTTTAGTAACAGAAGTCAACAGCCGTAACTGGTGCAGGATATACGGCAAGAAAGTTTATGTCCTTGGCGCTGACAACAAGACGCACATAAACAGAATCCGAGGCATGACTATAGAGTATGCTTACGGCGACGAGATGACTACGTGGAACGAGGGAGTGTTCCAGATGCTCAAGTCACGACTTCGCTGTGAGCATTCTTACTTTGACGGAACAGGAAACCCCGAAGCACCGACGAACTATCTGAAAGAGTTTCTTGACAGTAATGCTGACATATTCTGTCAGAAGTCAACGATCTTTGACAATCCGTTTCTGCCGAAGCAGTTTGTTGATGACCTATGTTCTGAGTACGAGGGCACAGTTTACTATCCAAGATACATACTTGGAGAGTGGACAAGGGCTGAAGGGCTTATCTATCCAATGTATGAAGATGCTATAATCGACGATTTGAGCGAGGATTACAGCGAGTATGTATTAAGTGTTGACTACGGCACACAAAATGCTTTCTCGGCTGGGTTATGGGCGAGAACGGGGGAAGTATGGCACAGGATAGACGAGTATTACTACTCAGGGCGTGAAACAGGCATACAAAAGGCTGATGACGAATACGCAGACGACCTTGACAAGTTTACGGATTTTCTTTTTCAGCTTGACGAAAACGGATATACAAAACTCGGCGACAGACGGAAACTGGAAGTTATCATAGACCCGTCGGCGGCATCGTTCAAGGCAATGCTACAAAAGCGAGGCAGGTATAAAGTGCATGATGCAGACAATGATGTATTAAATGGGATAAGAAATGTTGCAACATGCCTGAATCGTGGTAAAATCAAGGTGCATAAGTCATGTAAGAACTGGATAAAAGAAGTTGCAGGCTATACATGGGACGACAAAGCAACCGACACACCGATAAAAGAAAACGACCACGCAATGGATGACACAAGGTATTTTGTTCAGACAAAACGCCTTGCGAAAATAAAACGAGGCTATCAATCAATTTATGTATGAGGTGAATGAATGAAAACTTATCAAGACCTTATTGAGCTGGGCGACAGAGAACAAGACCGAATGACATTCGTGCTGTCAGCTATCAGCGAACACAAAGCAAGCGAGTTGTATGTTACAGCACAGATAGCTGACGAGTATGACCGTAAGCAAAACAGAACCATCGTGAATTATCAGAAACTGTTGTATACCGTAACTGGACAGGCAGTACCAGATAACTATTCAGCGAATTATAAACTGACCAGCGGATTCTTCAACCGCTTCACGACACAGCAAGTGCAGTTTCTTTTGGGCAATGGAGTTACATGGGGCGAAGAATCAACAGCTGAAAAATTAGGCGATGATTTTGACAAAGAAATCCAGTTCGCCGCCAAGTACGCTTTGTGTGCTGGCGTGTCATTTGGGTTCTTTAATTTCGACCATCTGGAAGTGTTTAAGGCTTTGGAGTTTGTTCCGCTTTATGATGAAGAAAACGGAGCGTTGCGTGCTGGAATAAGATTCTGGCAAGTAGATGCAAAGAAGCCATTGCGTGCTACACTGTATGAAGAAGATGGATACACAGATTACAAGTGGGAAGATGGCAAAGGAACGATCCTAAAGGACAAGCAAAAGTACATTCTCAAGCTGGCGACAACACAAGCTGACGGTACAGAGATTTATGACGGAGAGAATTACCCATCATTTCCAATCGTTCCGTTGTGGGCTAATCCGCACAAGCAGTCAGAGCTTGTTGGAATCCGTGAACAGATTGACGCATACGACCTTATAAAATCTGGATTTTGCAATACGATCGACGAAGCCAGTTTCATTTACTGGACGATCAACAACGCTGGCGGTATGGATGATGTAGACCTTGCACAGTTTGTCGAAAGACTAAAGACAGTACACGCCGCACAAGTGGAAGATACAGGAGCAACCGCAACAGCCAATTCATTGGAAGCACCGCACGAAGGCAGAGAAGCGTTACTTGACAGGCTGGCAAAGGACATGTACGCCGATTACATGGCATTAAACATTGACGAAATCAAAGGTGGAGCAAACACAGCCACGCAAATCAGGGCCGCTTACGAGCCAATGAATAACAAGGCCGATCAATTCGAGTACTGCGTTGATGATTTTATCAAAGGCATTCTGGAAGTTGCCGGCATCGATGACAAGCCGACATTCACAAGAAGCTACCTTATAAATGTAAGTGAAGAAGTGGACACGGTACTTGCGGCGGCTGAATATCTTGATGCGGAATATATCACAAAGAAAATCCTTACGCTGTTAGGAGACGCGGATAAGATTGACGAAGTAATTGGGAAAATAGAAGAAGCCGATTACGGAAGAACACCAATGATCGAAGAACCAGAAGTCATTGAGGAAGTTGTGGTCGAATAATGGACAAAGGACATGAGTACGCCGACAAGGTTCTGGAGCAGATTATAAAAAATCTAACCAAAGGAATCAGCGGCGATGAAGCCGAAAAGAAAATACTGAAGTACCTCAAAAAGCACGAAGATGAAATCAACGAAATGCTTGCAAAAGTAGACAGCGGAGAAATCACGCTGAAGGAATTCCGGCAATGGGCAGACCGCAACATACTGCGTGGCAAAGAATGGGAAAAAGTGCGTGATGAAGTGGCTGATGATTATGTTAAGCAGATGGAAAAAGAAATCGTTGCCACAGGGTTTCTAATCA
>Ga0247611_10009504_pt1 | contig 11669 bp, 9 predicted proteins | sample 177DNAGHGhighgp2_FD_192422 | JGI IMG/M metagenome (GOLD analysis project Ga0247611, IMG submission 192422) | Sheep rumen microbial communities from Palmerston North, Manawatu-Wanganui, New Zealand - 1770 DNA GHGhigh gp2 | ecosystem: Host-associated > Mammals > Digestive system > Stomach > Rumen ... | reverse complement strand
ACGGCAAGGCTGCTGGCCTTCCCCGGCGTGCTGAACGTGGCCGTGGGCAGCGTCATCAAGGACCGCATCGGGAGCCTGATGGACAATCTGATCTACATCGTGATCCTGACCATCGTCTGCGCGGCCACGCTCGCCTTCATCGTCATCTACAACCTGATCAATATCAATATCACCGAGCGCCTCAGGGAGATCGCGACGGTCAAGGTGCTGGGCTTCTATCCCGGAGAGGCTGCCGTCTATGTGCTGCGGGAAAACCTGCTGCTGACCATCCTCGGCGCGCTGCTTGGCATTCCTCTCGGCATTCTGCTGAACCGCTTCGTGATGAGCTCCATCAAGGTGGATCTGGTCTATTTTACCGCGCGAGTGAAATTCCCCAGCTTTATCTGGGCCATCGGCTTTACCATGCTCTTCTCGGTGCTGGTCTATCTCATCATGATCCGCAAGCTGGACAAGATCGATATGGCCGCCGCCCTGAAAGCCGCGGAATAAAAAAAGACTCCCCCGAGGGAGGCTCTTCACCGAAAGAAGGTCGCTGGGGGAGTCATTTTTATTTTGTTCCGCTTAAGGCTGTTCCGTTCACGTAGAGGGTGTAGCCGTTCGCGCTCACATTTGCCGCGTTTCCGCTAAAGGAAGTCACGTAGCTGTCCGCCGTAAGGGTCCACCTGCTGTCATCATCCAGGGTAACGGAAACGCTGCCTGCCTTTTCCGAGATCACGGTGCCGGACGCGTTCCTGATACTGCCGGTAATATAACCGGTAAAGCGGCTTCCTGCCGTAAGATTCAGGCGCAGCGAGGAGTTATCTCCCACAAGGATAGCCCCTTCCAGCGTCTGTTTTTCCGCATTCAGCACGGCGCTGCCTGCGCCGCCCATCAAGCTGTCATCACAGACGGAAAGCAGAACATTCCCGCTGTCTTCATTCAGGATCTCCGCGCCGCTCAGGCTGATCACGGCATCCGTATTGGTCACATGGAACACGTGGCCGCTTTTGCTGGTCAGCGTTCCGCCCATCATGCTGAAAGAAGCGGTCCCGCTGTCCGCATCACCCGGCAGGGGCTGACAGAGCATCACACTGCTTAAAAACGCCGCCTTGCCGCCGCCAGTGTTGTTTGCCGTCAGATCGCAGCCCACAAGCTCTGCCGAATTTCCGCCTTCGATGCAGACGCCTTCGGAAAGATCAGAGACCAGCACGGCATTGCTCACGCAGACCTTAGCCGCGGAATAAATGGCTGGTGAGCCGGGGCCGTTTGCCGTATAGCTTCCGCCGCTCACATAGACGATCCCGCCGCCTCCAGCGCGGATAGCCGCAGAAGCTGTGCCGCTCGTAGCAATGATCAGATCTTCCGCGTACATGATCCCGCCGCCGTTAGTCATGATGCCGCAGGAAGCGGAGCCGGAAGTCTGAATGCTCACATTTCTGACTGTCAGGGTGGTCCCGTCGCCCGCCGAATCGTTTCCGCCGCCGTAGCAGAAGATGCCGTTTGCTCCTTCCGCAGAAGACGTCACTGTGCCGTCCGTGATCTGCGCTATGCCGCCGCCCTTAAGCAGCACGGCCGCATTCAGGCCGAAATCGCTGCAACCATCGCCACCGGAATCACCGTTTTTTTCTGTGGTAAAATCGGAAACGCTCACCGCACCCGTGGTATCGATCAGCAGCGCGCTCTCATCGGGCGCTGTGGAAACATACGCTTTACCGCTCTCGTTTACGGAACCGTTCAGCACTGCCGCGCTGGCATAGGTAAGATCAGGACCGGCGGTTGCCGCCGTGGTATCCGCAGCAGTAGTATCTGCGGTGGTCACGTCCACAGCCGCATCTGCAGTGGTAATATCTTCCTCAGTTTCCTCGGCTGATTTTGTCTCTTCGGATTCCGCCGTCGTATCCGCCGCGGTCACGGACGGATCTTCCGTCTCCGGCATCGTATCCGTCTTTCCGCCGCCGCATGCCGCGAGCAAAAACACAAGGACCGCTGCCGCAAGGATCGCCATCGGTCTTCTCATCATAGATCTCCTCCCAGGGAATGAGTGAGCAGGGTCTGTTTCCCTCCCGCTTACAGTGACTGATTCTCCAGCGCCTTCGTGATCGTCTTCAGCATCCTGACCGCCAGCTCGTGGTTGTCTTCCAGAAGATCATAGACCGCATCCTCCGAAAGCACGCCCCGCTTCAAGTCTGCCGGAAGCTTTCCGGCCTCATCGGCTTCGTAGTCCCTCATCCAGGCCGTGCTCCCGTAATAATCGCTCAGCTTAAGAAAATCCTTCTGCACCGCCTCATAAGCGTCAAACGCCTCCATGAGCTTATCCACCGCTGCGCGTGAAACATCCAGGCAGCGTTCCATTTCCGTTATCCGTTCGATCCTTGTCATGGCAAAGTCCTCCTTTGGTGATATTGTACCACAGATCCGTCATTCTATGGTATAGGCCGGATGCGGAAAACGGTCTTTTTCTGCAAATCAGCCCCCTCTTTTTGCAATTTGTCCGGTTTTTCTCTTTTCTTTTTACCCTGAAAGCGATATACTATTTCGGTCGCACGGTTAAACAGGCAAGCCTGTTCCGAAAGTTAAGCATCAAAAAGGAAACCCGATCATGAAAACACCTCGCCGAATCCTCTCTCTGCTGATGGTCCTGTCTCTCCTTCTTGGCCTTGGTGCCTGCGGAGGAAATACCCCGGCAGGGTCTGAAGGGACCCCTTCGCAGACCGAAGCCGCCCCCAGCCAGTCCCAGCCGCAGTCAGCAGACAGCACTGCTGCTTCCTCCGAAGCACAAACCACTTCAGCCCCTGCCTCTTCCGAAGCGACGACTGCGGAAGTCACCTCTTCCGCCACCGAGCCGGCGTCCGCACAGGAATCAGCCTCCTCCGGTGAACCGTCCGGAGAAGTCTCCGCGCTTGAGCCGGGTTACTATCCCCTGTACAACATGCCCACTCTGGGCGGTCCCGATGCCGTTGCGAAAGCGGCCTCCTACGGGGTGTATTACTTCTTTGTCATTGAAGAAGGTGGAAAAGGATTTTTCTATGCCGCAGGCCAGGAATCCGAGATCAGCTGGGATGAGACCGGCATTACGGTAAGCGGCAGCCGCGGCAGATATGAAGCGGAAGGCGGCGTTCTCACGCTCTACAACAACAATGAGCCTTACATGATCTTTATCTACAGTGACGATCCGGCGCCGGAGCGCGGCGAGACCCTGAAAGCGCTGATCGGTCTGACCCGCACTGATGAGATCACCCTGAAGGATGAAATGCTCGCCGATACCGAGGTGTATACGGTCACCGCAAAGGAGATCGTCCTGCCGGGCGATCCGCGTGATCCTTATTCCGTGACGCTGACGCTGACCAACAAGCTCGCGGACGACGTTCTTGATTTCGCCTTCAGCCACGTTGTGATCAACGGCATCAGCGTTCCCGCAGACAGCACGTTCTCCGTTGCCGCAGGCAAGACCGAAGAGTTTATGCTTCCGATCTCGCTTGACGACATGAAGCATGCCGGCGTCGGCGATCCGACCAGGATCGACCTGAATGTGCGCGTCACCACCCAGAGCGATTCGTCCGAGCAATTCCTCGGCTATCTGCCCCTCTTCCCGCTGGGCGAAGACAAGGCGGAAGAGGTCGTTCACGAGGACGGGGAGACCCATCAGGTCCTTGAAGACAACAAGAGCGTCAGGCTGGTGTATACCGGGATCAGAGACTGGCCGGAGATCGGCTATGCCTTTGTGACCTTCTGGGTAGAGAACAAGACCGATCAGACCGCCCAGGCCATGCTGATCATCTCTGCCTTAAATGAGACGGAAGCGCATATTACCGGCTCAGCCTTTATTGCCCCGGAATCCTCGGGGATCCTGGAAGGCGTGATGAGCTATGAAAGCCTAAGCGGCCTGAATCCTTACGAGATCACGAACATCGAACTCACCTTCAATCTCGCTGAGGATTCTGAAGCCCAGAAGACCATTACAAGCGGCGATTACAGCTTTGAACCGTAAGCAGCTGTGATCTGCCGGTTTCCGCCGGCAGCAAAAGAGAGGGGAAGTCAGCCGGCTTCCCCTCTCTTTTCTTTTTGCTTCTTATTTCATTTCTGCCAGGTATTCGATCATCGCATGGGCCGCTACATTGCCTTCGCCCACGGCTTTTGTGATCTGATACGGCCTTCCGGTGCAGTCGCCGGCGGCAAATACTCCGGGAATATTGGTCTTCTGCATACGGTCCACCGTGATATGCGGTCCTTCTGTGGCAAGCCCCGGCACCAGTGTCCCCGGCGCAACCGCATTCCGCAGGATAAACACCCCGTCTACCGGGATCGTTTCCCCCTGATGCAGTTCGATCTCTTCCACCTTCATTCCGCCTTTTACCCCTTTGATGGGGCCAATCTTCTCTATATTCGGCCGGTCCACTCTGCAGTCCCTGTAGCCGGCAGACAGATACACCTTCTCCGCAAGATCTGCCAGATAGTCCACCTCACGCTCATAGCGCTCCGCGCCGCAGAAGACGGCAATGGTCTTCCCCTTATACAGGAAGCCGTCGCAGGTCGCACAGTAGCTCACGCCCCGGCCGAGCAGTTCCTCTTCGCCCTCATAACTTTTCGTCGTCATCACGCCGGTCGCAAGCAGCAGGGTCTTTGTTTCGTACACCTCATTGTCCGCAAGGACCATCAGCCGGTCGTCCATCGGCATCACGTTTGTGACCTTTTTATCCGTGATCTCCAGCTCCATCTCCTTCATATGTGCGTCAAAGCGGGCGTTCAGATCCGCGCCGGAGATGAGCCCCAGCCCCGGATAATTTGCGATCTTCTCGCTTTTTTCGACCTTATCGCTGTAGTTTTTCGCCCCAAACCAGACAAAGCTTTTCTGGTACAGTTTCAGATTGATCGCGGCCGAAAGCCCCGCAGGGCCCGTCCCGATGATCACCGCATCGTACATTCATGCCTCCTTATCCTGCGGGCCCGCGTCCGCATCACAGTTTTTTATTCCACCAGTTCGATTCTGCCTTCCACATGGGCATCCAGGCCTTCGTGGGTGGCAAAGAATTCTTCAATGATATTGTTCACGGAAGTGGCGACCACGCGCGGCCGCATGTTCTTCTTGACGTCCTCAAGTGGCACGCCCAGAAATTCGTCAAAATTCTTGTAATGATAATTCTGCACAGCCACTTTCAGGCGCATATCCGGCGTAACGGGCTCGCCGTGGAAGGTCAGCTCCTCAAGCGTCCTTGTGGTCTTGTTGTAGCGGATATGCACGCCCTGCGAGAACTGATAGAACTCCGTCTCGCCCTTCCAGGCATCGTCCCTCATCAGGTGCTTCACGATCTGCGTAAACTGCTCGCCGGTCACTTCCACCATCCACAGATTGTCGTCAAACGGCGTGTTTTCCACCATATCCTGGTATTCGATCACGGGTCCGAGCTCCTTCTTGCGGATGCTGCCGGAGCCCATCATCATGATGTCAAAGCTGCTTTCCCACTGCAGGGCATCCGCGTAGAGGTTGCCCATCTCGGTCTCCTGCTCGCGGCTCGGATGCGTGAGTCTGCGTGCCCAGCGGGTCACGACCCGTTTATATTTCTTATCGGTCTGCGTGCGGTAGCTGTCCAGCAGTTCCTCGAGCGCCTCGTCCTTCGGCGCGGTCTGCTCATTGATCTTCGGACATTTCCACGCGAACCTGACGATCTTTCTCTGTTCCTTGTCGTACTGCAGGTCGATCTGCCCGATGATCCCGGTCCCGGTGCCGGCCTGCACGATGGGAACGCCGTTCACCACCTCCGGCGCATCCATGAAGGTATGGCTGTGTCCGCCGATGATCATGTCCACGCCCCAGTCAGGATCCAGCAGCGCTGCCAGCTCGCGGTCCTTTTCCAGGCCGATATGGGTGAGCAGGATGGTCATATCCGTCTTCACGGTACGGTAGTTGTCGCAAATGATGCCGACCTCCTTGGCAGCCTGTTTGATGTCCACGAAGGTCCCGATGATCTTCTCCTGCCTGGTGGACGCCAGGACCTCTTCCGTGAGGATGCCGATAAAGAGGATGCGCAGTCCCCCGATCTCCACGTTCAGGTACGGCTTGAACAGCCTCGCGCTGTTCATGGTCACGAACATGTTCGCGTTGATGATGGGAAAGCGCGCGCATTTTTCCAGGAAAAGCAGGTGCGCGAGGCCGTAGTCCACCTCGTGGTTGCCGATCGTCGCCACGTCCGGCCGCAGGCTGTTCATCAGGTCGATGGTCGAAAGTCCTTCATATTCCCGGTCGATGATCGAGCCGCGGAACATATCTCCGGCCACCACATAGAGGACGTTTTCTTTCTCCTTGCGGATCATGTTGATATAGCCGGAGAGGCGGACAAGACCGCCGGTCTCACCATCGCCCTCCTGCTTCGGCAGAAAGTCTCCGTGCAGATCATTTGAATGCAGGATCGTCAGTTTGGTAATTGAATCTTCCATAAGGCTCTCCTTTTTTCCGTCGGAACTTCTTTTCTATTGTAAAGGTACCAAAATCAGCGGAGGAAAGCAAGTCTTTTGCAGGATCCGGTCTCCTGCTTTTTCCGGGAATTTAATAATTCACCGGATTGTATTTTCCTTCCCTGTAGTGCTATACTCTTTTTGTAACAATGCAAAGGAGGCGTTTTGCGCCATGCTGCGTCTGCTGATCATCCTCATCGTCATCTTTATTTTTGCCATCCCTCTTGGCCTTCCTGCCATGCTGCTGCTGTGGCTGGTCGGGCTTATTTCTCCTGCCGCGCAGGCGGACTGGGCGCTCAGCTATCTGCGCGTTCTCACGGCCATCGTGATCTTCCTCTCCGGCGTCAAGCTGACCGTTTACGGCAAAGAAAACATCCCGCAGAAAGGTGCCTGCCTCTTTGTCGGCAATCACCGCAGCTTTTACGATATCTTCATCCAGCTTCAGCTCATCCGCCGCACCTGCGGCATCGTTTCCAAAATGGAATGGGGCAAGTTCCCCATCCTGAACGTCTTTATGAAATTTATCCACTGCACCTTCCTGGACAGAAAGAGCCTGCGCTCCGGCCTGGCCGTCAATAAAAAGGTGGAAGAAGAGCTGCGGGCAGGGAACGCCTACTGGATCTATCCCGAGGGAACAAGGGGCCATCTGAACGGTCTGCTGCCCTTCCATGAAGGCAGCTTCAGGAGCGCTTTTTCCACGGAATCTCCCATCGTTCCGGTGACCTTCGTGCATACGGATGATATTTTCGAAAAACATCTTCCCTTCGTGAAGGCGACCGATGTGACGGTCGTTTTCGGCAAACCGGTCCCGACAAAAGGCCTCTCCCGGCAGGAGCACAAGGCCGTCTCCGCCGCCGTCCGCGAGGAAATCGAGAAGACCTATTTTCAGTACGCCTGAGCTCACTTTTTGTTTCTTATCTTTAGGAAACTATTTGAATTATTTTGCGGCAGCCCCTTGATTTTTCGGGGGCTGCCGTATACAATACACATGTCAACCAAATACAGATGAATCTGCCAGTATAAGTTTGGAAGGAATGGCCCAAACGTTTCTACCGCACGCCGAAGATGCGACTATTGGTAAGCTCTAGCAATTCCCCAAAGCAGGCAGATCCTATCGGTCCGCCGGCTTTTTTGATTCATCTGCTCTTTCCCCTGATCAACACTCAAAACAAGGAGGCTCCATGGAAGCTCTCGAGCAAAAGATCCTGACCGAAGGGCAGGTCCTTCCCGGCAATATCCTCAAAGTCGGTTCCTTTCTGAACCAGCAGATCGATACGCCTTTTACGCTGGAGCTGGGCAAGGAGATCGCCAACCGCTTCCGCACAGACGGCGTCACCAAGATCCTGACCATCGAATCGTCCGGGATCGCGCTTTCCTTTGCCGCTGCGGTCTATCTTGGCGTGCCCATCGTGTTTGCCAAGAAGAGTGAAGCCGCGAATGTCTCCGGCCGCGTGCTCACCGCCCCCATCCACTCCTATACCCACGGCAATGATTATACCGCCGTCCTGCCCGCCGATTACCTGGACAGCCGCGACAAAGTCCTGCTGGTCGATGATTTTCTTGCGACCGGCGAAGCCCTGAACGGCCTGCTGGCGCTTGCCGCGCAGGCGGGAGCCGAGGTCGTCGGCTGCGCCATCGCCATTGAAAAAGGCTTCCAGAAGGGCGGCGATGCCCTCCGCGAAAAGGGCGTGCGTGTGGAATCGCTTGCCATCATCGAATCCATGGGACCGGATTCGCTCACCTTCCGCCGTTAAATTACGGATGTAATTTTATTACATAATCCATCCATTTCAGGAGGAAAAACATGAAAAAACTTATTTCAGTTCTGCTCTCGCTTGCCATGATCCTCGCTCTGGCCGCCTGCGGCAGCAACACCGACACCTCTAGCAAGGCGCCGGAAGGAACCACCAAGGCTGCGGATACTACCACCAAGGCCGCGGATCAGACCACTCAGGCTGTCCCCAGCGCGCTTGACGACTTCAAGATGGGCTTCATCTTCCTGCACGATCCGGCCTCCTCGACCTATGACAACAACTTCTACCAGGCCGCTCTGGCCGTGCAGAAGGAACTCGGTCTGAAGGATGACCAGTTCATCTTCAAATGGAACGTTCCGGAAGGCCCCGAATGCCAGGATACCGCTGAGGAAATGGCTGACGCCGGCTGCAAGGTCGTCTTCGCCGACTCCTTCGGCCATGAGACCTACATGATCGAAGCCGCGAAGAACTATCCGAACGTGCAGTTCTGCCACGCCACCGGCACCCAGTCCCGCACCGTGAACGTTGCCAACTATCACAACGCGTTCGCCTCCATCTATGAAGGCCGCTACCTTGCCGGCATCGCCGCAGGCATGAAGCTTGCCGAGCTGGTCAAGGAAGGCAAGACCCCGAAGGTCGGCTACGTCGGCGCCTATCCCTACGCGGAAGTCGTTTCCGGCTTCACCTCCTTCTTCCTGGGCGTGCGCTCCGTCGTTCCGGAAGCCACCATGGACGTTGTCTATACCAACAGCTGGTTCGATATCGCTCTTGAAAAAGAAGCCGCTCTGAAGCTGATCAATGACGGCTGCGTCCTGCTGTCCCAGCATGCCGACTCCGAAGGCGCTCCCAAGGCCTGCGAAGAAAAGGGCATCCCGAACGTTGCCTACAACGTGTCCACCATCAACCTCGGCCCGAACACCGCTCTGATCTCCTCCAAGATCAACTGGGCGCCTTACTACAAGATGGTCATTGACGCCGTCTCCAAGGGCGAAAGCTTTGCCACCGACTGGTGCGGCAGCTTTGCCACCGGTTCCGTGGAACTGACCGAGCTGAACACCAAGGCTGCCGCCGCCGGCACCCAGGAAGCCATTGACAAGGCCAAAGCCGAGCTCGAAGCCGGCACCCTTAAGGTCTTTGCCACCGCAAACTGGACCGTGAAGGGCGAACACCTGACCGAATACCTTGCCGACGTGCAGGATATGGGCGATTTTAAACCTGAGACCAACGTCATCCTCGACGGTGCCTTTGTGGAATCCGGCGAGCAGTTCCGCTCTGCCCCTTACTTTGACATCCGCATCGACGGCATCACCGAGAAATAATTTCTCCATAAACGGGCGGAGGGTCTCCCTCCGCCCTGTTTTCTGTTTTACCGCAAATCATCCGAAGGAGATGCTTCCGTGCCCGTTCCCGCTATCGAACTGAAAAACATAACCAAGACCTTCGGCTCCATCATCGCCAACAAGGACGTCAGCCTGTCCGCAAGCCGCGGCGAGATCCTCGCCCTCCTCGGAGAAAACGGCAGCGGCAAGACTACCCTGATGAATATGATCGCCGGCATCTATTACCCCGATTCCGGCCAGATCTTCATTGACGGCAAAGAGGTCGTTATCGCTTCCCCCAAAGACGCCTTCCGCTATAAGATCGGCATGATCCACCAGCACTTCAAACTGGTGGACGTCTTTTCCGCGGCGGAAAACATCGTGCTTGGCTTAAACGAAAAAGAACGCTTTGATATTGCCAAAGTCAACGAAAAGGTCCGGACCATCAGCGAGACCTACGGTTTCGAGATCGATCCGGCCAAGAAGATCTATGAAATGTCCGTCTCCGAAAAGCAGACCGTTGAGATCATCAAGGTCCTGTACCGGGGCGCCGACATCCTGATCCTTGACGAACCCACGGCCGTGCTCACCCCTCAGGAGACCCGCAAGCTCTTTGCGGTGCTCCGCCGCATGCGGGACGCCGGCAAGGCCGTGATCATCATCACCCACAAGCTGCACGAGGTGCTTGCCCTCTCCGACAAGGTCGCCGTACTGCGCAAGGGTGAATATATCGGTACCGTACTGACCAAAGACACCAATGAGAACCAGCTTACCGAAATGATGGTGGGCAAGAAGGTCTCTCTGAACATCGACCGTGCCGTGCCGAAGGATCCGCAGGACCGCCTGACCGTGACCGATCTGGATGCGGTCAACCGCGACGGCGTGAAGGTCCTGGACGACGTGTCCTTCGTGGCCCGCTCCGGCGAGATCCTGGGCATTGCCGGCATTGCCGGCAGCGGCCAGAGAGAGCTGCTGGAAGCCATCGCCGGCCTGCAGAAGGTCGGGAGCGGCAGCATCATCTACCACGATCCGAAGACCGGTGTGGACGAAGACCTGCGCAACAAGACGCCGCTTGAGATCCGCGACCTCGGGGTCCGCCTCTCCTTCGTTCCGGAGGACCGCCTGGGCATGGGCCTCGTGGGCGATATGGACATCGTGGACAACATGATGCTCCGCAGCTATTCCAAAGGCCGCAGCTTCTTTGTGGAGCGCAGGAGCCCCAAATCCCTTGCGGAAAAGATCATCGAGCAGCTTGAGGTCGTCACGCCCGGCGTCAGCACCCCGGTCAGACGCCTTTCCGGCGGCAACGTGCAGAAGGTCCTGGTCGGCCGCGAGATCGCAGCGGCACCGACCGTTTTCATGGCTGCCTATCCCGTCCGCGGGCTGGACATCAACTCATCCTATACCATCTACAACCTGCTGAACGCCCAGAAGGAAAGCGGCGTGGCCGTGATCTTCGTGGGCGAGGACCTGGACGTTCTCCTGGAGCTCTGTGACCGCATTCTGGTCATCGGCTCCGGCAAGGTGACCGGCATTGTGGACGGCCGCACGGCGACCAAGGAAGAGATCGGTCTCCTCATGACAAAGAGCGACCATATCGAAGGACTGCACGAGGAAGGAGGAAGCGCAAATGAGTGATCTGAACAACAAGGCTCCCGCGCCTGAGAAGCTTCCGGCGTCCCCTGCTCCGGAGGCAGAAAAGAAAGTCCGCGAGCCGCTCTTTCATATCGTCAAACGCGCCGGGATCCCGCGGCTGAAAGCCTGGGGCATCCGCGTTGTCGCGATCCTGCTCGCCCTTCTTCTGAATGCCCTGATCATCCATTGGCTCACAGGCCTTGATCCTCTGGCCGTCTACAAGTCCATGTTCGACGGCAGCTTTTCCACGAGCCGCAAGTTCTGGGTGCTGCTGCAGAACACCGCCATGCTGCTCTGCATCGCGCTGGCCGTCACGCCCTGCTACAAGATGCGCTTCTGGAATCTGGGCGCGGAAGGTCAGGTGCTGATCGGCGCCCTTTCGAGCGGCGCACTCATGTTCTATGTAGGCGATAAGCTTCCGAGCGGCGTGCTGATCGTCCTGATGCTCGGCGCAGCCCTGCTGTCCGGCATCCTCTGGGCCGGCATTCCCGCCCTCTTCAAGGCCCGCTTCGGCACGAATGAGACCCTGTTC
>Ga0247611_10009503_pt1 | contig 11669 bp, 7 predicted proteins | sample 177DNAGHGhighgp2_FD_192422 | JGI IMG/M metagenome (GOLD analysis project Ga0247611, IMG submission 192422) | Sheep rumen microbial communities from Palmerston North, Manawatu-Wanganui, New Zealand - 1770 DNA GHGhigh gp2 | ecosystem: Host-associated > Mammals > Digestive system > Stomach > Rumen ... | reverse complement strand
AAACATGCAGTAGCTGAAGTTAAAGAAAGAAATTCTAGTGATGAAGCTCGTTATCAGAAGTTATATAATGTAGATTTATGGAATCCTAATAATTATAATTTGGTAATAGATACAAGTGAACGTACCCCTGAAGAAGTTTTGCAAATCATACTTAATGAATTTAAAGCATACAAATGGAAACATCAAATTGCTGAAACTGATGATGAAAAAAGAGCCTTAAGAAAATCTAAAGCTAAAACTAAATTACTTAAAGATATAGCTTTATTAGTCGCCTTAATATTGGTAACCTTTTGGCGATTATTCACAATTATGAATGAACAAAAGAAGGCCGAATTAAAACAGAATTCTGAACCTGTAGAGAATAGCGATATAGAAGAAGTTCTTCAAGAACTAGAGTAAAAAAAGATTTTATTTACAAAATAGTTTAGCTTTTTAGAAATAAAGTAAAACTTTTAGTTTACACAAAAATTTTACTATAAAAAAGTCACCAATTTTTTGCTTTATTTGACATTTTGAATATAATTAGAAATGATTTATAAACTAATTAGTTCGTAATGTCTAACGAAAATTCAACTTGAACTTCACAAAATCAACAAATATCTTCGAACCAAACATGAAATGATTTTGTATTAGATTTTTGAGAATGAGAAATTTTAGAAGAAAATAAAAATCCTGAAGCATTAAACGATAATGAAACTGAGAATTGAAACTCAAATATTGAAGAATCTAATGATACAAATAATGAAAATGACATAAATTTCGACCAAGATAACCTATTTGATAATAATAATGAGACAAAGAACATAAAAGATGAAGAATCATCCGAAAATCTCTCTTTTTCTCCAGATAGTAGTAAAGAACAAATTAATACCGAAAATAATCCTGATCTTAATGATACAAATAACACAGATTTTATAGAAGAAGAAATAGAAAATAACGACAATATCCAAGAGAACGACAAAGAAAATATTAAAGAATCAACAGAAAATGATTTATGAGAAGACTTTGAATTTTCTTTTGATGATGACTCAGAATGAGACAATCAACCAGACAATCAACCAGACAATAATGCTAATGAAAATGCGAATAATGAACCTGAAAATTTTTGAGAGAATCAAGAAACAGAAAATAACAATATAAATGAAAATTTAGAGACCAATGAAGAATCAAGTGAAAATAGTTTTGATGTTCCGGAATGACCCCTAGATAACATAACAACCGATGATTTATTCTCTGAAGATTCCGAACAAGAAGAACCTTTAAAGGTTGAAGATTCAATCGATAATGAAAATACAGAACAATCCACAACATGAAATATTATTGAAGAAACGCCAAATACAGAGACAGAAGATGTTTTCTGAAATTCTGATTTATTTCAAGAAGATCCTGTAGAAAATAATTCAAATAATAATACAAATCTGCCAGAAGATATTTCTGAAAATTGAGAATCAATTTTAGATGAATCCTTCCAAGAAAATAACAAAACAAATGAAGATAATCTTGCTTCTGAAAATACAAATCAAATACAAGATATTTTTGAAGGCAACACTCAAGATACAAAAGATTCAAAAGAAAATTCAAATAATGAAAAAACAGAAGATTTAGATTTTGTTATGGATTATAATCCAGAAGAACCACAAAAAGATAATACGGAAGACAAAATAGATGATAAAGAAATTGAAACTGTAAAACAACCCGAAATATGAGATTTACTGTGAGAATCATCAACAGACATTCCCTCAGAAGATAATACAAAAATAGATAATATAAATAATTTTGAACCTGAAAATAATTTAGAAGCAAACAACAAAAATGAAACAGAATCTAATCCAAAAACATTCGATGAAAGCACAACATCATGAGAGATTTCTAATGAAAATTCAACTCAAATAGATTTATCTCAATTCTCTGATAATTCCGCGAATCAAAACATTCCTACATATGACTTAAGCGATAATAATAGCGAGAGCAATATCATTAACAATGAGAACAAAGTTTCGGAAGAAACACAAGAAGAAACTCAAGCAAAAATAATTAACGATACAAGTAAAAATATAGAATCTCAAAATATAGAGAACGATTCGAAGAAAAGCATAAATCAAACAGAAAATCAAGAAGTACAATCAACTTTATCTCTAGATCAAATTTTAGATTCAGAATTAAATAATAATCTACAAAATTCTGAAGAACAAAAAACAAATTCTATAAATACACACAAAAAATCATGAATTTTTGCCAATAAAAAAATGATATGAGCTGGAGTTGGTTTATTCTTATTAGCTGGCTTCGTTGTAGTTTTAGCATTCCCTTCAAAAAATTCTGATAGAAAAGCTTGAGATACTTTCGAAGAGACATGAGATATACAAGAATATACATGACATTATTCAGGTTGAGAAGATGAGGAATATTCAGAAAAACCTGATATTAATCCTCAAACACCACCTACAACCACAGTCATTGATTTTCCAGAAGTAAACTGAGAATGAGATGAAGATGAAACTAGTCGAGAATGAAATATCCAACCATTTACATGAGATTCTACCACTTGAGATGAAGAAGACACGTCAACTAAAGAAGAATTATCAATAAATGATATAACTCCTATTATATCTAGTTTTAAGACACAAGCAAATAAATACTACGACCAATGATACGAAATACAAGACAAACAACTAATCAAATATGCAGCTCAAGCAATACAACTTTGTAAGACCTATGAGGAACAAATAAATAATGGAGAATGATTAGACAAAGAAAGCTTTGAAACTTTCAAATCTAAAATAAAACCAATAATAAATAAAATGGAAGAATACATAGGATGACCAAATGAAGTAGAAGAAGTTATAAAACCTAATTTTGATGATGAATATGGCTTTGAAGATAAAGATGAATATCTAGACTACATCTACAAAAAAGCTAATTGAGAAATATAGAAATATATAATTTTAGAGAATAAGTTAAAATTTTTAATCAATGTACAATATATAAAATAATTTTCTCCCTTTTTTAAGAGTAGCATTTCCCATATTATTTTAAAATAAAGTCAAATCAAAATACAGTGATTAACCATATCTTCTTTGCATTTTTTTATATATTTAGATATATTGTACTGTGTTTTATATATCAATCTCATTAAATGAGAAAAAGAATAATTCAAGTAACCATAATATTTGTCATTCTATTTCAGATTTTTTGTAACTATCCATATGTTGAAGCCATAAGTGGATCAAACCCACAACCAGAAACTTGTAACTGACCATCTGAAATGATGACAAATTACTTCAATTTCCAGAAAGAAGCAAAAAATATTCTCTTATGATCAGATATAAATTCAAAACGTTTTGATGCTTCTTTACAATGAGGTCTATTTACAAAAAAAGCTCTTAATCTACACAACACCACAGCTATTGATTTATTAGCATGAAATATCCTATGAGGTGCACAATCATTTGTATCAAATATCGTAACTTCAGTAGCTTTATTATTACTAGCTTCAGCTTCAGCCATCCAATCAAACATTGAGGGATTTTCAATTTTATTCAAAGATAGACCTATAGTCAGAGATTATAAAGAAATGTTAGACATTGAAACTGTTTTATTTGATATTGCATATTTTCGTTCAAAACAAATAAATTTAAATCAAGAATTTTCATGAAATCTAACAAAAGAACTGGATGTTTTAATAAAAAAATATCAATGAATCTGACTATTAGATCAATGAAAAGATGTAAAGGAAAAGACCATCACAATGTCAAGTATATTATTAGACTTAGTATCAATGAACACAGCCATGAAACATTTCATTTCTCGATGAGGTAATTATTGAAAACTAACACTACAGAATTACAATTGATGTCTATGAACTTTAGATACAAAAAGTTGTAATAGAGGGAATTCTGTTATAAAGTTTAGTACAGGAGCAATCGAACAATTACAAGAGGATTACAAGGATGTAAGAAGTTTCTGAGCCTGTAATGACTATGCCAATCTATTCAAAAGTACTATAAACAAAACCATTAATAATAATTCAAAAAACGTAAAAACAGCTATAAGCGATGTAAAAGATTCGATCGAAAGATTAAAAGAAGCTTTAGTAGGTAAATGAAGATGGAATTTTAAAAATCCTTGCGATACCATTTCTGATTATGAAATGGCACAATTAAAAGCATATCGATGATCTGACCGAAAATGCGGATGAGTAAATGTTAACGTATCTTCCGATTTACTAAAAACTAAAGACTATTTTAACGAAAAGAAGAGTCAAAATAAACAAAAAGAAAAAGATGAAACTCCATTAAAAATGGCCGAAAAGCCAGAGTCAAAAACTGTAATTATATGAGATACTGCAAAAAGATTACAAGATTTAGAATCTACAGAAAAAAGATGAATATTGTACCAAAAAATATTCGGAAAAGAAGAAGTATATAATCCAGACTTTTTATTTGAATTAAACTCAGATTTTTTATCAGTTTATGGGAATACCATAGTAGAATATGCACAAGATCAAGAGGATGGAATAGCTGCAGATATATCTGATATTTTACCAAGAGGTAAATGAACACTAGATCAAATTGAAGCTGCAATCACGAATACAAAAGCCGAAAATAAAGACTGATTAAATTCTAATTTACAAAAAATAGCGGATTATCAAGCAGCATCTAGTTAAAAATGTAAAAATAAATATTTATTTTATTGCTTATATTCATTGATATGAAAATTCATAATAAATACATCTTATTATCCTTATTCATAATAATGTGATTACCTCATTTTACAGATTCCTGATGGGCACAACAAGCTTGTGGAACTTATAATTTAGATGTAAAATGATGTAAAGAAATATCTAATAATTATAAAGATCCTTACTGTGTTACCTCATTTTCAGCCAACGATCGCGAGGCTTCAGATGTAGATTATGTAAAAAGTTGTATCCGACCAGCACTTACAAACACAATATCCAGTATAGTTAAAGAACACAGAACCGCCACAGTCAGCGAATACCAAACCAGAGATGTAATTGAATTATATTGTACATCATTATATTCTGGTTCTAATGTATGAAGAATTTATTTCGCAAGACCTAAAGGAGACAATTGGGATTGGAGATTAACTTTTGATTCCCACCAATCATTATTTTTACATGCTTTATGTTCTAGTTTTACAGATAATAACTGAAAAAAGCCATTTATTTATGAAGAAAATGACTTAGTATGAGAAGCTTTTAAATGAGATTTAATTGAAATTCTCAAACTACAACAGATGAATAATTGAAAAAATAATTGTGATTTAACCAACGATAGGAATCTTACAGATTGTGATATGGCAATATATGCTACAAAAATATATCAAGGGATTATGACAGATCTTTACAAAATAAAATACGCACAAGTCCTAGATGTAAATACAACAGTAAATTTTGATGCTATTCAATACAAAAAAGTACTAAATTTTATGAGCGGATATTATTTAATGGCAAAGACTGAACTAAAACCCGAATACGATAGTCTAAAAGAAGAATATCCAAAAACAATTTCTGTATTAGAATCAAATCAAAAATATTATAAAGATGTCTTAGAAACAATAAAAATTATAGATAACTCAAAATTGTCAGATTTGGCAGATTCGTGATGTCCTGTTGATTGAAATATAACATGACTCAAATTCATAGCATGCGCTCTACATTCTTCACAAAGAGATTGATTTTCACTAACTCCATCTTTTGTAACTTTACTATATAATGAACTTTTACACTATCGTCAATTTATGACATTCTATCAAAAATGGTTAAAACTCAAAACCGAAGCAATGGGAAGAGGTAAATCGACAGAAAACGAAGTAAGAGTTTTTCAATCAAAGTTAAATGATTTCAAAAAATATTTTGAACTTCAAATGAGCGCTACAGAACGAGCTGAACGTGGATTTGAAGAATTTAATATGACATACCCTCTACACATATGGATATTATTACTACAAGAAAAATGAGAGAAATTTAGAAATTTTAGTTTATCGCCTGAAATTACACTATTTTATTCTTTATCTGAGAAATTACAAAATGCACAATTACCTAACTGATCTTAAAAATCTTTTAATACTCTGAATTGTAATTTTGATTAATTCACAAAATCAGATTTTTTGATTTGATCTAACTGATGAAGTAGCTTCTCAATTTGAAAAAAGTTATAACTGATGATTCTCAGATGGATATATATCCCGTTCATATTCTTCAGATTTTCCTAAAGATCCATTTTGAGATGCTATGACAAATGTGGAAGAAAAATCTATGCAACTAAAAATAGCTTGAGTCCAATACGTAGAATGAGCTTTAGCCGAAAAAAGATGCTCCTTGTCCAAGAAAAAAATTTGGGCAATTCTATATTATTTTGTACCTGAATTTAGAGCAGAAATCGCAAGAAGCTTAAAAATGAATATGTGAGACTATGATAGCAAAAAATACCTTTTTAGTGAAGATACAATCTTAAAATATTGTAGAGAATATTTCATATGTGAAAAATCTCAATGATACTGAGCTCGAGAAACTTTTAAAGAAGAAGCCATCAACGGTAATGATCTTAGATGAATATCGGCAAGTACTCCTGAAGATATCAAGACCAATTGTAAACAATTTTTCGAACAAAATTATAGAGAATGAGAAGCAAACGAAGAAAGGATTCAAAATACTCACATGGCTCAATTATGATCAGATAGATATCGAAATGAAACCACAAAAGATTCTCCATACGATATCATGGTTGATTTATGAATATATGCTAAATTAATGTATCAAGATGCAGAAGAACCAAGTAAACCCGTTTTTTACGATTTAGATACATTTAATGATTCAAAAAAATCACTTACAGACAGTAAAAATTCTGACGGATTAAAACCTGATAACTGACGTGAAAAAAGAGTTTATGCAAACTGATGAGTAATATTCCCCAACGGAGGTACAAGATGATCTTCAAATGTTAATGTTAAATGAGATTCAAATTGATGATCTACAAATCTTAATCAATTTTCTCAATGAAATAGTGTAGACCTATCAAACTCTGCATCAACTAATACTACCACAAGATCAAGTACAAATATCTCAAGTTCAGAAGGATGAACAAACTTAAATGCAAATTCATCTTCTAATCCTAAACCATTACCCCTATTTTCAGAGTGATGATATGATGGATTAGTTGGATGATTATCTGCATTTAGCATAAATAATGAAAAGACTAACTTCTGTAATACTTGTGACAATAATAAAGACGAGCCTGAAGATAATAGCACATGAAACTCTGATAGCCAATGAACAGAGACATCTGACATAATGTCTCGTGAATTTTCTGAACTTTCAAATAAAGAATACCAAGACTTAGTAGACTACATGACATCAGCCGTTGACCAATATGCCACACTCCCAGAGGATAAAGAAAATGAAATGACTCAAAAAGCATGAGATACAAGCAGCTATATTTCCGACACATCTGCAAGCCAAATTTCAAATTCTGCGAACAAAATAAAAAATTGTTGGAAATCATGCAATGATTTACGTATAGATTTAAAAGCATCATGTATGCTCAAATGTGCATGTTGAGAAATCGAATCTCCAATTTTCGATCCAGAAAAGACTCCATGATTATGACCAATATTTGTAATCAGATACTGTACAGTACCTAGTACTGATACAAAATTCTCAGTATGATGAAAAAGAATCCACTCAATTGAGGAATGATTGAAAGAAATTTATTGAGCTGTAGATAAACTTTCTAGAGAATGAAGATTAGGAATTTGGACTCAACAATACAACTTTTTGGATTCAAGTACAAAGAAAATGAAAATCGCAGATTCTTTTGCATTTACCATTGATATAGAATTTGTAGACTTAGCTGGTAAAATGCCTACTAAATCTGATCAATATAAAGAAAAAGAACTAGAAGAAGATAATAAATCATGGCAAACTAATAACCATGTTAAAAATCCTCTAAACAACCCTGTAACAAGAAATTCATACCGTATAGTTTGAAATCAATGAGAAGTCGTCTGAGATTATTCAGCAGGTGCAAACGCTGATGTAAACAGAAAAATTCTTTCTGATTTATCTAACATTCCAAAACCTATGGTAGATCCTAGCGATAATTCTGATGCATTTCGTTATAATATGTTTGCCTCTCATCTTGGTAGAGCAATGGATCAACAGGGGGCACTACGAACAAACATAACAAACCATCAATCTGAAATGAGTTCATATGCCGAAATGTTATACTCTAAGAACAAGAAAAGAAAGAATGACGCAAGATTCAATAAAAGTGAATAAGTTTAAAAAAATATTATTATTTACTCCGTCTTTTTCTGTTTTTCTATAAAAGATATTATCTTTTCTTTTATATGTTTTGCTTTAGACCTTTTTTCAACGAATCAAATTCGAATATTAGCTTTTCAATCTCAGTCATATTTGTAATCAATTTTATATTTTACTCATATATAGCTTTTGAAATAAGCAACATTAGAAGCTGATCTTTTAGTGAATAGATTATCTAAAAAGTCTTTTAATCCTGCAGAGAAATCTTCAAATGATTTATCAAAATTCTTTGGATCATATATGATTGTAAGAGAATCTTTAGCATAGTTATCCAGAGAAAGATCTACTTTAGTGATTGGATTATTCCACATTTGATAGTTTGGAATTACAAATGATTCTCCAGTATTTTCTCCAAAATCATTTTTCCCAGACATTCATACGTGAAGAAGTTTCATGTATAATATTTGTCATTGCACAGTATCTCAGTTAATTTTAACTTTTATCGTATCTCAGACTTTATAGTTTGCTATCAATAGAAAATATGTGAATAAAGATACAGTAAAAGTTTGAAAAGTTATCAGTAGTCATCATACTCATACAGCCAAGATAGTTCAGACTAATTTATCTTTGGTGAGCATATATACGAAAATTAATACGATTCAAATCAATGCTCAGAATAAATCTACATACTGTAATTTTTTGTAATACTTAACATAAAAATCCTTATTATCAGTATTCCCAGACCATTCGTATGGATCGATATATTTCTTTTTTAAGCGTGATTTGAATATGCGAGAAATTGATGATCGAATGAGTAAAATCAAGATTATAATAAAAATGAAAGGCTGTTCATATGTGAATTTACATATCGTATCCCATACGTATTGAAATGAATTGATTACCTGATCCCACCACATTTTGTATTTTTATTGTTTATAAATCTATTAGAGCAAAGTAAAAAGGCTTTGGAAAGCCTTTTTATGTAAGAATTGAATTATTCTAGTCCAGGGCTGGCAAGAATCGAACTCGCGACGCGCGGCTTTGGAGACCACCGCTCTACCTCTGAGCTACAGCCCTATTTTTTAGTCCAACTAATAAGCCTGATTCAGTGTTTAAAGCACGATATATCTAGCAAAGAGTAAATCTTTGATCTCGCACTCCTCGTGAGAGGAAGCTTGCATTGGGAAGTGGTTTGCCCCTCGAATAGCAATCTGCTATACTGAGTAGAAGTAAGTAATCTAAATTACTACCTTCACGTTGCATCTTTCCCGTGAATAAATTCACAGTAGTTTACGTTTCTGTGGTACTTTCATTTGAGCTTTCGCTGTCCAGCACCCGTGAGATGCCTCCCTTTTTCTAATGTCAGGACTTTCCTAATTCCGGTTATCCGAAACTTTGTGCTTTAGTTGAACGATGTAGAATATACAAAAATCAGATTTTTTTTCAAGGGTTGTTATGATTAATCTACGGTTTTTTTAATTCATTGGATTTCTTTCCAAAGAATACGATTTGCATAGATTAATGCATCGATGTCTTCAGGTTCCCAAACTCTACCGAATTGGTCAAGTTCTTCTGAGTAGTGGAAAGGAACTATATATTTATTGTTTTGTTGAGAATAAGTTTTATTGAAAATTTCCATGAAATGTCAGTTTTTCATGATTGATGAAACTACGAAAATATTGTGGTTTCAGAATTCTTTTTCATTTATTCGTTTACATAACATACTAGAATAAAATTCCAAAGTCTGTACTACGAGATTTTTTGCAAATGGATTTTCTTCGATTTCTTCGTAATTTTTATACCAATATTTAGAAATTCAGTTATCTTTATACATTTGCATTAATGCATTTACTCATAGATTTATACTATCGATGTGGCTGTAAAATCCATTTTCTATCAATACTCATTTGCAGTGAGAATCTCTGATGTAAAGTAAAAGAAAGTCATCCATATGCATATTGTTTCTCAAATATGTAATAGTCTGAAAACTTTCAGGATAAATTTCTATATTCTTTTGTGATTGAAAATCTCAGAATCTATCGTTGAAAATTCAGCAAGTTTCTCTATTGAGAAAAACTAGAATTATTCTACATGATATTTCTCATGATTCTCAGATTAAGAATTGCTTTTCTTCTCAGTTTACCAGAATAGAATCAATGTGTGAAAAAAGGAATTTTTCTCTAGTTTGTTTTTCAGCTTTGAATAATTTTTCTTGAACCATAGCTTGAATGTCAGCTAGTGTTATCTTTTTATCACTCGTGAATTGAATATCATAGCTGAAAAATGCGAATCTTTGGTCGTCTAATAAAAAAATGTGTTTGTATCTTGGATATTGAGTTGTGGATGTTATTATAGTAGAAAGTGATTCGTAGAGTAGGTAATTTTGAAGTCAGAATTCTGGTTGTGATTTGATTACGCGGAATTTCGGATATTTAGGATCGTAGTTTTCCTGCCGTAAATAAAACATCCTGCCAAAAAATAAAAATTTAAAAATCTGACTTTTAATCAACTAATTAATCATAATTAAAGGGGGTATTTTTTCAAGATTTTATCTATCCAAAATTAATTCATTAACTGTGAATGTAGAGATAGTTACATCTCATTGTAATTGGTATTTTGACTTGATTCAAGCAACTGCTTGTTTCATTGAAGTGATTCATCTCATATTAGGCAGCATTACTCATGTTTTTTCTCATGTAGTTTCGGCTAATAGAACTCAGTTAACTTTTGGATCCATGTTTAGAAATGCTGTAACGTCTTTTTGTTCAGTAATTTCATTTACTACGTCGATGATAATATGTTTAGTCTGAGATTCCTGTTTCTTTAAAATTCAATTGTACAAAAGATTTATCATTTCTTCTAAAGTTTTGTCTGTAGTTATGACTCAGTTAGAGATTAATAGATTTCATTTTCCATCAAAAAGAGAGAAAAAAAGTCAGATTTTATCTTCTGGTTTATATTTACTGTAAATTAATTTTTTGATTTCTTCTAGCATTATTATATTAATCACGAAATTAAACTCATTTAGGAGTATATATAAACTAATTTATAATGCAAATAGTTTATGATAATAATCTGTTTTTTAGGTAAAAACTCCCCAAAAATTTGACATTTTTGAAGAGTGTAAGTATAATATATGTGTAGATTTAATATTTGATTAATTATGATGGGAGAGGGAGAAAAAATCTCTGGTAGTACCTTTGAGATAGAGGATGAATGAATGACAAAAAATTTTGATAAATTAAAAAGTTTATCAGCTAAATTTGATAAAACAAAATTTTTAAATCTTTTAATACCTAAAGCTATCATTAGATCAGATTATGAGCAATTTTTAACAGAGGCTGATTTTAAAGAAATAGATAAAAAGATGGAGTCCAAAGAG
>Ga0247611_10009502_pt1 | contig 11671 bp, 5 predicted proteins | sample 177DNAGHGhighgp2_FD_192422 | JGI IMG/M metagenome (GOLD analysis project Ga0247611, IMG submission 192422) | Sheep rumen microbial communities from Palmerston North, Manawatu-Wanganui, New Zealand - 1770 DNA GHGhigh gp2 | ecosystem: Host-associated > Mammals > Digestive system > Stomach > Rumen ... | reverse complement strand
TCGCTGGTGAAGTACATGTTGGCATAGCGATAGTTGCTGTCCTCGGGACCGGCAAAACGCGGCGCACCGTGAACGCTGATGTTCTCGGCATAGCCGTTGGCTCCGTTGCCGGGGCCATAGCACTCGTTGTTGACGTATCCGGCGCTGTCGCTGCGGGCATAGCGGATGAGGGCCTTGATCTTATAGGCCTGACCGGGCTCGAAGATTTGCCACCAGGTGTAGTCCTTGCCATTCTCCCTGACCACATGGTGGATTGAGTCGCCGAACAGTGACCAGTTGACTTTCACTGCGCCATACTGCATGTATCCGTTGCTATAGGGACCATACTTCTCGCCGTAACCACCCAACCAGTCCTCTAACTGATTCTCGCTCAGGTATAACAGTGAGTCATAGTACTGCTTGTCAATCACGATGCTACGGTCCCAGTTCATCGGGGCATAGAAGCGTCCTGGGTCTTGTGGCAGGTTGAGTGCCACCGTCGAGGTGGGCGTGTACTGCTGATTGCTGTAGTCGCCATAAGCCTTATCGGCATTGTCGTTGTCATAGACGATCCACGTGATGTAGGCAATCTCTTGGGGCTTGGGTGCCACATAGAACATCTTGTAGGGTTCCTCCTCGACTGCCTCGCGCTTGACGGTGCCGTGAGTCACCTCGTGGTTGGAGTTGTAGTGCCAGGTGACGACAGGCTTGGTGCGGATGGTGCCCTTGTAGGGGTCTGAGCCGTCCTGCAGCTTGGGTTGCCACTCCTGGTGGGTGTAGTGGAACACAATCGAGTCGTTGAAGTGGGCCGACACATACACGTTGGGCTCATAGGTCATCTCGTCGCCCATGGTGATGGCCATCACACGCGCCGTGGGGTTGATGCTGTCGGTCATGTACAGGTCAAGCGTTCCACCGGGGATGACGCGGTTCACATAATTCTTCAGGTAGGGCCACTTGTCATGCGATACCGGCTGGTGCGCCCTGCCATCGTAGTTGGGCGAGATGACAAGCTTGATCCAGTTGCTCTGGTCATAATCGGTGCGCTTGTTCATGATCTGTGAACCACCCTCGGTAGCCGGGTTGGGGCAGATCTCGTAAACGTAATCGTGGGTGCCCTCGGGCTTGATGGAGCGTTCGCCATACTCGTCCATGTCCTTGGCATACAGGGCGCCCTTGACGGTCATCGTGGTGACAGTGCGGTTGTTGAGCGGGTAGGTGATTTCGGTCTCGGCATCGTCGTCATAGTAGACACCCAGCAGGTCGTTGCTGATGGTGTAGCGCACGTGCTCCTTGGCCGTGCGGATGAGGCTGTTGAGCGTGTAGGCGTCATCAAACACACCCAGGTAGTCATACACGCCGCCATTGATGAACTCAAAGTCTCCGGTCTGCTCCTTGGCATCGGTGGTGGCGATGAGCGTGCCGTCATGGAAGAGCAGGTCGGTGGGCTCGGTGGTGCCATCGATCTCACCAAAGTCATATTCCCATACCTCATATCCCGTCATCGGGTCAACGCCGATGCAGGTCATGGGCTGACCGGGCCAGGTCTCCACGTTCTTGCCGTGTCCGTCGATGAGAGGCGAGGCCGTTGAGTCGTTCCAGGCGACGCAATAGACGGTCTCCCATCCCACGGTGTTGATGAAGTAGGCATAGTAGTGTCCCTCGTCGACCACGACGTTGCCGGGCAGCGACTTGGCCGAGGAGGTGAAGTACTCGCGGCTGTGGTCGGTCAGGGTGTTGTCCTCCTCCCAGGTGTACCACAGGATGCCGGCCTTGCGGTTGATGAGCTGGCTCTGGTAGGGTGCCTGGTTGGTGCGGGTGAACATTACCTCGGCAATCGAGGCGCTCACTTGCCAGTGCCACCAGGTCTTGCCGTCGACGGTTGTCGTGTCGCCCACATAGGTGACAGCATAGTGCTGGCTGTCGCTTGCGGGATCCCACCCGCCCTCGAGGTTGTTGTAGGCAATCACGGGCCAGTAGCCATCAAAGTCGGCTGCGGTGTAGTCACTGCCAGGCTCCATGATGTTGCTGATCTCGACATTGGGGGTTTGCTCGAGGTACACGTTCATGGGGAAGAGCGAGAATTGGTCGGTCTTGATGAGCTTCACCCATCCGTCCACGAGGTTGACAATCACGTTGTAGATGCCGGCGGTGTACATCTGCCACTCACCATTGGCGTCGAGCCACTCGGCCAGTTTCATGTTGGTGTTGATCTTGTCGCCAGTGACCTTGAAGTGGGCTGCGTCATCACCATCCTGGGGCACGAAGTCATACTCGTTGGTGTCGGCGTTGCCATAGCGAGTGCCGATGCCGCTCCAGTCTTCACTTGAGCTGCCCAGCGCCGTGGTGAAGCAGAAGGTGCCGTTGGTGTTGAGCGTCACGTTGTTCAGGTAGTACAGGCGCTTGGTGTTGTCATATTTCATCAGCACGCCATCGTTGGGCTGGTAGTAGTGCTGCACGCTGTCACAAGTCAGGCCGCCCATCATGTACAGGTCTTGGGCAAGCGTGCCGTCGGTCTCGACCTTGAACTGCATGTTGGTGCGGTCAAAGTAGATGGTCACGTTGCCGGCAGGCAGTTTCACACTATAGGCATAAGCCTTGACGTTCTCGCCGAGTTGGGCCTTCTGGGTGCTTGTCCATCCCGAACCGGTGACGTAGGTCTCATCGCTGTCACCATTGGGGCCGATGCGGTACCAATAGTTGAACGTGTTCCAGCCGTCGGTCTCGTTATTGATGCCAGCGGCTCTGCCGTCGGCAAAGACGAAGCCATAGGTGCCCTGTTTGGCCACGTTGTAGCTGTAGGTGTAAATGTCGTTTGTCTGGTCATAGGTCATCTGTGTGGTGGGCTCGTAGGTCCAACCCAGACCTAGGCTGGTCGATCCGGTCAGATAGATGGGCTGGATGCCCGTGATCATGAACTGGTTCGTCGACGGGTTGTAGGTGATGGTGTAGCTGCCCACTCCCAGGTAGATGCTGTAGGCTCCGTTGTTGCCGCCGGCCTTCTGGGTGGTGATCCAGTCGCCATTGATGTTGATGCTCTGGTCGCCGTTTTGCGGGCCGATGCGATAGGTGCTGTTAAAGGTGTCCCAGCTGTCGCTCATGCCGTCGGCAAAGACAAAGTGATAGGTGCCAGCTGTAGTCACATTGGCTGTGTAGGTATAGTTGCCCGTAGCGCTGTCCAGGGTCATCTCGGTCCCCGTGGGTCTGTCTCCCCACTGCAGTCCCAACCCGGAATCACCCAGCAGGTAGTAGGAGACTGAAGGGGCGGGCGTGGTGGCCTCGACTCTGAAGGTCATGTCGCTCGGTTTGAAATAGAATGTCACCGTTCCGGCAGCGACCGTGATGCGATAGGCACCGTTGTCACCTCCAGCCAGTTGCGTTTGCTGGAAAGCGCCATTGATTGCTACATCAGTGTCGCCGTTGGTCGGGCCGATGCGGTAGTTGTTATTGAAATTGTTCCAATCGCTGCTGCTTGAACCCTGCCCGTTGGCAAACACGAAGTTGTAGGTGCCGTCGGCCGTGGCGGTAGTTGTGTAGGTGTAGATGCCGTCCTCATCGTCGTCGGTCAACTCCAGGGAGGGAACGCAGGTGAAGCCTCCCAGTCCCAGGCCGTTGTCACCTGTGACATAGTAGTGGGGAGTCGCGGGTGCGGCTTCGGTAACTGAATACTTTACCTGCGGTGTGCTGTTATTGTTCTTGTAAATGGTGTAGGTCTTACCGGCCTCGACAGTGAGCTTCCAGGCATTAGTGGTGTTCCAGCTGCAATTCTGATAGGTCGTGGTAACGGGGGCACCATCATATGAAGCTGCAATATCGTTACCATACCATCCATTGGAGGCTCGGCCCACAATGCGGAAGTAAAAATCACCGTTGCTTGTCGGAGTGTACGACCATGTCCATTCGCCATTAGACTCGGTCATCTTGTATTCGTTCCTTAGCAGTGAATTCCTCTCCCAAGTAGTCACACTACTCAGCATGTAGAAGTCATCTGCAATGATTTGTGGTGTTGTTAGAGCACAAATCAGCAAAAACAACCAATACCTAATGGAGAATTGATTGGTCATCGTTTTAGTTAGAAATTTTACCCTTTTCATCTGTAGAGAATGTTGGTTATATAAATAATTGAATGATAAGTCGATCGATGTAATGGTTTTAATCCAATGATAAAGCGTGCAAATATAAATTTATTGCTTTTTATCAATGTGTCATGAAACAGCTTGTTAACATTTTTTATTCTGTAAACGATTGCATACCGTTGATGAAAGCGGGGGTGGACCCGTGCCGTGAGTCCACCCCCCGTGCTTCATGTATTGTGTTTCTCGTGGTATTAGGGGATGTGCAAGGTTTATGAGGCAGTGAGGGTGGTGGCGATGGCGGCCGCAGTGTCGGGGTTGTCGGCAAGGAACTGCTTGGCAGCCTCGCGTCCCTGGCCCAGGCGCATGTCCTGCCAGCTGAACCAGGCCCCGCTCTTCTTGACGATGCCGGCCTCGACACCCATGTCGAGCAGTTCGCTCTCGCGGCTGATGCCGTGGCCATAGATCACGTCAAAATCGGCCTTGCGGAAGGGAGGGGCCACCTTATTCTTGACCACCTTGACGCGGGTTTGTGCTCCCAGCACGCGCTCGCCGTCCTTGATGAGGCCCAGCCGGCGGATGTCTAACCGCACACTGCTGTAGAACTTCAACGCGTTGCCTCCGGTCGTCGTCTCGGGGTTGCCGAACATCACGCCCAGTTTCTCGCGCAGCTGGTTGATGAAGATGCAGCATGTGCGCGTCTTTGCGATGGTAGCCGTGAGTTTGCGCAACGCCTGGCTCATCAGGCGTGCCTGCAGGCCCATCTTGCTCTCGCCCATGTCACCCTCGATCTCGGCCTTGGGCGTGAGGGCGGCCACACTGTCGATGACGATGACATCGATAGCGGCCGAGCGGACGAGCTGGTCGGCGATTTCCAGGGCTTGCTCACCGTTGTCGGGCTGCGAGATCCACAGGTTGCGCGTGTTCACCCCCACGGCCTCGGCATAGGAGCGGTCAAAGGCATGCTCGGCGTCGATATAGGCCGCGATGCCGCCCGAGAGCTGCGCCTGGGCGATGGCGTGCAGTGCCAGCGTGGTCTTGCCCGACGACTCGGGACCATAGATTTCCACGATGCGCCCGCGCGGATAACCGCCCACACCCAGCGCGCGGTCCAGCGCGATTGATCCGGTGGGGATCACATCAACGTCCTCGACGCTCTCATCATTCATGCGCATGATGGCGCAATGGCCAAATGCTTTCTCGATTTTGGCCACCGCATTCTGCATCACTTGCAGTTTCATCGGATCCAACTCGGCCGAGTGGGGCCGCACCTCGGCCACACGGTTGCTCACAATGTCGGGCGTGGCGATGCTCATCACTTGCTGCCCGTCGATCATCACTTCTTGATTCAATATCTGCTCTGTCATGGCTGTTTTATTTTTTAATGAGTTTGTATTTTTGTTTGTTTTGACGCTGCAAAATAACACAATGCAAGTGCCACATCGCGGCACTGCAATTTTAAATATGACTAAACCCTCATTTTCGCCATGTGGCTGTTGAAAAACTATTACCAAGTTGAAACTATGACACAGCGTGAATTACTTAACGGTTAGGATCATGCTGATAATGGCTGTGACATCGCTCACGTCGATGGTGCCGTCGGCACACACGTCTCCAGCCAGCATGACGTAGGGGGTCAACTCATTGCTGCCCAAGATAACCCCGATGATCATGGTGACATCGCTCACGTCGACAGCGCCATCGTTGTTCACATCACCCAGGATGAAATCGGGAGCCGATGGCTCATCGACGAGCTTGTAGAGCCACACGCGCTGCTGGTTGTCGCTGCTGTAGTTGATGATGCGGAACTGACCATTCTGGTAGTCATAGCGCACGGTCATGTAGTCGCTCGATGCGCCTGTCGTCTCGTTGAAGAAGCGCACCAGGTAGTTGTTCTCATTGGAGCTGACGAACATGCCCGCACGGTTTATGCTTGAGCATCCATCGCTCACAATGAGGTTGCCGCTGCTGGTGGTCAGGTAGCCGTTGCCCAAGCTCAAGAAGGCATTGGTCCTGGCTCCCGAAGTGCTGCCGTGTCTGATGGTGTCGGGGTTGACTGTGACCATCTTGATGAAGCAGGTGTTGTCGGTGACGCGCACGCGGGTCTTCGCCTCGTCGAGCCACTCGGCCACAGCAGTAGCACCCATGGTGGTCTGACCCTGCTCATGAGCCTTCATTGCCGTGTCATAGTACTTGGAGGCGATGATATAGATGCCGCCCTCGATGATGCTGTCGCGCGTGGTGACCAGTTCAAACACGTCGCCCGTGTTGCGCGCCAGCATTGCCGTCACTGTCACGTTGCCCTCAGGCATGGTGAAGGTGTAGCTCTCCTCACCAGCCGCCGTGACTGCCACATCGTTGCCGCCGTCGGTCGTCACGGTGATGCCGTTGCAGGCCCAGCCCACGTTGGGGCGGGCGGTTGCGGTGATGACTTCGCCAACCGATGCCGATGCTGCACTCACCTGCATGACTCCGCTACCCACGGGTGTGTCGCTTGCCGTGATGGTGTACACGGGAATGGCATCAAATGTCGCGCTCACGGCCACAGCTGCTGCAGGCATGACGAAACTGTAGAGTCCGGTCTCCTCGTCGTGCGTCACGGTGACGGGCTCGCCGTCGCCTGTGGTGGCACTAACGGTCGACACCGTGTAGCCCGTGGCGGGGGTCACGGTGTCGACCGTGTCACCGGCAGCAGCCCTGTTGCCGCTCTTCAGGCTGATGGTACCGGCCCCAGCCGGGGTGATTGTGGTCGACACGTTGTAGCGGTCGTCGGGGGTTGTGGTCAGGTTGAGCTGATACCACTTGGTGCCCTTGCCCACGGTCGAGCCATTGCTATAATAATACAGGTAGCAGAAATATTTCCACCCGTCAATCAGGTCGTGGTCAAAGTCGAATTGCAGACTTGTCGACTCGCCAGGGGCGAGGTGCAGCGGCTGCGTCTGGCTGAGGAGCTCGGTGCCTGTGTTGGTCTCGGGATTGTTGATGCGATACAGCCGCACCGAGAAGTCTTCGTCATAGGTCGCCGTCCCCGTGTTGGTGACATCGGCGATGATACTGTAGCGGTCGGCAGTGATGATGCGGTTTTCCTCATCGGTGATGCCCAGGATGCGATAGGACACGTCGAGCGTGACGGTGGGCATGGTGGCGATGGTGACCTTCTTGGTATAGAGCACGGGTGTGCCGCTCTCGTTGAGTGAGAAGGTCAACGTCTTGCTACCGGCGGAGGTGGGTGTGAAGCGGTAAACCAGTTCGCCCGTTTCGCCGGCAGCGATGCCAGCCAGACCCATTGCAGTGAAAGTGCCGTCAACCAGCATGTAGATCATGTCGCCGGTCGATGTGCCGCTATTGGTCACGTTGAGTTTCACAGTCACGGGCTTGCCGTGGTTGAGGGTGCCCTCAATGATGCAGTCGTTGACGGTATACTTGGTCGTCGAGCCCGCTGTGCCGTAACCCTTGATGGTGCAAGAGTAGGCGCCATTGATGGTCACGTCGATGTAGTTCACATCCGAGCCGATGCATGGCCGATAATCCTCGCTGGGATAGAGTGCATAGATGGGCTTGATGCGGTAACTGCCCGATGTCAGGTTGGCACCAAAACTCAATGCCCTGGAGCTCACTGTGATGTAGCCGCCGTTGGCAGCGACCGCACCCGAGGAATTGCGTGTGAACAGCACCTCGAGCAGCTCGCCGTCCATGCTGTACAGTCCCCATCCCTGGCGGAATTGCGCGGCCACATTGGTGTTGTTGATGAATTTGCCCGACACGCTGACCGTGAAGCTTGAACTCGATGAGCTGCGGGTGGTGCTTGTGCCGCTGATGCTCAGGTCCTCGAAGGAGAACGCAGCCGTTCCGTCGGTGCCATCATCGGGCTCCAGACCGATGGCGGCTCCCTGTCCCAAGACATAGCCATAGGCACCTGCCGCACTGCCAATGCCCTCGTCCGAAGGATTGAGCAGATTGAGCAGGAAATAGCCGTTGCTCTTGCCTGCCCATCCCCAGTTGATGTGGAAAAGTCCCTCACCATCATAGCCGTCGCACACAAAGGCATGGCCCGATGACAGCTTGTTGCCGCCATAGGCCACGGGACGCCCTGCTGCCAGTTCGGCATAGATCACATCTTCCCAGCCATCGGTGCTATAGGTCTCGCGGTAAATGTATTGCGCTGAGTTCTTGTAGCCGAAGTCGGTCCTCAACCGCTCAGGGATATAGCGGGTGAAACTGCCTGTCGATGTGGGGCCAAAGTTGGACTTGAGCGAGGTGGTGCTGTAGAGCATCAGCTGGGAAACCGCTTGGGCTGCCAGGCTGGTGCTGTCGGTTGTGTAGTAGGTGTCCTGCATGTGCTCCCAGTCAAAGTCGATGGGTGACAGTGACGGCATCGTTAAAGCATAGGTCTTGCCGCTGCTCGATGTGTAGCCTGGAATCGTCGTCGTGGCACGAGGCGGATATTGCCAGTAGGCCATCACCTGAGCCATGGCCACGGCAACGCAACCCACATAGGCATGAACATTGTCACTGCTGCTGACGTGGGGCAACAGCACGTTGTAGGGCATGCCCTGGCCCCAACGCACGGGCAGCAACGGGTCGATGGGCGCGCGCGAGGCTGAGCGCAGCTCGGGGGCGGCACCGCTGGCGATGGCCTCGACCTGCATCGCATAGCCGTCGAGCCACTGCTGCATGGCGGGCGGCACGTCGTCGGCATCAAACGTGCCGCTGTCGCTATAGCCCAGGATGGCGGGCACGCGGTCATCGGCAGCGACGATGACATATCCCTTGCCGGCTTGGGCGGCGTTGAACACATAATAGGCTGTCTTGCCAGTGGGCACTGCCGACTCGTTGAGCATGTCGGCGCTGTGGGCGGTCTTGAGTACTGTTGTGGACAATGACCGACTCGTCAGGAAGCGGGTCGCAATGTCTCTGGCCTGGGACTCGTTGATGGTGGCGGCCCATGTGGTGCCTCCCACCATGGTTAAACACAATAATAGTAGGATACTGCGGATTCTAATCATATTTCTTTGAATGAAAATTGGTTAATAAGTCATTAAAACGACAAAGTTAACCATTTTTCTTGATAAATGGAAGAGCTGCAGGGTTAAAGCGGTCAAAAAAGGTGAACGCTTAGAAGAAAATCAAGCCTGCAATGCCGGCAAGAATGATGATCAGGATGGGGTGGACCCGTGTGAAATAGACGATACAGAACGAAGCGATGCAGATAGTGATAGAAATCATGCGCTCACTCATCTGATAACCAAAATTCTCGCTATTCATCAGCAACAGGGCAGCCGATGCTATCAGCCCAACGACCACAGGGCGCAGACCCATGAAGGCGCCCTTGATGAATGGCGACTGACGGTGCCGCTCGATGTAGTGGGCAGCGATGAGCGTGAGCACAAACGGTGGCAGCACCACGGTGAGTGTCGTCACCAGTGAGCCCAGGACACTGCCAGTGACCACATATCCGATATAGGTGGCACTGTTGATGCCGATGGGGCCTGGGGTCATCTGCGAGATGGCAACAATGTCGGTGAACATTTGGGTCGTGATCCATCCCGAGTCCACCACCTCGCGCTGGATGAGCGACAGCATCGCATAGCCGCCGCCAAAGCCAAACAGGCCGATTTTCAGGTAGGCCCAGATGAGTTTCAGGTAGTCCTCAAGCATGGCTGTCATTGCCCTCCCCGGCATTGCGTAATAGGGTGTGCATATAATAAATGTAGCCGCCGATGGCACCCAGCACGATGTAGATGATGGGGTTGGAGATGTAAGGGACTTTGCTGTAGATGAGCAGGGCCACTGCCACGGGAATGATGACTGTCTTCCAGTTGATGCCTGCGGCGCGGGCCGTGGTGATGACCGGTGCGATGATCAATGCCACCACAGCGGGGCGTATGCCCTTGAAGATGCGGCTGATCACGGCATTGTTCTTGATGGTGTCGGGAGTGAGGAAGATGGCAATGGCCAGGATCATCAGGAATGACGGCAGGATGGTGCCGATGGCGGCGCACACGCTCCCTTTCAACCCCTTGAGGCGGTCACCCACCACCACGCTGATGTTCACGGCAAGGATGCCGGGCATCGACTGTGCCACGGCAAGCAGGTCCAGAAATTCTTCAAGGGGAATCCACTTGTGTTTCTCGACAATCTCGCGCTGGATGATGCTGATCATCGCCCAACCGCCGCCAAAGGTGAAGGCTCCGATCTTGCTGAAGGTGAGAAACAGTTGCAGGTACAGGTTATTCATGGCTATGGGGGGACGATGAATCGGGCTTCATTTCTTCTTGGCTCGCTCGAGCAGGCGCTGGGCATGGATGTAGCCATAGTTGTCCTTATTCAAGTGGGTGCGCATGAGCGACAGGCTATCGACATAGGCCGTGTGCCCGCGCTTGATGTCATAGCTCACATAGCCATAGATGCGACGCACCTGCCGAGTGCTGTCGCTCTGCACATCAATGCTCACCCAGCCGTCGCTGTTGGTGCCTCGGCTGATTTGGGCTGTGGAGCCGTCGGTGTAGTCAACACTCAGGTTCACCTTGAACTCGTTGCCGCCACGCATGAGCTTGTAGGCCAGCTGATAACGGTCGCCAGGACGCTTGTGGGCATCGGGCGACACGTCAAAGGTGATGAAACCGCGCCTTGCGCCCTGCGCCAGGGCGTAGTAGCGGCGCCCTTGCCACAGATCGGCCGAGTCGCTGCGTGCGTCGGTGGTCAACACCTTGTGTCCCTTGACGCCGCGGGGGTGGGGCAGTGTAGTGCCCGGGATGGGGTTGTGTGTGGGCTCACCAGGGCCAGCACCCATGATTTCTTGCTCTTGTTCCCCCGAGAGGCGCTTGCCTCCCTTGTCCAACTTGTCGTAGCGGTTCTTGAGCTTCCCCACAGCCTTGTCATAGGCTTTGACATAGTCTTCCATGTTGTGGGCATACCACACCAGCGATGTGTCATAGTCCTGCTGTGTGATGCCGTGTTTCTTGAATACCGATTGCTTCAATACCTGTTTGGACGAGTCGGTCTGGAAGTCGCTTCCGTGAGTGTCGATATAGGCCTCGGCAAGGTGCAGATCCACAATCAGGTCGGCCATGGCATTGACACTCATCACGCCGCGCGGTGTCTTGTCGCACGACAGGAGTGACAAGACAATGAGCAATAGCAGTGCTATGTTGTGAAGCGGTAGGCGGTGCATGGTTAGACAGGCGTTAGCAATTTATCAGTCGGTCGGGGTGTCGTGATGGTCACCGTTGCCGTCAGGGATCTCGCTGTCGCTGCTGGACTCGTCACTGGCCGTGAAAGTGGCCAGGTGGCGGGCATAGAACAGGATGAGCACGATCACACTCACGCTCAGCGATGCATCGGCCACATTAAAAATGGGCTGGAAGAACACAAAGTGGTCGCCGCCAATCATGGGCATCCACTGCGGCCAGTTCCACTCGCACAACGGGAAGTAGAGCATGTCCACAACCCGCCCGTTGAACAATGTGGCATAACCCCCGTCGGGCGGGAACAGTTGAGCCACCTGCGGCGGCATGGGATTGTTGAAGATCAGACCATAGGCAATGCAGTCGATGACATTGCCCAGGGCTCCGGCGGTGATCAACGCGATGCATGCCACATAGCCCCGGGGCACGTCG
>Ga0247611_10009500_pt1 | contig 11672 bp, 8 predicted proteins | sample 177DNAGHGhighgp2_FD_192422 | JGI IMG/M metagenome (GOLD analysis project Ga0247611, IMG submission 192422) | Sheep rumen microbial communities from Palmerston North, Manawatu-Wanganui, New Zealand - 1770 DNA GHGhigh gp2 | ecosystem: Host-associated > Mammals > Digestive system > Stomach > Rumen ... | reverse complement strand
GAACTGGGATGGAACGAAGAAGAAAGTTCTTGGGTGGTAAAAGCCTATTATGGAAGGACGGGATTCGTTTTCTCGTCCTTTTTATGTTGTTTTCTCTCAAATCATTTGGTATGTTGCAATATATTTGTTATATTGTGCACACAAAATGCCTATAAATTGTCTTAGCAGAGAAGAATAAGACTGGAACGTGGCTCTCAGAACAGATGGGACGAAACCTTGGTACTGTATCACGATGGATGACAAACAAGGTACAACCATCAGTGGAGCAACTTTATGAGATCGCACACTACCTTGATGTGGATGTGAAGGAATTATTGGTATCGTCGAAATAATAAATAAATAAAAAATCTAATGAACTATCCATTAATTGCAGACTATATCGACTCGATAAGATTTGCAGAAGATAATTTTGCAACACTTACTAACCTGCGTCCTATATTTGAAAAAAAAGACAATCCCTTATACATTATTGAGAATAATTGTATAGATTTTAAAATGGAAGATGTCGTTCTTGAAAAGAACTATTGGGTCAAGTGCTTTCTTTCAGAACAATTAGACAGGAAAGAGTGGTATGATGACATTTGTCAAAGTGGATTGTTTTTCTCTAAGGATTCTCTATTTTTAGAAAACGAACTATTTGTTGATACAGATGTGTCAAATAATGAAGAATTTCCAGTATTCATATATCCATGTACAGAAAACGCATGCCTTGCTGACTATATACAAGCAAATATAGATAATAAGCATGCGCTTATCCAACTGGCCACCCAATTTGGCCAAATTTTGAAATGGTCGCGAGATGGCCATTTCGTATGGAACAAATTGGACATATCAAAAATGGTAGTGAACACAAAGGGGAACCTTGAATTTGTAGATCTTAATGATATACTTCTAAAAAACTCAGGAGATACAGAAATCTATCAATCTGATGAAGTTCCAATTGTCATGTTACTCCTTTCTTTGAAAGCAATATCAATAATGCCAGAATTCTTTGATTCTAATAAAATAAAAAGTCATCTGCTTTTTGCGATTCAAGATGGTGAGCATATAGTAAAGAGCGAAGTTTTTCGAAAGCTTATTCAGATAGATGACAAAGAAATCAATTCATTAATTGGATATTTACTTCTTTGCTTGAATTCCAATTTTGTTACACGAATAGATTCTAACATCTTTAGTTTGAAACCTATTTTTGAGTCAGAAATCGATGAGCTTTTGTACTATGCAAAGAATGGGGATGACAACAAACAAGTGGAATTAGCAAGATTTTATTTTAAACAAAAGTCGTATGTAGAAGCTTTTAAATGGTATGAAGCGGCTGCAAAACAAGGAAATCCAGATGGAATAAATGGCGTTGGCTGTTGTTACAAAAATGGATTCTCTGTCGAAAAAAATGAGGAATATGCCGTTCAATTATTTGCAAAAGCAGCGGATAAAGGTTCTGAAAGAGCTCAATACAATCTTGCGATGGCATATTATTCAGGAAAGGGGATTAAATTGGACTGGGAAAAGGCTTTTTCGCTTTTCAAGAAATTAGCAGAAGAAGGTGAGTCGGATTCCCAATATATGGTTGGTGAATACCTTATGTTTAATCATGGAGGTACAATTTCATGGCACATCGTAAGTAAACGTGACACAAAGGAAGCATTTAAATGGTTTGAAAAATCTGCTATACAAGGGAACTCTAGTGCCCAACAGCAATTAGGAATGTTTTATGAATCAGGTACAGATCCCTGTATAAGAAACATTGAAAAGGCACTTGATTGGTATCAAAAATCAGCAGATCAGGGGAATCTTGAAGCTATATTCGCACTTGGAAGGCTATACACAAATGGCATAGATGAAAAAAATCCAGATATGGCGAAAGCTTTCCAATATTTTCTAAAAGCTGCAGAATCTGGCCATCCAGAAGCACAATATAGAGTAGGCGTAGCGTTATATTATGGAAAAGGGATTGAAATCGATAAAGAATCCGCTGTGTTATGGCTAGAAAAATCTGCGAGTCAAAGAAATGAATCCGCTCGAAATCTTTTAATTCAACTCAAATCTAAACATACAGAAGTTGATAACGAAAATACAGCGGCAACACAAGGAGAAATGACAAATGCAAAAATGGATTCATATGGTGTTTTATATAGTGCTGATGGTAAAAAATTGTTACATTACAGCATTGATGATGTAACAAACGATATGATTTTTGGTTCAATTAAACAGCAGTCGTTAAAAAAATACTCTGTTCCAGAAGGAGTTACAATTATATGTGACGATGCTTTTAGTGCTTGTGAGTCACTTGAGACTATTATTTTGCCGTCTTCCATTAAGTTAATAGGTAGTGGAGCTTTTTATAATTGTGTCAATCTGGAATCAATTATTATACCAGAAGGTGTGAAATCTATAGAATCCTATACATTTTATGGTTGTTCGTCATTACAAGAACTTGTATTACCTTACTCTCTTGAAAGAATCAATACCAGTGCTTTAACTGATGTTAAGGGAATAGAATCAAATTCGCCCAATTTCATAGTAAAGGAAGAATGCCTTTATAGCCAAGATTTAAAGACACTTATCTATTTTTTTAATAACGGAAGAACTTTTTTTAACATCCCTAATGGAACAACTCGTATTGAAAGTTACGCATTTGAAAATGCTATTATAAGGAGTATATTAATACCTAATTCTGTATCTTCCATTGGTGATTGCGCCTTTGCTGGTTGTAAGAAACTCCAAGAGATAGAATTACCATCGTCAATTACAGAAATTGGGGGTGCTGCTTTTGATAATTGTGCGAGTTTATACAACATTATACTCCCAAAAAAATTGAAGCGTATAGATGTCCAAACATTTGAGCATTGCAAGAGTCTTACACATATTCAAATACCTGATTCAGTTGAAGAAATTGGAAATTATGCTTTTGCACTAACAAACTTGAAATCTATCTGTTTGCCTCAAAACTTGAAGAAATTAGGCGGGATGTGCTTTGCTTTAGCGCCATTAGAAAGAATTATGTCAAATTCTGAGTCAATGTTAGTTGATGATATGACGGTTTACAGTGCAGATAGAAAAACACTGATACAATACTATGGGCACGATCAAAGGCTTGTTATTCCCAATGGTGTTGTTAAGATTGGGGATTTTGCATTTGCTTGTGCGTATTCTATTAATGAGCTTGTCATCCCAGATTCTGTTGAAGAAATCGGAATGTACTTTTTAGAGGAAGTTTTGCCAGATATAATAAAAGTGCCAGCCAATTTGGTTGAATTAGTTAAAGACAGAACAGAAAGCTATTACCATGATCATATTATTGTAAGTGAGTGATGATATATATCGAATCAAAAAGAAGAAAAGTAGAGAGGCTAATTAAAAAGTACCCTAATGCAATAATTGCTGATGTTACGAGTAAATCGGACACCGCATTGATAAAATTGAGTCCATTTTATCCATGGGGGGATATTCCTGTTCCATATACTCCAAACATGGTGGCTACTTGTGTTGAAGCAGTCTGGCAAGGCTTGAAAGTATTTGAAAACTCGGATGTTGATGTTGAGACATTTAAGAATGATACAATGCGAGGGCTAAAACGAACATCCAAGAAATATGGAAAGATTCTTGGACATCGTCGAGGCGTTTATGGTCATGTGTTATTTGATTATTTAGAAGCAAGAAAAAGAATATACATATGCTCATATAGATGGATGCTAGAAAACAAAGCATTATATATAATCGAAAGAATGAGGGTGGCAAATAAGAATCAAGACATAGTTCTTCTTGACTATGAGACTAATTGTGATATTGCCAATGTCACCAAGCCTCTTTCACATGCCTACTTAGTTAAAGCCTATGTTGAGGGGATAGCACCATATGAAGATGTGAAAGAAAAGATAGTGCATCATCATTACTATACAGGAAAGAGGACTATAAGTTGGACAACAGAGGAAGAAGAGTTTAAACAAGTACAACCACAAGAACAGAAGGATGCTCAACTATCTATAGAATTTGATTTTTAGATGAAAAGAAGAAAAGACTATTCCAAATTCAAGGAAATCCTTGAAAAGTATCAAATAAAGAAGTTCTATCATTTTACTGATAGATCCAACATAGAGTCTATAATTAAAAATGGAGGATTATACTCATGGAGTGATTGTCTAAAAAAAGGGATTTGTGTCCCACATCCTGGAGGATCAGAGTTGTCTCATGAACTTGACAGTCAACAAAATCTTGCGGAATATGCCCGTATAAGTATTTGCAAAAGACATCCCATGATGTATTATGCCATGAATGAAGGGCGAATTGTTAATCCTGTAATACTAGAAATAGACACTGATATATTGTTCTTAGATGGGAATGTCTTCTCTGATAAGAATGCAGTTAGGGCTGATGCGAATAAAGGAACAAGTTTTTCTTATTTTGAAAGCATACATTTTCAGACTGCATTAAGAAATACGCAGTTTGATGTTGATGAAAATGAGAAGGATTATTTTCAAGCAGAGATATTAGTTAAGAACTATATACCTCTCCATTATATCATAAATATCTCTAACTTTATTGAGCAAGATATACATAGTACCGTACCCAATGTAAAAGTTCCATACTCAGCACCAATTACAGAAGACAATCCTGCAGTAATATTTTTCATATTAAACCAGTCATATCCCACAGATAATAAAATAGTTTATAAAGGGAAAGAAGAAACTGTCTCTCAGGCTGTCTCTGATATTGTTAACCAACAACTTCATTCTTTAATTACACAAAACATCGAAGACAACAATCTACGTAATAGATATCAGATTTCTGTAATTGGTTATGGTGATTATGTATATAGTTGTTTTAACGGAAACTTGCGATATAAAAATTTTGTTGAACTTGAAGAGTTAAAGGGAAATCCACTGTCAATAAAAAAAACAATCAAAGAAAAAAAGACAAGGCAAGGAATAATCCAAATAGAAAGGGATGAACCAGTGTGGGTTACACCAAAAAGTGATGGAAACGCATATTTACATAAAGCATTAAAACGTGTGAAGAATCTTGCTGAAAAGTGGATTTCTCTTCACCCCTCTTCATTCCCTCCTATAATCATACACATATCTTGTTTTGGATATAATGGAACGGAGCATTATGATATTATTCAATTAGCCAATGAAATTAAATCTTTATACACACAGGATGGCAATACTATTTTTGCGAATCTTATTTTTTCGCAAAAGACTGAGGAGAAACCTGTATTGTTTCCTAAGTCTGTTGATGAGATGGGAAAAAGTGTGTTTGGGGAAATGTACTATCTGATGTCTAGCCAGTTGCCTTTGTCTTATAACCAACAGATAAGAAATTATAGGGATGAAATAGGCATAGAATCGTTCCATTCGGCGTTTGCCTTTAACATCACGATTAATGATATTCCTGCGCTGTTACAGACTCTTGTCCAGAAAGCAAAATAGAAAGTAATATGAAGCGAAGTAAATTATTACGATGATGAATAGAAAGATTTGTTTAACTTTGCAAACGAAATATGATTATGGACGAAAAAACAATAAAAGAAGCATTGCTGAAAGGTGAACGTGTGACACTGGAATGCAAGAGGGCAAAGGCTGAGGTGCCAAAGTCAGTTTGGGCGACTTATTCGGCTTTTGCTAATACTATAGGAGGACTGATTCTGCTTGGCGTGGATGAAAACTTGCAAGAGAAGGACGTTAGTAAGCGATTCCAGATAATTGGTGTGGACGAGCCAAGCAAGATTATTACAGACTTCTGGAATACCCTCAACAGTGACAAGGTGAATGAGAATATTCTTCTTGACAGCGATGTGGAGGTGGTGAATGTGGATGGAGCGCAGATTGTCTGCATCCATGTTCCTCAAGCAGACTGGATGGCAAAGCCTGTCTATCTGAACGGCAATGTATATAAAGGTACGTATAGGCGCAATAATGAAGGTGAATATCATTGTACGGAGGCTCAGGTAAAGGCTATGATACGTGACTCTAATGCTGATGGTAACGACAGTATCCTGATTGAGTACTATGGTATGGATGATATTGATACCGATTCCTTGCGCCAGTATCGTACTGAGTTCAGGCTGGAGAATAACACTCATGTCTGGAATAGGGTTGATGACAAGACTTTCCTTAGAAATCTTGGTGGATATACAGAAGATAGGCAGACTGGTAGAGAAGGTTTGACATTGGCAGGACTGATGATGTTTGGCAAAGGACTCGCCATTAGAGACAGGTTTGCCAATTTCCGCATGGACTATCTGGACATGAGTCATCTGGTGGGCGACGAGCGTTATCACGACCGACTGACATACGACGGGCTTTGGGAGAACAATCTTTATCAGTTCTTCCGCATTGTCTCGCCAAAAATCCAGTTTGACCTTCCAAAGCCGTTTAAACTGGAGAAAGGTTGGAAGAGAAAAGACGACACACCACAACGTGAAGCTGTACGTGAAGCCTTTACGAATGCCATTATCCACTGCGATCTAATGATGGATGCTGGTATTCTGAGGATAGAGAAACATGATGACCGTCTTTGCTTCCGTAATCCGGGACTGCTAAAGTTGCCTGTAGAGGCCATCTATCGAGGTGGCAACTCCAAGGCCCGCAATCCGAAGATTCAGAATATGCTCCGTATGATTGGCTTTGGTGAGAATGTCGGTTCTGGATTCCCAAAGATTATAGCAGCATGGAAAGAAACCAATTGGGGTGAACCGCAACTGCTGAACAAACTGGATGTTGACGAGGTGGAATTGGTGCTACCTGTGCCTTCTACTAAAGCTACATCTGTAAATGCATCTGTAAATGCACCTGCAAATGCACCTGCAAATGCATCTGTAAAACTTAGCAAAACGCAGATTGCTATTGTTAAAGCAATAATAAATAATAATCATGTTACATATGATGATCTAAAAACTATTCTCGGAGTTGATAGGTCGACTATTACACGCAATATTGCAGTATTAAAGGAAAAAGGTGTCATTAGACGTGTTGGTGAAGATAAAAATGGCTATTGGGAAGTGCTATTAGACATTAAAATTGTTGATTAGTGGGCTTTATTCGGTGGTGCAAATGTGGTGCATTGCGTAAATAGAAAAATCCGCAAGAAACTGAAATTCAGAATCTTGCGGATTTTAATAAGTGTTCCCTTAGGAAAACGGTGTGGAGACTTGTTTATTGAAGCCAATTTCCGCTATCAAGCACCAGCCATACAAGGAATATATAAGCTATCTGACACTTACGCACTTGATGCCGATATACGTTGGAACCCTACAAACCGAATATCAGTGACAGCCAGTTTAGACAATATCCTTCGTAGAGCTACCCCAAAAGAATTTAAGGTAACTAGAAGTTGTGTTCTTTGATTTGGAATGAAGTAAAACGTAGATGGGCTTGTGTAGTACGGATACCAAACCATCCCGATGTGAGGGCATCTTTACCTTGATAGTCGGCTATCTTCTCGCCATCAAAATAGATTGCGGTACTATCTTGTTTTACCACGATTCGGATGGTATACCAATGATTAGTCTTGAGTAGGTGATCTTGATCAGTATATTCTTTGATGATTGCTGGACGAAGTTCGGCATCAGTTTGTAAGATAGAAACTATCTATTTATAAAGATGATTCTTCTTTATGTGGATACCCTTTTTTGGCGCTTTCCTTGTTTTTTTGTACTTTTGTAGTTGCTATTTTTAACAAGTAAGATAACTCTATGATTGTTTTAGTATTATTAACTATTATTCTAGGTACATTCATACCTTTACAGACAGCAACTAATGCGCGTCTTCAGCGTTCTGTAAGTTCGGCTCTTGTGGCTTCATTTATTTCGTTTGTCATTTCTACTATCCTTTTGGCTTTTATTGCCTTAGGGACGGGAGAACTAGGTAATTTTTCTTCGATAAATATTTCGGATATTCCTTGGTGGTCTTGGACAGGTGGACTCTTCGGTGCGATGTATGTTGCCTATATTACTTTTCTCTTCCGTACCATCGGAAGTGTACAGACTATCGTATTACCCATTTTCGGTCAGCTCGTTTTTAGTCTTTTTATTGATAAATTCGGTTGGTTTGATATGCCACAATGCAGTATTAGTGTGGTACATATATTGAGTGTTATCTTCGTTTTTGTTGGTGTTTTACTTATTGTAAATCAACCGGTTAGTAGCCGTTTTAAACAACGTGAAAAGGTTCAGGTTGATACGAAAACAGTATCACAGAATGTATCGAAAAAAAATAAATGGCTTCCTCAAATCTCTGCAGTATTGATAGGTGTCATTTTGACGTTGAACAGTGTAGCTAATGGTCGTTTAGGAGTCGGCTTGTCTAGTGCGCTAAATGCTTCCTTAATTTCGTTTATCGCCGGAACGCTTTTCTTAGGAATACTTTGTTTGATTACTCATACGCTTGGACAAACTGTTTTAGGGTTTCAACGACAAGATCCGTGGTGGATTCGTCTTGGTGGTATCTTTGGAGCCATTTTCGTTTTTGGCTGTACTTATCTTATACCACAGGTAGGTGTAAGTGCACTCAGCGTACTAACCCTCTTAGGGCAGATGGCATTGAGTTTGGTTATCGACAAATATGGATTGTTTCAGGCCGATAAAAAGACAGTATCAGTGCAGGCTATTCTCGGTATTCTTATTATGCTGGGAGGAGTAGTTGTTTTCAACTTTCTTTAATTTTATTCTAAACACCCCAAAAGAAATGAACGGTATATTTTCAGCTGAAAGCTTATTAAACCAGATTATAATCAGTTGTAACGATTTCCTTTGGACTTATATTTTAACAGGAGGTCTTGTGATTTGTGCCTTGTGGTTTACGTTCAAGACTAGAGGTTTCCAGTTTACGATGTTCCCAGAGATGGTTAGATTGTTGGGTGAGGGAACCCAAAAAGATGGAGGCGAACATATATCTTCATTCCAGGCATTTGCAGTCAGTATTGCTTCGCGTGTGGGCACAGGTAATCTTGCAGGAGTAGCGTCTGCTATCGCCGTTGGTGGTCCTGGTAGTGTCTTTTGGATGTGGATTATCGCTCTTCTCGGTTCGGCTACAGCTTTTGTAGAATCGACTTTGGCACAATTATATAAGCGTCGTGGACGCCATTCGTATATTGGTGGACCTGCTTATTATATGTATTATGGTATGCATTCTAAATGGATGGCGGGCATTTTTGCCTTGCTCATCACAGTAACCTTCTGTATGGTGTATATTAGTGTGCAGGCTAATACTATTGTAGGGGCAATGGATAAAGCTTTCGGTGTAGACCCTGTCGTTATGGGTATCATTCTGGTGGTATTGTCTACAGCATGTATATTCGGAGGAATCCAACGTATAGCGAAGGTGAGTAGTGTGCTTGTACCGGTTATGGCTGTGCTTTATGTGTTGCTTGTAGTCTTTATTATCCTGACAAATTTCAGCCTTATTCCGCATGTTTTCGAGGTCATTGTCAGTAATGCTTTTGGATTTGAACAGTTTGCCGGTGGAACTTTTGGAGTGATGCTGATGAATGGAATAAAGCGTGGACTTTTTTCTAATGAAGCGGGAGAGGGTAGTGCTCCAAACATAGCTGCTTCTGCAGATGTTTCGCATCCTGTTAAGCAAGGTTTGGTACAGGCTTTAGGCGTCTTTACTGATACTCTATTGGTCTGTAGTTGTACAGCTTTCATTATTATTATCAGTGGAATCTATGATCAAGGCGATTTAAGTGGCATCCAACTCACACAAGGTGCACTGCAGCATGAAATAGGCTCTGTTGGACCTACTTTTGTAGCTGTTGCCATTTTCCTTTTCGCCTTTAGTAGTATTATAGGTAATTATACGTATGGCGAGATGAACGTTCGGTTTCTTACGCGAAACAAAAAATGGTTGTTGGCCACCCGTATTATGAATGCTGTAGTGATGGTGTTTTTTGGAGCGATAGCAAGTCTTGATCTTGTCTGGAATTTAGGTGATCTGTTCATGGGCTTCGTTACGATATGCAATTTAGTAGCTATCGTCAGTTTAGGCAAGCATGTCTTTTTTCTACTTGATGATTATCGCAAGCAAAAAAAGGCTGGTATCAAGAGTCCTGAGTTTCATCGTTCTCAAATGCCAGAAATTGAGAAAGATCTCCGTTGTTGGGATTAGTTCTCGTATAAGTAGGGTGGAGATTTTTATAGAAGCTTTGTTTAAAGCTTATTTAGATAATAAGCCATATTCTCTTCAGGAATAAGGCATTGAAAGCATCAAGCTTTTTTATGTATTGTGGAATATGGTCTCAAAACTGGTGTTTTATGTAGACTCAGTTATTTCCTGTTTTTCAAATCTTATGAGGGCTTCTGAATAGGATGTACAGATGCTACAGAGACATAGAATCCTGTTGCAGTGATACGTATTGAACTACTTCTGACTTTTTCCTGCTTGTAATGGTTTGACTGTCAAATAAAATGCCAAAAAACAGTGCTCTCAAAAATTGTCATCTAGCTCAAAATATTCAACTTTTGATCAGCCTGTTTGGTCTTTTTTCTTCCCCTCGATTTTCTCTCCCGCCAAAACCCCAGGTCCTGGGGGGCGAAACCTAAGACTTTGTTCGCTAAACTCTATGACCTTATCGCATCAACCCTAAGCTTTTGACCCCTAGGAGCTTGGGTTTTGGCGCCCTTTTTTTTAACCGGTGATACGTAAAATCTGTAACGTGTTGATATTCAGATAGATATGAAAATTCTTCAAAATTCACGTATTTGAGGCATTCTTACATCGCAATTTCAAATACGCAAACCTCATGAGGGTTCTTGTCCGTAAAATTCAAATCGTTTCTTTTGTTGTACATGTTGTAAACGAAAATAACTGACCTCGCCAAGGAACTTTGTTGCCTTAGACTCGTCAGCTATCTGAAGCCCTCTGTTTTTTAAAAGAGCAATCTGGTCAGCGATGGATAACGCTTGCTTGGTATATAATCTCAATGTGGTCATAAAAGCAAAAGACCCGCCCTGGTTCGCTGGTCTTAAGGGAAGCGTGGCGGATTCTGTTGCTGCAAATATAGATAGATTATTGGGATTAAGCAAACCTTTTGCCAAGAAAATGATTGTTACCACCGCCTTTTGTTAAATAGCAGCGTAAATAGCAATTTTTTAGAGAAATTCTTGGCGAATACATTATTTATAGTACTTTTGAACTGTCAAATCCCACGTTATATAGCTTGTCTTAGGCTAATGTGGAACTTACTTGTTCATCTATATGTGAGCGGAGAAGAGAAGCACCATACCGAAAGATGATTTGGCGTCTGACTGAGGTCGGTAATATGGGTGAGACACTACAATCTTCGAAAGACTGTCTGCCAATACTCGTCATGTTATTGCCGATGGTGACGGAAGTAGGGCCATACTTATTTTTTTTAATCCTTATATATTATTTTAATCTTTAATCCTTTATCCTTATATATTATAATGTGTACGTCCACGGGAGCAAGTCTTTATTGTCAAAGAATGCGCAAAATTTTAGTTTTTGCATTTTTTTTCTTGAAAACATTTGGAGGTTATGGATATTTTGTATACCTTTGCACTCGCTTTCAAACAAACGGAAGCAGCCAAATAACGTTGGTTATGGGGCTTAAAAGAAAGAGTTCTTTGAAAAGATTACATAGACAGAGAAGTAGTACAAGAAGCGTTCACATATTATAGATATGTGTGAATGGGTAACAAAAACGAACCGTCA
>Ga0247611_10009499_pt1 | contig 11673 bp, 10 predicted proteins | sample 177DNAGHGhighgp2_FD_192422 | JGI IMG/M metagenome (GOLD analysis project Ga0247611, IMG submission 192422) | Sheep rumen microbial communities from Palmerston North, Manawatu-Wanganui, New Zealand - 1770 DNA GHGhigh gp2 | ecosystem: Host-associated > Mammals > Digestive system > Stomach > Rumen... | reverse complement strand
TTGTGGACATCCATTCCTACGTAAACTGTGGTATTATTCATTTGTGACCTCCTTTTGTATGCGGTAATCCCTGTTACCATTTGTTTTAGCAACTTTAGTATACAGGTAAATCCACGTTGCTACAAAATGGAGGTCATTACATATTGTCTAAAGCAAGGGGTATTACGGCGCATTTGATAATAAACTTTATGCATTTTGATTGATTTTATGCATTTTTGTATGAAAATCCGCAAAACAGTGGTATAATAGAAAATGTCGTAAAACGACTTCAGAAGATATTTTGAATAAATAAAGGGGAGGCACTTAACATGTCGAACAAAGCTAATGAAAAAATCGGTTCCGTAAAAATCGCTGACGATGTAGTTCCCTGCATTGCCGCTTTGGCAGCTGCAGAAGTGGACGGCGTTGTTTCCGTGGCAGAAAATCTTACCGCGGAAATCATCAACCGCATGGGACTTCGTAAAGCACCGAAGGGTGTAAAAGTGGATATTCACGGTAAGAAGGTTTATGTGGATATGGCACTCGGAATCGACTACGGATATAATGTTCCGGAAACCAGTCACAAGGTTCAGGACAAAGTAAAAGAAGCAATCGAAACCATGACCGCACTTGAAGTTGTGGATGTAAATATCCGCATTGCAAGTGTCGTTCTTCCGAATGCAAAGAATTAATAAATCGGGAAAAGCGAAAGAATGAGAAGAAAAAAATGCAGGGAGCAGATTTTTAAGCTGCTCTTTCAGGTAGAATTTATCGAAAAACAGGAATATCCGGAAATGATCGAGATGTCCTTTATGCCGAGGGCCCTGGCGGATGAAGAAATCGAAGCGGGCGATGAGGAAATAAACGAGGACAGCTTTACCGAACAGGAAAAGAATTATATTTCCGAAAAGTTCGACCGGATTGTTGAAAAAATCCCCGACCTGGACGTAATCATCAACGAAACGGCGGTCGACTGGTCCACAAAGCGTATGGGCAAGGTGGAGCTTGCGATTTTAAGGCTTGCGCTTTACGAGATGAAAGAGGATGAAGATATTCCGGAGTCCGTAGCAATCAACGAAGCGGTCGAACTTGCCAAGAAATACGGCGGAAACGAATCCTATGCATTTGTAAACGGCATTCTTTCGAAATGTGCGGTGAATCAGGAGAAGCGCAAAGAAAATCCGAACAAAAAAGAAAAAGCCAGAGTTCGCAAACCGGTGAAACCGGCGAAGATCGTGATGAAGGGGTCTGCTTCGAAGAAAGAATGAGCGTTTATTCCGTTGAACAACTGAACAACTACATTCAGAGTATGTTCCGAGATGACATTCTGTTGCATGATGTCTCCGTGCGCGGCGAAATCAGTAACTGCAAATATCATTCCTCGGGACATATTTATTTTACGCTCAAGGATGCGAATTCCAATTTAAGCTGTGTTATGTTTGCGTCTTATGCTTCCAGAATGAATTTCCGTTATGAAAACGGTATGGAAGTCGAGCTTCGCGGAAGCGTGGAAGTATATGCACGTGACGGCAAATACCAGCTCTATGTAAAGCATGCGCAGAAGGGCGATATCGGAGATCTTGCAAAGAAATTCGAGGAATTAAAACAGAGGCTTCGTAATGAAGGACTCTTTGATGAAAGCATAAAGCAGAAGATTCCCAAGGATGTGAAAAGAGTCGGTATCGTAACCGCCGCAACAGGTGCGGCTGTAAGAGATATTATCTCCGTATCCAAGCGCAGAAATCCGTACATCGAGCTGATCCTTTATCCCGCGCTGGTGCAGGGAGAAGGAGCGAAAGAGAGCATTGTAAAGGGAATTCACCTCTTTGAACAAATCGGTGCCGATGTTCTGATTGTCGGCCGCGGAGGCGGTTCCATGGAGGACTTGTGGGCCTTTAACGAGGAAATGGTGGCGCAGGCAATTTTTAACTGTCCGATTCCCGTAATTTCCGCAGTTGGTCACGAGACCGATTTTACGATTGCGGATTTTGTGGCGGATTTGAGAGCACCCACACCTTCCGCAGCGGCGGAAATAGCAGTCGCGGAAATCAGACCTGTGATAGAGCAGATTCGTGATTATGCGGATGAACTGACCGAGAGCATGAACCGGCAGATTCGCAGAAGACGTGAACTGCTTTCTCTGTATGAAAGGATCACTCCGGAGATGATTAATGTGCTGAGAGTGAAACGTATGAAAGCGGAGAGTTACAGTCACCGTGTCAAAGCAGCTTCGCCGGAGGCGAAAATCTCCCAGAAAAGAATGGAGTGTCTCCGACTGGAAGAAAAACTGGGAAACCGGTTTGACGGGATTGTAAGGGACAGAAAATCACAGTTATCCCTCTATATCGAAAGACTGAAACGTGTTTCGGTTCTCGACAGACTGCAGGGCGGTCTCGGATATGTCTCGGACATGGAAGGGAAACGTATTACATCTGTAGGACAGTTTAAGGAAGGCGAAAACTTTTCTCTTCGGCTCAAGGACGGAGAAGTCATCGCAAAGCCGGTTGAGATTAATGGGAATTTGTCGGATGCGGGTCCGGTGAACGCCGGCACGGAAAGCGGCATAGACTAAGACCGCAGAATGCTGACTGAATAAACGGATTAAGAGGCGGATGCCCAATAATATCGGGAAGGATATAACAATGGCAGCAAAGAAAGATAATAAAGAGAATCAGGAAATCGAAGTTAGCGAAAGCACTCTGGAAGAGGATTTTGCAAAGCTTGAGATTCTTCTTGAAGAAATGGAAAAGGACGATATCGGAATCGAAGAAGCCTTCGCAAAATATGCGGAAGGCATGCAGTTGATCAAAAGCTGCAATGCAAGAATCGACAAGGTCGAGAAGAAGGTAAAGAAGCTTTCCGAAGATTTGTCACTGACCGATCTGGACGATTAAACCTGGGGGTGATGGTATGACCGAACAAGAAATGAATCAGATGGCCGAGGAAATCAGCAATTTAATAATGCCGTATTTTCCGAAGGAAGAAGGTCTGCAGAAGCGGATTTTCGAAGCAATGAATTACAGCTTTGAGGCAGGCGGAAAAAGAATCCGTCCGATGTTAATGCAGGAAAGTTACCGTATGACGGGCGGAGAAGAGGATGAAATCGACCACATTATTCCCTTTATGGCAGCTGTGGAAATGATTCATACATCTTCCCTGATTCACGACGATCTTCCTGCTGTGGACAATGACGATTACCGCAGGGGTAAACCGACTAATCATAAGGTTTACGGAGAAACGACGGCGATTTTTGCGGGCGATGCAATGCTCAATTATGCATATGAAATCATGCTTGAGGATATCGTAAAGGAAAAGGACCCTGTCTGGAAAACCAAAAAAATCGAAGCCATGAATGTGCTTGCAAGAAAGGCAGGCCCTTACGGAATGCTTGCGGGACAGATGGTGGATTATCTCTGCGAAGACAAAGACAATGTTTCGATTGATGAGCTGATGTTCATCCATGAGAAAAAGACGGCGGCTTTGATTCAGGCACCGCTTGTAATGGGCGCGATTTTTGCGGGCGCAAACCGCAATATAATCGAACGGATGGAGCAGGTCGGATATCTTGTGGGAATTTCATTTCAGATTCGCGACGATATTCTGGACTGCGTCGGAAACGAGAAAAAACTCGGCAAAAAGATCGGTTCCGATGCGAAGAACGAAAAGGCTACCTACGTAACCTTAAAGGGATTAAAACAGGCGGAGGAAGACCAGATCAGAATGTCCAGAGAGGCACAGGGACTTTTATCCTCTATAGCGGATGCACATTCGAAGCTTCCCGAAATCATTGACATGCTGATTGTAAGAGAAAAATAAAAGCCCTCAGAAGAGGCGAATATAACAGTTGTGAGGTTATTCCGGTGTATCTTGAAAAAATAAACAAACCGAATGACATAAAGAAAATCCCGAAAGAGGATTTGAATATTCTTGCGGCGGAAATCAGAGAGTTCCTGATTGAAAACATATCCGTAACGGGCGGCCATCTTGCGGCCAATTTAGGTGCCGTGGAGCTTACGATGGCACTTCACCTTGTGATGGATTTTCCCGAGGACAAGCTGATTTTTGACGTCGGACACCAGTCCTATACGCATAAAATTTTAACAGGAAGAAAAGACGAATTCGCATCACTTCGTAAATTTCACGGCATTGCGGGATTTCCGAAAACCAAGGAAAGCGAGTGTGACGCTTTCAATACCGGACACAGCTCCACATCCATTTCCGCAGGACTCGGAATGGCAGTGGCGAGAACCATGCAGGGAAAAAACAATATGGTGGTATCCCTCATCGGTGACGGATCGCTGACCGGCGGTATGGCGTATGAAGCCATGAACAATGCGGCAAAGGCGGAAACACCGTTTATTATTGTTTTAAACGATAACAATATGTCCATTTCGGAAAATGTCGGAGGCGTTTCCTCTTACCTGAATCAGATCCGTACCACGGAAGCATATCTGGAGCTGAAAGAGGACGTAAAGAACAAGCTGAAAACCGTTCCCAAGGGCAAGAATATGATTCACAGAATTCAGAATGTGAAGAGCGGTTTCAAACAGCTGATGATTCCCGGAATGTATTTTGAGGATATGGGAATCACGTATCTGGGTCCCGTGAACGGTCATGATATTCCCGCAATGGTTAAGGTTTTAAAAGAGGCAAAGCGCTGTAAAACGCCCGTGCTCGTGCATGTGCTGACGCAGAAGGGAAGAGGCTATCTGCCCGCAGAACGCCATCCCGCAAGATTCCACGGAACGGAGCCTTTTGAGATTGCAACGGGACTTCCCTTAAAGAAACGTACCACACCGAATTATACGGATATTTTCTCAACGGTTATGTGCAAGCTCGGAGACAGCAATCCCGATGTGGTTGCGATTACCGCAGCCATGCCCGACGGTACGGGACTGAAGCGTTTTCGGAATATGTATCCGGAGCGGTTTTTTGATGTCGGAATTGCGGAACAGCACGCTGTAACTTTCGCTGCAGGTCTTGCGGCGAGCGGCTTAAGACCGGTGGTAGCGGTTTATTCCTCGTTCCTGCAAAGAGCATACGATCAGGTTTTGCATGATGTCTGCATTCAGAAGCTGCCCGTTGTTTTTGCGATTGACCGTGCAGGTCTTGTTGGAAGTGACGGCGAAACCCATCAGGGTATTTTTGACTTATCCTATCTTTCTTCGATTCCCAATATGACGATTATGGCGCCGAAGAATAAATGGGAACTCGCTGACATGCTTCGTTACGCGGTAACCTACGACGGACCGATTGCGTTAAGATATCCCCGCGGACAGGCATATGAGGGTCTCTATGAAATGCGTCCGGCCATCGAATACGGTAAATCCGAATGGCTTTATGAGGGCGGAGAAGTCTGCCTGATTGCGGTCGGCAGTATGGTAAAAATCGCCGTATCCGTGAAGAAAGCTCTGGAGGAAAAAGGAATTAAGGCAGCCATTGTCAATGCGAGATTTGTAAAGCCTATTGACGAGGAAATGATAAAAAAGGCTGCGGAAGAATACAAACTTCTCGTAACGATGGAAGAAAATGTTTTAACCGGCGGTTACGGGGAAACGGCAAGAGAGTATCTGGATACTCTGAAAACCGGCACGGAAATGATGAATATCGGTATTCCCGATATGTTTGTGGAGCACGGCAAAGTCGATGAACTTCTGCACGAAATGCACATTGACTGCGAGGGCATAGTCGAAAGCATTACGGAAGCGTTGAAATAACAGGTAGGATATTTTGAAAACACGTCTTGATGTTCTGTTGGTAAATAAAAATCTTGCGCCTTCGAGAGAAAAGGCAAAAGCATATATTATGTCCGGCATTGTCTATGTAAATGGACAGAAGGAAGACAAGGCCGGAGATTTATTTGATGAGGAAACCTCGAAAATCGAGGTACGCGGTGAAACTTTAAAATACGTCAGCCGCGGCGGACTGAAGCTTGAAAAAGCCATCTCTGTTTTCAATATTTCCGTGAAGGATTCCATCTGTCTCGACATCGGTGCAAGCACCGGCGGATTCACGGATGTAATGCTTCAAAACGGCGCAAAAAAAGTCTATTCCGTCGATGTCGGACACGGACAGCTTGCATGGTCCTTACGCAACGATGAGCGTGTGGTCTGCATGGAAAAAACGAATTTCCGATACATGACTCCCGCAGACATTCCGGACGTAATCGATTTTGCATCCTGTGATGTATCTTTTATTTCCCTGACAAAAATCCTTCCTCCCGCTAAAGAAATCCTGAAGCAGGGCGGAGAGATGGTCTGCTTAATCAAGCCGCAGTTTGAGACGGTGAAGGAGAAGGTTGGGAAAAAGGGTGTTGTCAGAGATCCGAAGGTGCACGAAGAGGTAATTCTCGATACGCTTGCTTTTGCGGTTGCGCTCGGATTCGAGGTGATTCATCTGGATTATTCGCCGATTCGCGGACCCGAAGGGAATATCGAGTATCTGCTTCATATCAGGAATTCGAAGCTGGAAGGGGCGGAAATGTCCGAGGAGCTGGTATCCATGGCAAAAGAGGTTGTAAGAGAGTCTCATAAATCTCTTGAGACAAGTTAGATGCAGGCAGGACGGATCCATGCGACAGGGACCTAAGTGCGGGCAGAACGGCTTCATGCGACCGAGATTTAATTGCGGGCAGAACGGCTTCATGCGACCGATATCCTCCGCGCGCACGCTCTCGCTAGATTAAAAGCGTAGCGGTACTAAGCTCGCCGCGCCCTGCGGCTTGCTCGCTAAGGACCGACGCTTTTAAACTACGCGCTTCGGAAATGGTACGCATTCAGCCTGAAGATGGCGCTAAGTGCGAGCAGGACAGGTTCATGCGACAGGGACTTAAGTGCAAACAGAACGGCTTCATGCGACCGATATCCTCCGCGCGCACGCTCTCGCTAGATTAAAAGCGTAGCGGTACTAAGCTCGCTGCGCAAAAGCTTGCTCGCTAAGGACCGACGCTTTTAAACTACGCGCTTCGGAAATGGTACGCATTCAGCCTGTAGGATGGCAAAAAGTGCGGACAGAACACTATTATGCGGCAGAGATGTAAGTGTCTGCGGAAAGGCTTTAGGGGTCGGATTAAGGTAACGCATTCAGCCTGCTAAACACAATAAAAAGGGGAAGTTATGAAAAAAAAGGTTCTGATAATTACGAATCGCTTTAAGGATTCAGAGATGAAGACGACCACGAGGTTACGCAAATTTCTGAAAGAGAAGGGCGTGGAATGCGTGTGTGCATCTGTGGACCGCAAGACGAAAAAGCTGGATCCTGTCCTGCTTGATAATATTGCATTTGCAATGATTCTCGGCGGTGACGGAACGATTATGCAGTTTGCAAATCAGCTCTCCGATGCGGATCTGCCGATTCTCGGAATCAATATGGGCCATCTCGGATATCTTGCGGAAACGGATTCCGCCAATGCGGAAAAAATCCTTGAGAGGGTTCTTGACGGCGATTACAAAATCCAGGAACGCATGATGCTTTCCGGTTCGGTCATCAAAAACGGACATGCGGTAATAAAGGAAACGGCCGTAAACGATGTGGTAATCACCCGTTCGGGAAGGCTTCAGGTTCTCTGCTTTAATATTTACATTAACGGAAAGCTCTTAAAGAATTACAACGCCGACGGCGTAATTCTTTCGACACCGACCGGTTCCACCGCATACAATCTTTCCGCAGGCGGACCGATTGTCGATCCGGGTGCGGAAATCCTCATTTTTACACCGATTTCACCGCACACGCTGATGAACAGAAGTCTTGTGTTAAAAGCTACGGACAATGTGGAAATCGAAGTTCTGGCAACGCACGAAGACGAAACGGAAGAAGTCATGGAAGCTACCTTTGACGGAAAGCCCATAGCGAAACTTTCGATGGGCGACCGCGTGGCGGTTACCCGTGGCGACCGGTATGTAAAAATGATCAGCCTGAATGAAATCTCTTTTATGGAGATACTTCACCGGAAAATGAAGGAAAGCTAAAAATGAAACAGAAAAGACAGCTTCGCATTATTGAACTTATCAACCATAACGAGATTGAAACCCAGGAAGAGCTTGCGGAAAAGCTTCGTGAGGAAGGCTTTTCAGTAACGCAGGCAACCGTATCAAGAGATATCCGTGAGCTGAATCTGACCAAAGCTCCGTCCAAAGGAGGCAGGCAGAAATATGCGCTTCTTTCTGCGGGCACACCGAGCTCCGACAAATTTGTCCGTATGCTCCGTGACGGATTAATCAGCATGGAACCTGCGGGAAATCTGCTGGTTTTAAAAACCGTAGCGGGAATGGCAATGGCGGTTGCGGCTGCAATCGATGCAATGCATTTTTCCGAAATCGTCGGAAGCATCGCCGGTGACGATACCATCATGGCGGCGGTTCACACGAATCAGGACGCCGTAGAACTGAAAAACAAAATCAATGAAATGATTCACACTTCTTTATAGAACGAGGGTGAGCGAAACCCGTATCTACAAGGAGGAAGTCATGTTACTTTATTTACACGTAAAAAACTATGCACTGATTGATGATGTGGAGGTCGAATTTTCAGACGGCCTGAACATCATAACGGGTGAGACCGGAGCCGGAAAGAGCGTGCTTTTGGGAAGCATCAATCTGGCGCTCGGAGCAAAAAGCAAAACCGATGTCATTCGTGACGGAGAAGAAAGCGCCTTTGTGGAGCTTCATTTTTCGATTGAAAACGAAGCACAGAGGGCAGTATTAAATGAACTGGAAATCGATGCACCCGATGATGTTGCGGTGATTTACCGCAAGGTTTCAAGGCAGAGATCCGTCGGTAAAATCTGCGGCGTGACCGTAAGCAGCACGGATTTAAAAACGGTTGCTGACACATTTTTAGATGTCTACGGACAGCACGATTATCAGAACCTCTTGAAGGAATCCATGCACATTGAAATTCTTGATGAGTATGCCGGTGAGGAAGCGGCAACTCTGAAGGAGGAAGTTTTTAAGAATTATATTTCTTATTCTTCCGCGAAAAAGGAGCTGGACGGTCTGGAAGAGGATGCGGAGAAACGCGCCAGAGATCTGGATTTTCTGAAATTTCAGTTAGAAGAAATTGAGAATGCGGCTTTGAAACGCGGAGAGGAAGAAGAGCTTCGCGAGTATCTTCATCTTGCCGAAAATGCGGAACGCGTGGCTGTGGCACTCGGAAAAACCGGAGCGATGATTTCCGAAGACGACGGTGCACTGGGCCGTTTATCCTATGCGTTTCGTGAGCTTTCGGGAGTATCGGGAGTGACACCCGAAATTGATTCTTTCGAGGAAGGGCTTCGTCAGGCACAGGATATTTTACAGGAAACCAATCGCGCGATGAAGGATTATCTGGAGTCTCTGGAATTTGACGAAGAGACACTGGATCAGTCCAGAAAGCGTTATGACGAAATCAATACGATTCTGATGAAGTACGGAAAAACCGTGGATGCGGTAGAGGATTTTTACCGCAGGAAGAGTGCGGAATACGAAAAGCTTGCATCCTTTGAGGAGTACAAGGCGTCTCTTTCCGAAAAGGTTAAGCAGTCCGAAGCGGAGCTGGAAAAAGCCTGCGACAAACTGAGCGCTCTTCGTAAAGAAGAAGGAAAGCGGATGGAAGCGGAAATACGTGCGGCACTTTCCGACCTCAATTTTGCGGATTCCAGATTTGAAATCCGTTTTGAGAAAAACGATCATTATACGGCCAAGGGATATGACCTTGCGAAATTCTATATTTCTACAAATGTAGGCGAACCGGAAAGACCTTTATGCGATGTGGCGAGCGGCGGTGAACTTTCCAGAATTATGCTTGCGATTAAGACGGTGTGTGCGGGTAAGGATCTTGTACCGACACTGATTTTTGACGAGATTGATGCCGGAATCAGCGGAACCACCGCATGGAAGGTTTCCGAAAAACTCGGACTTCTGTCCAGAAATCTTCAGGTAATCTGTATCACACATCTTCCGCAGATTGCCGCTATGGCGGATACGCATTTTGAAATTAAAAAAGTGGAAGAAGCGGGTCATACCGTGACGAAGGTAAAACGCCTGATGCAGTACGAATCCGTTGCGGAACTGACCAGACTGTTAGGCGGTAGCGGAAAGCAGGATGCGGCAAAGGAAAATGCCAAGGAGCTGCTTGCGCTTGCCAAAAAGCTTAAGAAAGCTTAGAAACGGAAAAATCGGAGTAAAACAATGGCTTTTGACGGTCTCTGCGTTGCAGCAGTGGTAAAAGAACTGAATGAAACTTTGACCGGCGGGAGAATTACAAAAATCTCCCAGCCGGAAGATGAAGAAATCTGTATTTTCGTAAAGCCCGAAGGGGAAACAAAGAAACTCTTTATTAACGCTTCGGCATCCATGCCCTCTTTATATTTCATCGAAGACAACAAACCATCGCCCATGACGGCTCCCAATTTCTGCATGGTGTTAAGAAAGCATCTGCAGGGAGGGAGGATTTTGTCCGTTACACAGCCGGGACTCGAGCGAGTGGTTTATATCAGTGTGGAACATCTCGATGAGATGGGGGATCTTTGCAGACGGGTGCTTGTTTTTGAGCTTATGGGAAAACACAGCAATCTGATTCTGATTAATGATAAAAACGTAATCATTGATTCCTTAAAGCATGTCAGTGCGTTTGTTTCTTCCGTGCGTGAAGTTCTTCCCGGAAGGGATTATTTTATTCCGAAAACGGAAGAGAAGGCGGATCTTTTATTGCTTTCCAAAGAGAATTCTTTATTGAATGAGACCGATGAGAAAAGTAGTGAATCAGACGGTTTTGATCGTATAAGCTTCGACGAGGCGTTTGAAAAAGCTGCTTCTAAGCCGCTTCCCGTATTCAAAAAAATATATACCTCTTATACGGGTATCAGCCCTCAGGCAGCGACCGCGTTATGTACCTGTGCGGGAATCGATGCGGACAGGGATTTTACGGATGAGAGTGAAAAAGAGAAGTGTAAGGAAGCTCTTCGGATGTTAAAAAAGATCGTAGAGGAAGGAGATTTTCATCCGGCGATTCTTTATGAAAACGGCGCGATCCGCGATTTTACCGTTCTTTCATTTGAGGGAAAAGGTGAAGAAAAAAGAAGCTTCGAAAGCGTTTCCGCAATGCTTTCGGCGTTCTATGCGGATAAAAATTTAGCGGATGTCATGCGCGCCAAATCCGCGGACCTCAGAAAACATTTAAAGACGATTCTGGAGAGGGATATCAAGAAGCTGGACCTTCAGAAGAAACAGCAGCATGATGCCGAGAACCGTGAAAAATACCGTATTTTCGGCGAACTGTTAAATGCGTATTCCTATCAGCTTTCGGACGGAAGCAAATTTGCGGAGGTATTGAATTATTATGACAATACCACGGTAAAAATTCCGTTGGACGAAAACAAAAGCATTTCCGAAAACGCGGTCCGGTATTTTGACAAATACAATAAATGCAAGCGTACCGCAGTCGCACTTGAAGAACAGATTCGCGAAAATGAGGAGGAGATTGCATATCTTGAGGGCATTCTGACGTTTGTAAACATTGCGGAAAAGGAAGAAGAACTGAATGAAATCCGCAGGGAGCTTGCGGAAAAAGGCTATGTAAAACGCCGCACCGTAAAGGGAAAACCCGGGAAGTCCGGAAAACTGCCGAAGGCAAAACCGCTTCATTATCGGACTGCGGATGGATACGATATTTATGTGGGCAAGAACAATTATCAGAACGAGGCAGTTACCTTTGACA